>JAEEGI010024123.1_pt1 | contig 11882 bp, 10 predicted proteins | sample 8958751 | NCBI WGS metagenome assembly JAEEGI01 (sample SAMN16246545, study PRJNA631951) | gut metagenome | biome: gut microbiome; feature: rumen; material: KS-attached | host: Bos | place: Iran: Karaj | collected 2018-10 | reverse complement strand
GGCGCGGCTGATCGTACTGAACGCCGACTATGCAAAAGCAGTGGACAATCTGCAGGTGCTGAAAGGCGAAGTCGTGAACGCCATCAAAGGTGAAAGCTCCTTTTCTCCCGAGATGCTCTCCGGTCTGATTGCAGAAGCCGAAAAAGAGTGCAACCGTTTGGCAGCGCTTTGTGCGCAGGCCGAAAAGGATGTGACTGACAGCGAGCGGCTTTTGAAGGAAGTCGCCGCGAGTTTTGACACGCTGGTATCCTGGGCGGAGCTGTATGATACCGCTTCGTTTGAGAAAAAGAAGATGATTGTTCATATTGGTGCTCCTTCCGGAATGATCTGTTTGAATCATCCCCTACCCTTCGGAAAACGGCGCCGAAAACCGAAGTCTCCGGCGCCGCCCAAAAAGGGGAGAAGAGGGAACATGAGCGAGAATTATCCAAGGTTGAAGCTGAATAGCTTTGTAAAGAAGTCAATGATCTTTTGAAAGAATTCTGACAGGAAACTGAAGGAAAGGTTGTAGCCGTCAGAGGAACCAGTGCTTCCGCCCCAATCGCTGCCGGGCTGCTGTCCGCCCTGACCGGGTCCACCCGGCTGGCCACCTGTGCCGCTGCCTGTGGTTGCCGAACCGCTGGAAGAGGACGAACCTGCCGCAAGAGTGTAGGAGCCGCTGCTGCTCAGCGAGGGCGAAGCGAAGAGCACATAGCTCGCCGTGCGGGGCGCTGTGCTTTGCGCGGTGTAGATCACATTGCCGCTGCTGTCTTTGATGGAAATCGTGCTGCCGGATGCAACGCTCACGTTGCCGGTGCTGCCTCCGAAGCCGGGTCCGCCGCCGCTTGCGCCGAAGGTCACATAGGTGCCGCTGTAGCTTTGCTGCATCATCGCGTGGCCGACCGCAAGCACCGTCGCGCCGGAAAGCGTGCAGCCGTATTCGGTGTCGATCGGGTCGCCGTCACCCTGTGAGGGCGCATAGACTTCGAGGGTGCCGCCTTTGAGCTTGGCGCTGCCGTTGGAATCGATGCCGTCACCGTTCGTGACGTTGACATAGACATAGCCGCCGTACTGATTATAGCTGAACTGCTCGCTGCGTTCGGCAATATCGCCGTTGGCGGCGTTGATGCCGTCGTCAGACGCCGTGACATACACGTTGCCGCTGTAAACATTGACCACAGAGCCTTCGATGCCTTCAGTCGCTTTCGTGACCTTGATCGTCGGACCTGCCGTGCCTTCTGTGCCGATGTTCAGTGTGTAATCACACTTGATGCCGTCATCATTTGCGGATACTGTGATATTGCCGGATAGAAGGTTGAGTTCTTTTTCCGCTTTGATTGCATCGCCGTCATAGGAACTCGAATCCTCGGGATCTTTGTAGCTGTGCCGGATGCTGACGTTGAGCGTAACGTCTTTGATGGTAAGGGAAGCGGTGGAAAGCAAGGTGTCGGTGTCATTGCCGTCGGCGTCTTCTTCATAAAGATCCGCGCCGCCCTTGACGCCGTTTTTACCGTAGGCGTTGACGTTGATCGTACCGGTGCCGCCGATCGTCACGTTGGAGCCGTCTTTGCATTTGATGACGGCGTTTTCAATGTCGGGATAAAGCGTTTCGTCGGTGTAGACGTCGTCGTTGTTGTATTGATCGTCGGCCAGGTTGTTCACGCTGCCCGCCGCGGCAACGATCGTGACGCCGCTGCCCTTGTTGCAGGTGATGGGCGCTGTGGCGGAGGCGGTCAGGGTCAGGTCGTTCAGCACGAGCGTGACGTCAGTCGTGTTTTTCTTCACAACGATCGTGCCGTTCGCGCAGGAACCTGAAACGACGTAGGTGCCGGCTTTGTTAATTGTCAGTGCGGTGCCGGCCACCTTGTAGCCTGTGTAACTGCCTTCCGTCACAGTAATGGAGCTGTCGGAAAAGACGAAGGATGTGGCGCCCGAAAGGTCGACGTCATCTGCCGCAAACGAGAGCAGCGAGAGCGGGGTGAGTGCGAGCAACGTTACCAGAACGATAGCGAGCAGTTTTCTGATTTTGTTTGTTGTTGCGGATTTCATAAGAATGCCTCCTTAAAGTGATAACTTGATTTGCGGTGCTTTCTTTTTTACAGCTGTCCCTGCGTTTCCGTATACGGGAGCAGCGAGATTTCATAATTTCCGTTTTTGGTACGAAGCGCGTCGATGAACGCCTTTTCTTCCGCCGGATTTTTCAGCTGAACCTTGTAGGAAAGACGGAAAACGCTGCCCATTTCGCTGGTCTTTACGCCGGCGTTTTCTTTCTTTTTGAGGTAACGCGAAAAAATTTCATCAAAGGTGCCGTTATATGCCAGTGATTCCGGAATCGTGATTTTCAGCAGCTGCTCGGCCGCCATTCCTTTGTGTTCAAACAGCGGGATCAGACTAATCAAGGTAAACAGGATTGCAAGACCGAGCAGAATCAGAACGCCGTAGGCAATATAGCCCATGCCGAACGCGATGCCGGAGCCCATCGAGGCCAGAATGGCCGCAATTTCATCTGCGCTGCCCGGGGCAGAGCGAAAGCGGATCAGGCTGAACGCGCCGCCGATCGCGACGCCCGCACCGATGTTGCCGTTGACGAAGGTGATCACGGCCGCCACGATAAACGGAACAAGCGCCGTCACGATGAAAAAGCGTTTGGTGGAGCGCACGCGGAAACTCATGAGCCAGGCATACAGCAGACCCGACGCCAGAGAGGCGGCCGCCATGATAAAAAACTGCATGGGGGTGATCGTTGAAGAATAGATGGAAGCAAACATTGTAACCTCTCCTTTTTATGCGCAATACTGCGCTTTCATAAGTTCCCGGCGATAAGCCTCGCCGTATTTTGAAAAGCTGCCTTTGCGGATGCTGCATTCGGACAGGATTGCGGTCAACCACAACGGCATCGCATCCTGCACCTTGATTTCAAGAATCGTCCATCCCGGGTCGAGCAGCGAAACGCCCTGCATGGATTTGGTCAGCGTCAGATCGTCCAAACGGTAGCGCGGGTTTTCATCAATCGTCAGCCGCAGATCCCCGCCGGGTTCAAAATACGCGGTGCGGTCATAGATAATCAGGCAGGTCGGGCGCAGCGCTTGATAATGGCTGCGGAAAGCTGCGATTTCCCTGCTGATCTGCCCGTCGTCTTGTGTTTTGCCGTCTTCCGAGAAAAACTGCTGCGCAAGCGGGACCGTCATCTGAACCCTGCGTTTATAAACGACACCGTTGGCTTTCCGCTTCATCTCCAGAAAGACGGGGCTTTCCTGTGTTGCGAGTCCATAGGAACGCAGGCGGAGTTTTTCCTTGAAGGCCGGCTTTTCCAGACTGCTGCGAATCAGCTGATAGGTCGGCGTGTCGTAATAGAGCGACGCGATCGACGTTTTGCCGTATTGATCGATCTGCATGTGTCCCTGCAGTTTTTCACGAAAACGCCTGGTTTGTTCCCCGTTTAAAAGGTATTTCACTTCATGCCGCTTCATAACGGAAATGCTCATTGCTTTTGCCTCCTTTAACCGTGCCGGATTCTGCCGTCAAAGCTCTGCCTGCCGCCGAAGCCGCCGTTGCCCCGGCCGCCGCCGAAGCCGCCGCCCATCTGCTGCATCGGGATGGAATCCACCTGCTGGCCGTTGACGATGAGGACGCCGCCGTTATATTGCACCGTGCCGTCGCAGTCAAATGCGGATTGGCCGGTGATGCTGATGGTGCCGCCGTTGATGATCAGGCTGCCGTTGGAATCCACGCCGTCGGTGTCGCCGGCGCCCATGGCGATCGTCAGCGTGCCGCCGTTGATCTCCACGGCCGGCGTATAGGCGGAGGACTTCAGCGCCGCGTTGACGCCGTCATCCGAGGCGCTGACAGAGATGTCGCCGCCGTTGATTTTTACATATGTGGCCTCCAGCCCCTCGGCGCCGGAGATCTCAAAGCTGCCGTCGTCAATCTGAAGCAGGGTGTTGGCGTGAACGGCGTCGTCGTCTGCGTCAATGGCAAAGGCGCCGCCTGCAATATAGAGATTGCCCAGGGTATCGTCGTCCTCGTTTTCGGCGTGCAGGCCGTCTGTGCCCGCTGTGAGCGTAAACGTGCCGTCCGCAATCGCGATGCTGTCGTTTGCCCGGATCGCGCACTTGCCGGCTGTGATCTTGTAAACGCCGCCGGTGATCGTGACCTCATCCTTGCCGACAATGCCGTGCCCAGCGGGGGAGGCGATTGTCAGGGAGCCTTTGCCGTTCAGCGTGAGGTCATCCTTCGCAAAGATCACTGCGTCCACGTTGTTTTCGTCCTGCTGGGTGAAGACCCCGCCGTTTGACAGCGTGTTTTCGGTTCCTTCTTTCAGCGTGATGAACACCTTGTCGGCCTGCTTGACATAGATAGCCGCATAGGATGCCGCCCGGATTGTCACGCCGTCCAGCACAAGCTGGATCTTGTCTTCCTTGTCCGCGTCCACAATGACCGAGCCGTCCAGCGTGCCGGAGAGCAGATAGGTGCCCGCGCCCATGATCACCACGTCGGAGCCGGAAACGCGAACCGTGTCGGCGGCCGCTTCTGCGCCAGTGCCGGTCAGCCGGACGTCGACAGCTTCCCCGCTGTCATAGTCGCCGCTCAGATCCCGGTCGGAAAACGCGTCGGCAACGTCGCTGCCGTCTGTGCCCTGCGTCTTGGCAACGCCGGTGACAGTGTTCGCTGCGGCTTCCTGTGTGCTTGCTTCCGCTGCGTTTTCCGTGTCGTCTTCCAGATCAAAATAGGATTCTGTGGAGGCGGCTTCTTCTGTTATGGTTTGTGCTGCCGCTTCGGCTGCGGCTTCCGGCGCCGGTTCTGTCGTCTGTTTTGCGGCGCAGCCGGTGAACAGCAGGGCTGCGGCCAGCGCCGGCAGCAAGAATTTTGCGTAGGTTCGTTTCATGTTACATCGCTCCTTTGCGTTTTCTGATAACAGTATAGCGAAAAAAGCGCCGGACATCTCCGAAAAGCTGGGGCGGAATTCACGAAAATCACACGAAAAAAAGAATTGATGAGACTGTTTTGTCTCACCAATTCCCAATCGTTATTGCTGCATCAACCCTTAACGGGGAAACCGTGCTTCAAACACGGCGCCGTTTTCGTTGTAAACCGTAATCTTTCCGCCGCAGCTTTTCGCCACGGTCTGCGCGATGGCAAGCCCGATCCCGTGTTTGCCGCCGTTTCCTTTATACATCCGTTCAAAAACGTGCGGCAGATCCTCCGCGGCCACACCCGGGCCGTCGTCGGCAACGCGCAGGCAGATGCCGTCTGCATCATTCCGGCAGCAGAGCGTGATCTTCTGCGATGCATAGCGGATGGCGTTGGAGATCAGATTACCCAGCATCCGCTGCGCGTCCTGTTCACGGATCGGCAGCAGCACCGGCGTATCGTCAAAATCGAACGCAAAAGAAAGATTCTTCGCCTGCGCCTCGGCGCGCTGCTCGGAAACGCAGAGCGAAAACACGTCGCGCAGATCCAGCAGCTGTGCCGCTTCGCTTTGTTTCTCTTTTCCCGCGCGGGAAAGATAGAGGATGTCCTCCACCATGCCGCCGAGCTTGTCGGATTCATGCAAAATGACCGTTGCCGCCTGGTTCGGTTCCATCAATCCGCAAACAATGCCTTCCGCGTTCCCGCGGATCGAGGTCAGCGGCGTGCGCAGTTCATGGGAAACGTTTTGAAAAAAGACCTCCTGCTTTTGCTGTGCGGCCCTTAAATCGGAGGCCATGCGGTTCATGGAACCCGCCAGCGCGTCAAATTCCACATCCCGGAACCCGAGCTCCTGCGGTTCCAGATTGCCGCTGCCGATCTCCCGGGCAAAATCCGAAAGACTGCGCACCGGCGCGGCAAACGAGCGGGCAAACCGGCGGCTGAGCAGGACGGAAACCAGAACCGCCGCCAGAATGACCAGCAGCAGAACGATGTTGATCTGCCGGGTAAAAGCCATCACGCTTGTCACGTCCACATAGGTCAACATGATCTTTCCCTGCGTGACCGGATCGGCCGACGCCGAAACAACATAGGTGCCGCTTTCAAGAAAGACAACCTTGTCCCGGACGGAAGAAGCCGCGGTGCGCGCGCGGTACCACGCAGCCAGGCTTTCGGCAACCGTCTCGTCGCCGTGCAGATTCAAAAAGATGCTGCCGTCGTCGTTCAGCAAAACGGCACTGCCCTTTGTTCCCATCACGCGGTCCGGATGCTCGTCAAACCGGCGGTCTCCCGCTTCGCCGGGGCCCGGTTCCTGCCCGCGCTCACCGCCGCGGCGTTCTTCCGAGGCGCTTTGTGATACGTTTGAAAGCTGGGTCGACACGCGCGAACGGATAAAGCCGTACATTGAAAGGTTAAAGACCAGCGCGACGGTCAGCAGCACCGTGGTCGTCAGACCGATCAGCGTGACCAGCAGATGCGTTTTGATATGCCACTTGCGTTTCATGCCTGAACCTCCAGCCGGAAGCCGTAGCCCCATACCGCAGCGATGTTGACGCCGCTGCCGTCCAGCTTTTGCCGCAGGCGGCGCACCGTGTCGTCTGTTGCGCGGGTCTCAACGGCGGTTTCATAGCCCCAGACGGTGTTCAGCAGCTCCTCCCGGGAGACGGCCTGATCCGTATGCAGCATCAGATACTTCAGCACCTCATATTCCGTCGGCGTCAGCGCCAGCGGCTGTTCGCCGTTAAGAATGCGGTGTCTGCTCTCGTCAAGCGTCAGATTTCCGGCTTTCCGGTTTTCCTCGCCCGGCGCGTATTTCTGGCTTTCAAACGCCACGCGCCGGAACAGCGCGCGCACGCGCAGCATCAGCGCCATGGCCGAAAACGGTTTTGTGATATAATCGTCGCTGCCGAGTCCAAGGCCCATGGCGTAATCGTTTTCCGAATCTCTTGCAGTCAGCATGATGATCGGAACCGTGCTGCGTTCCCGCAGCGCCGTACAAATCTGAAAGCCGTCGGAACCCGGCATCATGACGTCCAGGATCGCCAGATCGCAAGGGCTTTCTTCAAATCGCTTCAGCAGCAGATCGCCGGTGGGAAAATCCTCCACCTCATACCCGTCGCTGCTCAAAAAGGTTTTGACGATCTGCCGGATGTTGTCGTCGTCGTCCGCCACATAGATCCGTTTTTTGTTTTCCTGCATGGGGAATCAGCTCCCTTCCGAAACTAAAACCATTATACCAGTCCGGCGGGCGAAAATCAATTGCTTTTTCCGCGATTCCCTGCAGCAATCCATACGAAAGCCTTCGTATGTTTTTCGTAATTTCTGCTCTTGATCTTCGGGGATTTCTCCGGCCGGCGTCTGCTATAATGACGTCAGCGGATGTGGCCGATCCGCAATTTATCGTAAAGGAGTTTTCAACATGAAAGCAAAAAGAATGCTTGCGCTGGCGGTTGCCGCAGTCATGTCCGTCTCCGTGCTGACTGTGACCGCCCTTGCAGCCAACACAAAAGACGCAGTACAGGAGACAACCGAAAGCACCGTGCAAACCGAACGGCGCAAACCGCACGGCAAAAAGGAAAAGGTTGAAGCGCCGGAAAACGCCATCGGCAAAGACGCTGCAAAAGAAGTCGCGCTGAAGGATGCCGGTCTGACGGCGGAGCAGACGGGAAAAGTCAGATCCCACGTTTCCAAAACCGAGGACGGCACGATCGTTTACAAGGTTCACTTTTCTGCAAACGACACGTGGTATTCCTATAAGATCGACGCGTGCACGGGCAAGGTGATTGCGCACACAGAACAAACCGCTGAGGAACACGCTGCCGCAAAAGAAAACGCCCGTGCCAAAAAGAGCACGGCGGAAGGCACAGACGAAAGCGCTTCCTCTTCCGGAGGGAAGCACGGCAAACGGATGAGGCCTGACGCCGCCGACGCGGCAGAGGAAAACGCAGCCGCCTCTGAACGGCCTGCAAGAGCACACGGGAAGAACAGTAAATCAGCCGCTGATGCAGCAGATCAGACAACCGTTTCCCTTGACGCACAGACAAGCAAATCCATTTAACGCCAGACAACGCCGCCTCCGCGCCAAAACGGCCGGAGGCGGTCTTTCATTGCTTTTCTTCGTAAGGCGTCGGTCGGTTCGCCAAAGTTTTTGCATGCAGAAAAGATGTGAATTCAGAAATAACAGTGCGCTTTCTAAATCGAAAAACAGCCGAACGTCCGTATTCATCCGAACGTTCGGCTGTTTGATCGGCGGCACCCCGGTGGGGATTGAACGCACATCCAACCTTCAGGCGCCGGACGCCGGCGCGATACAAACCGTCCCTGAAAACGGCAGGGTCTTAGCCGGATCCTGCCATATTACAGTCTCAGCTTTCCTCTGCCGCGCCGATTAGCTTCGAATAAAAGAGAAACGGAACACAGGCGGCCAAAGAACTCAGCGCTGGGATCAGCGAGATGGACATAAAAACGGTATCCTTCATAACCGCCGCGGAGCAGACTATCTTCCTCGGCGGTATTATTATTTATTCTTATGTAAAATCCCCGCTATCATTGAGCTTCTTCCGCATCTTCCCATACGCACGTTCCAGTATCTCATGCACAGTATCAGGGTCAGCCAATTCATGTTCAATTGCCAGATCAACCAACGACAACTTCTTGCGGGGTGCCAGAATCGGCGCCCCGTCTTTTTCTTTCCACGCCAAAGTCTCAAAGCATTCCGGGCAAAAGCCGAGATGCGCCGCAACCAACATCCGCTCCCGGCAATCCAAAGCTTCAAACGCATTTAAAACGGCCTCGGACCGCAGCGACGCGAAAAAGACCTGTTCCGGGTTGGTACTGTTGTCAGTTGTGACGTCTTCTCTTGCCTCTTCCCCATCGGAATCCGTATAGAAAACAAAGAAAAACTGCCTGATTCGTCGCGTGGATGTCTACCGTGGGTACAAGCTGCATATTGATTTCAACTTTGATTATCGGCAGTTTGTGGAAGGTCTGGATTGTATCGAGGCAGCATAAAAAAGATCGGGCAGGTTTCGTTTTGAACTCTGCCCGATCAAATCGCTCGCCAAGCGTCAAAAGGTTTATCCGTATACAATCTCTCGCAGCACAAATTCTTCGGCGGCATTTCGGATGTTACCAATCTCCTGTACCCAACGCCACCAGTCGTCGGCTTTGAGTTGTTCTGTCACGCCGCGCTCGTTCTTCATTTATTGATAGTGGATTACCGATTAAAACACCAATGCGACGATTCCGGCAACAATTGCTGCGCCGATGATCCAGATCAAAGTCAGGATACCGCGCTTTTTCAGCACCTGCGGCCAAGACTGAACAAACGGAATATCTTCTGTTCCGGGAATGATCCAGAACCTGCTGTGACCGACCCAAAGACGGTCGATCACGACGCCGTCGTACCAGTTCATGACTTCCAGAAACAGCAGCGCCTGCAGATAAGCGGGCCAAAATGTGCGCACGCCGTTCCATAACCCGATGATCAGAACCAACGTAACCAGCAAGACCGCAAGGAACGGGATCATGAACCGCTTTCTTTTTCTCGCAACCGTATCCCGATCCGTAAGACCAAGTTCAAATACCTTTTCCTGCACCGGTTTCGGGTAAAAATACAGCCCGTTCAGTGCGTTGTTGCCGACGCCCAGCTTGACCATGAGCGTAAAAAGACCGCAAAACAAAATCAGTTGGAGGATTATCATCGTCAAATACTCCATTTCGCGCTGGCGCTTTGCAGCTGCGCCATGCGGCGGAACACACTGTCTTCTTTTGCAAGCAGATCCGATGGACTGCCTTCTTCCACAACAGTTCCGTCTTTCAGCACAACGATTTTGTCCGCCGCCTCCACGGTACGCATCCGGTGCGCGATGACGAGCACCGTTTTGCCTGCAAGCAGCCGCAAAAGCGCGCTTTGTACCTTTGTTTCATTCTCCACATCCAGCGATGCGGTGGCTTCGTCCAACAATACGATGGGCGCGTTTTTCAAAAGCGCGCGGGCAATGGAAATCCGCTGACGCTCGCCGCCGGAGAGCTTTGCGCCGTTTTCGCCGATCGGCGTCAGGTACCCGTTCGGCAGCTTTTCCACAAACTCGTCGCAATTGGCTGCCTTTGCCGCTGCGCGGACCTCGTCATCCGTTGCGCCGTGCTTGCCGAGACGGATGTTCTCCATGACAGTATCGTCAAACAGTACAACGTCCTGAAATACCATGGAATAATCGGTAAGCAGCACTTCCGGGTCGACGGTGGAGATATCCACGCCGCCGACCTTGATCGTTCCTTCGCCCACGTCCCAAAGCCGCGCGGCAAGACGCGCGCAGGTGCTTTTGCCGGAGCCGGACGGGCCGACAAGCGCAGTGACTTCTCCCTCTTTGGCAGTGAAGCTCACGCCGTTCAGCACGACGTGATCGTCGTAAGCGAAGCTGACATCTTCAAATGCGATATCGTGACCGTCGGGACGGAACACTTCGGCACCCTCCGCGGTCGGCGTATCATTGATCTCGTTCAGACGGTTCGCCGAAACCTGGGAAACGAGCATTTCGGCAATCAGAGCCAGCGACTGATCGAACGGCGCGTAAATGCGGGTGATGACCATCAGGAACATGAACATCAGCATAAAGTCGATCTTTCCGGAGAGGATAAGCGAAGCACCCGTCAGGATCGTCGTTGCCACACCGAGACGCATGATCACGGAAGCGCCGTTGACAAACAGACCGATCATGAGCTCACCGTTTCTCATCGTTTTTTCAACACGGTCGATCTTTTGGTAAAGGCGGTCCAAATATTCTTTTTCGCGGTTGGCCGCCCGGATCTCGCGGATATTCTCAAGCGATTCCTGAATATTGTCGGACACCGCCAGAGCGTCGGCTTTTAGTTTTTCGGAGGCACGCTTTTGTATCTTTCTGCTGCCGAAGAGAAGTGCGAACGCCACCGGAACACCCCACAGGCAGGCCAGCGCCATGCGCCAGTCGTAAACGAACAGCATCACCGCAATGATCGCCGTGGAGATATACGCGCCGTAAAGATAGCCGAGACAGTGAGACCAGACGTGTTCCAGGCGGTTGACATCGCCCATGATCGTTTCGGTCAGATCGGCAAGGTCGCGTTTTCCGAAATAGCCGAGCGGAAGCCTGCGAAGCCGTTCCGCAAGCGTGATTCGCGTATCCTTGATTTCTCTGTAAACCAGACCGTAGGTGTTATGATACTGCTGCAGATGGGTGATAAAAGACAGCACGACGAATGCTGCAACCAGTGCGATAAAGATCCAGGCGTTCGGAAGCGCGGCGCCGTCTGTCAATGTATGCATATAACCCTGCATCAAAAAGTACAGGATCCCCATGCCGGCCATCATGATCAGGTTGACGACCACCGTCCACGCGGCGCCGGTTTTTGTGTTTTTCAGACCTTTGTCGGTCAGCGCATATTTCTTTTTCAGCTTTTCACCAAACATTTCAAGCGCCCTCCTTTGCCGATGCGATCTTCCATTTGACCGCCTGGTTGTATTCTTCCCACATGTGCGCATACAGCCCGTCGGCTGACGAAAGCGTGTCGTGCGTACCTGTTTCAACAACGTGACCTTGATCGAGCACCACGATTCTGTCCGCGCCGAGGGCAGTGGAGAGACGGTGAGCGATCATAATGACCGTGTGACCTTCTGTCAGCGTTTTCAGCGCTTTTTGGATCAGCACTTCGTTTTCCGGGTCGGCAAACGCCGTCGCTTCGTCAAGCACGATGATCGGCGCGTTCTTCAAAATCGCGCGGGCAAGCGCCACACGCTGCTGCTCGCCGCCCGAAAGATAGGTGCCGTCCGAACCGAGCAGCGTGTCGATGCCGTGCGGAAGCTTTGCAACAATATCGTCGCACTGCGCCGCGTGAAGTGCGGCGAGGACTTCCTCTCTGGTGGCATCGGGACGTGCGGCGCGAACATTTTCAAGGACGCTGGTCTTGAACAGCCGGTCGTTCTGGAATACGAAAGCGATTCTTTCCATCAGCACATG
>JAEEGI010024119.1_pt1 | contig 11883 bp, 6 predicted proteins | sample 8958751 | NCBI WGS metagenome assembly JAEEGI01 (sample SAMN16246545, study PRJNA631951) | gut metagenome | biome: gut microbiome; feature: rumen; material: KS-attached | host: Bos | place: Iran: Karaj | collected 2018-10 | reverse complement strand
TGTCGGCAGACAGCCAAATGTACGTCCAGATATTTTACTTCAGGTGCAGCCATGGACAAAGCTAAATCGTGGCATTCTTCGACCAATGTATAGATTTCTCGTTGACGATTGGTAAATTTTCCACTTATTGGTGTTGTGCGTGTGTGGTCTGAGCAGTAGTGATTTACGGTTTCTGCACCTGCGTCACAAAGAAGCAAGCGTCCTGCTTCAAGCGGGCAGTCGCTCGGATTGCCATGCATGACTTCTCCGTGCATTGTCACAATGCTTGCAAAACTTACTCCAGCGCCGAAGGCCCGGGCTATTCCGTCTATCATTCCGCCAATGAAACGTTCTGTGACTCCTGCTTGTGCCAGTTTCATGGCTGTCAGGTGCATCTTGCGCCCTATGGAACAGGCCCGTTCTATTTCTTTTATCTCTTCTGGAGTTTTTGTGCTGCGTAGAGATACTACAGCATCAATTAACTCTCGTGAAGCCATTGCTGGCGTTTCTGCTTCGTTTACACCTAACCATTTTGCCAAAATCAGGCGATGCTCATCGCGATAAGGTGGCAGAAAGTGTACTCGACGCCCTTTTTGTTGCGCTTCAGATACCACTGAAGCTGCTTCTGTGAGTGTACCCCAATGTGTTACGTCTACTTGCTCCGCCATCTCTGCGACGGTTGTCGTTGCGCCGTACCATACAATGTCTTCGACACTGATATCATCACCGAACAACCACTCGGTATCATTATCAATGTCAATGACTCCCACTAATTCTTCGCGCAATTGTCCGAAGAAATAGAGAAAACTGCTGTCTTGACGATGCGTATAGGTATTCGCAGTATAATTTGCCGGGCTTGGGTTGTTGCCCAATATCACTACCAGTCCATTGCCTATGGCTGATTTCAATGCCCCGCGCCGCAGGGCGTACGTCTCTTTACTGAACATAATATTAAAGTTTATGGGAGCAAAGTTACGAAAAAACGAGAGCAGAGCAATGAATTTGAAACAAAGATTCATTTTTTTTTGCTTTGCCGAATACAGAGTGCAGTAAAATACGAGTTGTTTATGGTGATAGAGACTATGAAAAGGTTTCACACATTGTTGACGGCCGGTGTGTGGTGGTTGCTGGACATTAAAAGTGATAATAGCCGTATTCGACCGTCATTAACATTTCAGCGAAATGACACGCCAGCTTAGGTTGCAAAGGCGGTGTTTCAAAATTATGAGAAGGCGTTTCGGCGTGACAAAACGCCGCCTTGTTTTCCATGTCCTAAACCCCGCTTGTAGATAGTCGTTTGCAAAGTGTTAATTTCAAATTGTCTCTCCGCCGTTATAGTTGTGATTTTCGTTAAGAATGGTGTTTTTTATTTGTTTTTTACGTTCGCTATCTGCAACCCATGTCTTGTCTGTAAAGAGTCGGTATTATTATGAAAGAATCCCATTCGCCTAATTTGAATTTAACAATTAGAATGAATAATTAATGATATAGGCTCGGCTATCTTGTTTTATATTTGTGAAAAAAGTGATAATTTTGCATGGTGTTATATTTGTATGAGAAAATGAATGCTATAAAAACTGAAGTCTTCAAGAATAAGTGGTTAGAAGTGACAGTATCACCTCGCGGAGCAGAATTAATGAGTATCCGTGGTCTTTACACAGGAATCGAATATCTGTGGCAGGGAGATAAGGCTTATTGGGAACGTCGCAGTCCATTGCTGTTCCCGACGGTAGGACGATTGTGGAATGGTACTACACGTGTGGGCGGCCATCGCTATTCAATTCCAATGCATGGTTTGGTAAAGGATGCATTATTCACAGTGACCCGACGTGGCAAAGACTGGCTTACCTTAAGGTTGGAGAGTTCTCCACGGATGCATTCTGCGTATCCTTTCCCATTTAGGTTAGATGTAACATATCGGCTGCGGGGAAACCGCTTGGATGTGGCGTGGTTGGTAACGAATATCGGGCTTCGGGAAATGCCATTCCATATTGGTGGACATCCGGGAATTAATTTCAAAGATTTTAATTCAGAGGCTGAGGTACACGGATACGTGGATTTCGGAAATCAGTCAAGGCAAATAGAAAGCGCAACGGTAGGATCTGATAATTGTGTAGCCACACGACGCTATGCGTTGCCTCTCGACGATAATGGATTGTTGCCGATGAAGGCTATGTTATTCGATTGTGATGCTGAAATCATCGATGGGGGACAAGTGGAACGTGTGGCATTGCTTGATGTGAAAAAACGGCCATATGTGACGCTGACATCGGCTGCTCCTGTGACATTACTGTGGTCGCCAGAAGGAAAGAATGCTCCTTTTGTATGTTTAGAACCATGGTATGGGCTGTGTGATTCGGAGGGGTATGTAGGTGAATTTGAGAATCGCCCTTATATGAATTTCGTAGCACCGCGGAGAAAGGCACTCCTAGGTTATGAATTGCGCATGGATGCAGAAGCATTGCCTGAAGCTCTGTCACGGCATCGTAAGGGGCTCTGATGGCTGAACTGACATTATGGCGCGCGGAAACGGCGGAGGAGCTAAGGCTGCCATATGCCGATGATGGCGTGAGAGCGGGCTTTCCATCTCCTGCTCAGGACTTTTTGGGACGAAGTATTGATTTGAACCGCGAATTGGTGTCGCATCCAGAAAGTACTTTTTATGCTCGTGTTGTCGGAGACTCACTCAAAGATGCCGGTGTGGTTGAGGGAGATTTGTTGGTCGTTGATAAATCGCTGGAAGCAGACGATGGAGATATGGCTGTATGCTGGGTAAACGGAGAGTTTACACTGAAATTTGTAGAGTTTCATGAAGATTGCGTAATCTTGCGTCCTGCTAATGGAATGTATGAGCCACTTCGACTGGCAGAGGGGGATACTTTTACCGTGTGGGGAGTAGTTACGTACATAATTCACAAAACACAGCGCCGGCGATGATTGGCGTAGTCGACTGCAATAATTTTTATGTGAGCTGCGAACGCGTGTTTCAACCCCAGTTGAGGGGAAAGGCTGTTGCGGTGCTCTCCAATAATGATGGTTGCGTGATAACGCGTTCAAATGAAGCAAAGGCTTTAGGCGTTAAGATGGGTGTACCGTATTATCAGATAAGTGATTTGAAGGATGCGGGCCAGTTGGAAGTTCTTTCCTCGAATTATACTCTGTATGGGGACATGTCAGCACGTGTGATGTCGATATTACGTCAAGAAGTGCCAAGAATCGAGGTATATTCTATTGATGAAGCTTTTATTGACTTAGAGGGAATAAGTGATGTCGGCGCTTTTGGAAGGCAGTTGTCTGCTAAGGTGGAAAAGTGGACTGGCATACCTGTAAGTGTCGGCATTTCAACCACGAAAACATTAGCAAAAGCTGCTAGTAAGTTTGCTAAACAATACCGAGGGTATCTTGGTTGTTGTGTTATTGATGATGAAAAGAAGCGGTTGAAGGCATTACGTCTGCTCGATATAGGTGATGTGTGGGGCATAGGCCGTCATATCGTAAAAGATTTGAGATTAGCGCACGTAGAAAACGCGTATGATTTCACATTATGGAAACGTGAACGTATTCAGCGTAAATATGGAGCGGTTTTAACGCGTACATGGCTTGAACTAAAGGGAAAGCCATGCATCGCTATAGAGTCTTCCGTTGCTAAGAAGAGCATCACAACTTCACGTAGTTTCAAAGATGCCATTACAGAATATGAAGTTTTAGAAGGGTTAGTAGCAGACTTCGCTGCCCACTGTGCACGTAAATTGCGCGAACAAAAGGGTAATTGTTCGGAAGTATTGGTATATATCCAGACTAATCGTTTTGAAGAAAAATCAAAGCAGTACAAAAATGCGATAAAAGTTGAATTAAGTATTCCCACAAGCGATGTTCGTGAAATAATAAAAGCTTCTGTAGTAGGATTAAAGAATATATATCGCAATGGGTGTGCTTATAAACAGGCCGGAGTGACGATTTCGAGAATTTTCAATGGAGTTAAGCCCATGGATTTGTTTGATACAATGAATCGTGAAAAACAAGAACGCTTATTGCAATCAGTTGATGAGATCAAACATAAGTATGGGCATGGGGCTGTAGGAGTTGCCGTGCAGACAGATTGTAGTGGAGCCATGAATCGCAAATATGTTTCACGGTGTTACACAACTAATCTTTCTGAAATAATAACTGTAAAGCTCTAAGGCATGGCTCGAAATAAGCAAAAGGCAGTGCCAAAGGACTTAATTCTGGATAGCGTATTCCACGCTGAAGCTAAAGATTATTATGCTGAATTGTTGCGTTTGGCAAAGGGATATGCTACGGCCGATTCCTATACTTCTTTATACCAACTACTATTACGCCTGTGTGAGGATCTGACTCCTCAGATGCATTTCTCTAATTTGTTTTCTCGCCTCAGTTATATTTGTCATAAGTATGGAATATCGAACGTTGATATTCAAATATTGCAAGGCGTACGTCGCAGATGCTTTCATATAGATGAAGCAGAAATCACAACGGAAGTATTTCAAGGGGATTTGAGAGCGGTCGCCAATCTTATTAAATGCGTTTTTTGTCGTGAATGGCCCAAGGTGTTGACAAAAAACCTTCCCATGAATCATTCTGTACCCAATGTCGTTGCTACTGAAGCCAGTTATTCTTGTATTCGAGTTATAGTTAGAACTTGGGACGAAAAGTATATTTATGCGTACTCTGAATATGCGTGTAATGAAGTCCTATGTATTGATTATGTGAACGGGGGATACGATGGCGATATGCTTTATATCGTGGATCTATTGTTTGAAGGTCTTTCACTCAACTTAGTTCATGTTTCGGTAAATGCTGAAGGTATTTATACCCCACGTCTCATCATCGTGATGCCAGATTATTTGTTGGATATTTCAACTTTGGCAAGCGCTTTCAAGGATTATGGTCACGATGCTCGGAATGTGTTGTTGTCACGCTTGGAGCCGCGTCGTGATACGCCATATACAGTGTTGGGTAACCTGGCGGGGTTATTCCTCGACCAAATAGTGAAGTCCGTTCGTGAACATCGCCGTATGAGTTATGCGGAGTGTGCGAAAGTGGCTTTTGAATCAGATCCGTTGGCATTTACATTAATACCGCTTAATGACAAGTTTGACTTCCATGAAGAAGCGCACAAGCAATTTGACAATATCCTCCATGTGGTAACATCGGAATACCGGAAATACCAGTTTGACTTGGACAAAGGCTTGATTGAGCCGTCGTTTGTTTGTGAGACATTGGGCTTAGCCGGTCGTATGGACTATTTGCAGAGCGATTATTCCAGATTAGTGGAGCAAAAGAGTGGGAAATGGGATGAATTTCGCCACGCTCACAAAGAAGCACACTATATTCAGATGATGTTATACCAAGCATTGTTGGAATATGGATTGGGCATTCCAAGTCGCAACACCCAGGCTTTTCTTTTGTATTCCAAATATGCCGACGGCTTAATGCCGGAACAGACCTACCAACGTCTGTTGCGTGAGGCGTTGGCGTTGAGAAACCGCGTGGTTTCTTTGGAATTGCAGTGTGCCAAAACAGGTGTGCGCGATGTCTTGCAGGATATAGATGTCGACAGCTTGGCTGTGAATCCTGCCATGACGTTGTGGAAGGATTGGGAACGGCCCAGAATGGCCAGTATGCTTGAGAAGTTTCAGTCAACAAATGACGATGCATTTTCTCATCGCCGTTTGAGCCAGGCCTATTTCTATTGTTTTTATGATTTTCTTTGTCGTGAGCAGTTGCAGGCCCGATTAGTGATGCCCGGTAATGCCGGCCGTGCGTTTTCAGATTTGTGGAATCTTCCGGCATCTACGCGTCATGAGCTTGGAAGTCTGTATTGGAATTTGAAGATAATCCGCTTGTTGAAAGATGAGAGGGGCATAGTCGCCATTGAGTTTGCTATTCCTGCCGCCGACGATGGATTCCGTTCGAACTTTCGCCGGGGTGACGTGGTCCTTGTCTATGCTTATGCTGACAAGGAACCGGATGTGAGGCGTCAATTCGTTCTTCGCGGCCGTTTAAGAGAACAAGCGGCGACGCATCTGCTTGTTGAACTCAATGCTCCCCAAAGTAACGCGGCGCCATTTGGGGATGAGACCGTTCGGTATGCCGTTGAACACGATTTTGTAGAGGCTTCGTCCAACCGGTTGTTTGCTTCTCTTTACGCTTTCCTTGATGGTGACGCCGACAGACGCGACTTGCTGTTGTGCCAACGCCCTCCACGAGTGGCTTCAGAACCATGTGAGTTGTTGGGTGACTATCATACGATGAACGAACTGGTTGTCCGTGAGCGCCAGGCTCAAGAATTGTTTTTCGTAATCGGACCTCCGGGTTCCGGAAAAACGTCTCAGGCCATCCGAAGTATGGTGGAGGAGGAACTGCGTCAGACATCGGACGGGAAAATCCTGCTGATGGCCTACACTAACCGCGCTGTGGATGAACTTTGCAACATGCTTGAAGGTTTGATTGACGAACATCCCGAGGTCCTGGCCGATTATTTGCGGCTCGGTTCCCCGCTTTCGGCCGGCGAAACTTGTTGTAACCGTTTGCTGTGTCAGAGACACGATGACCTTAAAGACACTTCGGCCGTCATGAACTTGTTGAAGCGGACGCGCGTGTTTGTCGGAACGGCGGTTACATTGACTTCCCAAGTCTCTTTGTTTGAGCATTTCACATTCAATGTCGCATTTGTTGACGAAGCATCTCAAATGCTCGAGCCCCACATGTTGCCGTTCTTTTTCTTCAAGTGCGACGCGGTGCCGCCGAAGTCCGACATGGGAGAAACGAAGTCGGACATAGAAAAATCCAAGTCCGACATAGTGGCTGACACATCCAACCATTCTGTCCGCAAATTCGTTCTGGTGGGTGACCAAAAGCAGTTGCCGGCTGTCGTGAGCCAGTCGCCGCAATTGTCGGCCGTTCAAGACCCGGCTTTGAGGGCACTTGGGCTGACCGACTGCCGTAATTCGCTGTTCGAACGTCTGCTTGGTCGTGCCCAACAAGCGGGACGGACCGACTTATATTATATGTTGGAACGCCAGGGTCGCATGCATCCGGGGCTATACGGCTTTGTGAACGCTCATTTCTACCAGAACCGTTTGCGCAGCGTGGACCTGTTGCATCAGACACGCCCCATTGAGGCGTTTTATCCCGATGTAGCCTCGTTCCCGCCCGATTCCCTTCCGGCTATATTGGGCCGCAACCGTCTGATGTTCTTCAACCGGAAACCGAAGCCGCGTGGAGACAGCAGCAAGACCAATCAGGCTGAAGCCGAGTGGGCCGTACGCTGCCTGTTGTCCCTCAAAACCCTCTACGAGTCGGCAGGGCGGCGGCTGACGTCGCGTGATGTGGGCATTATAGTCCCTTACCGAAACCAGATAGGCCTTCTGACACGCCTCATGTCGGAGGCCGGACTGACGGAATTTGATGAAACGGTAGCCGATACCGTAGAACGTTATCAGGGAAGTCAACGTGACATCATTCTGTTCCTGTTTACGGTGCACCAATCCTTTGGATTGAATTTCCTGTCTGCGGCAACCTACATGGAAAAGTCCGATTCCCCCACGCCTTATCCCGTAGACCGTAAACTCAATGTCACTCTGACGCGGGCGAGGGAGCAACTTATTCTGATAGGAAACGCGCCTTTGTTGGAACGTAATCCGCTTTACCGGGAACTTATCTCGGATATGCGCAAGGCCGGATGCTATTTTGACGCGGCCAAAATAGGTAAGTGACGCCTTGAAAGCCTGTTAATTCGGGGAATAATAGAATTCGACGTGTTCAATGCAGGGACACGCGTGGCTGTCTGTGATGACAAGTCTCACGTTGCGGGCTTCGACATCGGGGAAACGCAACAGGCGTTTGTGGCCAATGGTTGTGGCCTCGGCAATCTTTGTCCATTGTCCTTCCGATGTCTCTATTTCTATCTGGAATGCTTTGACACGTTGTCCCATAGGTAGGTATTCGCCTATGCTGAATCGGTTGAATACGGTCGGTTTGTCGAATGTAAAGGTCACGGAAGCCTGACATACTTTGTCGTCAGTGGCCCAGTACGTGGTCTTTTTGCCGTCTGTAAGCCGCTTGGGTGAATAACGTTTGCTGTTACCCCGTGTATTGCTGCTGCCAAACCGCGTTATTTTGTGACTGAGTGGCTGGCTGAATTCTTCACGCAGGGCTTTGCCGAAAGCTAACAGGTGACTGACGTCCGTAGGATGGAACCGCCCGCTCTTGGTGGGCGGAACGTTGAGGATAAGATTGGCACCGCGGCCTACAGACTTGTAATAGATGTCCATGAGTTTGCTCACCGGCTTGACTTGTTGGTCTTCGCGGGCATGATAAAACCATCCGGGCCGAATCGATACGTCCACTTCGGCTGGAACCCAGTCTGTTCCGTCCGCTTCCCCGTGTTGCAGATATTCTTGTTTGGCTATCCCCGGGGCATAATTGTTTCGCGTGATGGCACACCAGTTGGGGTCGCCAACATATCCGCTTTCCGTGCCGCACCAACGGGTGTCGGGACCGCCGTCACTGAATATGCAGGCATCAGGTTGCCACTTGCGGATGAGTTGGTTTGTGTTCGGCCAGTCGTAGTAGGTTTTGTTGTCAATCTTACGCCGTTCCCGGGCGCCGCCATAGTAACCGTCGCCGCCGTTAGCTCCGTCTTGCCAAACTTCAAATATGGGACCGTAGCCCGTTAAGAGTTCCTGCAGTTGTCCACGATAGTAGTCGATGTATGCAGGTGTGCCATAGCGCAGGTCATGTCGGTCCCATGGCGAAAGATACAGGCCAAACTTCAGCCCGTGACGACGTGCGGCATCCGAAAGTTCTTTGACCACGTCGCCTTTTCCTTCCTGCCACGACGAATGGGCCACACTGTAATCCGTAAGACGCGATGGCCACAGACAGAAACCGTCGTGATGCTTGGCAGTGAGGATAACGCCTTTCATACCCGCCGCTTTGAGGGTGCCGACCCATTGGTTGCAATCCAGACTGTCGGGTTGGAATTCGTCGGGTGAGGCATCACCGTAGCCCCATTCCACATCGCGATACGTTGTAGTGGTGAAATGTATGAACGCATACATTTCTAAATCGTGCCATGTCAGTTGTCGGGCAGAGGGTGTGGGACCGTATGGCGCGGGAGGCGTTACTCGTGCTCCAAGTATTTGACATGAAAGAACGAGAGACAGCGCAAGGATTCTGATACAAACAGGACGGAATGAATACATCGGATACAGGATAGTTTTACAGGCACAAAGTTAACGATAAATCTGATGTAGACCCTCGGAAATGCAGTTTTTTATTGTGTGAGTCAATTTTATATACTGGTAATTGGGTTTGTTTGCCGATAAATGCTTAAATTTGCAAACTAATGTTTGTATAAACCTCTGCTGAATACAGAATAAAAAATTATATACCAGATGAAAAAGTTTTCGTTTTTGATGGCTGTTATCAGCCTTTTGATGTTTTCAAATGTAGTTCCGGCCCAAACGAAATGGCATTGGGAGAAGGGAACGATAGTAGTTGAGACGCCGGCGCGTCCGGCGGGCCAGCAACACGCATTGGGCTTGTCTGTGGCTCCTATACCTGTTGTTCGTGTGGCTTTTGTGGGTCTTGGGATGCGTGGTCCCGGTGCTGTGGAGCGCTGGACTCACATTAACGGCGTGCGTATTGTGGCCTTGTGTGATTATGAACGTGAACGTGCGGAGCGTTGCAACAAGTATCTGACGAAAGCCAATATGCCGGAGGCCGAGGTTTACTTTGGCGATTACGGTTATGAGGAGTTGTGCAAGCGTAAGGACATTGATTTGGTTTACATTGCCACAGACTGGGTGCATCATGTGCCTGTGGCCAAGTGTGCCCTTGAAAACGGGAAGCATGTGGCTATTGAAGTCCCCTCTGCCATGGATTTGAAAGATTGTTGGGAGCTTATAGACCTTTCTGAACAGAAGCGTTTGCACTGTATGTTGCTTGAGAATTGCTGCTACGACGACTTCGAACTCAATTCTCTCAACATGGCACAGCAGGGAGTCTTTGGTGAAGTGCTTCGTGTGCAGGGTGCTTACATCCATAATCTCAGCGATTTTTGGGGTGCTTATTGGCAAAACTGGCGTCTTGAATACAATCGTACCCATCGTGGTGATGTCTATGCGACTCACGGACTTGGTCCTGTGGCACAGGTACTCAACATTCACCGTGGTGACCGTATGAAGACTTTAGTGGCTATGGACACGAAAGCAGCTACGGGACCGGGCTTGGTAAAGCAAATTACGGGCAAAGACTGTACGGAGGAAGAATTCCGCAACGGGGACCATACGACTACGCTTATCCGTACTGAGCAGGGCAAGGTTATAGAAATACAGCACGATGTCATGAATCCGCAACCTTATAACCGTTTGTACCAATTGACAGGTACGAAAGGTTTTGCGAACAAGTACCCTGTGGAAGGTTACGCGCTTGATGCCGGCCAGATGAAGAACTCCGGAGTGGCTCCCCAAGTTGACAACCTCTCGAGTCACAGCTTTATGAAAAAGGCTGATATGGATGCACTGGTTGCCAAGTACCAGGCTCCCATACTGAAGAAGTACGGTGCCGAGGCCAAAGTGGTAGGTGGACACGGCGGCATGGATTTCGTGATGGACGCACGCCTGGTATATTGCCTGCAAAACGGTCTTCCTCTTGACATTGACATATATGACCTTGCCGAGTGGTGCTGTCTGGCTGAGTTGGGCGAACTTTCCATGGACAACAATTGTGCTGCCGTGGCTGTTCCTGACTTTACCCGCGGACACGCTTATGATCAAAAGGCTTATCGCCATGCTTTCGCTTCTGAAGAGCAGGAAGCCGAAACGGCTGCCATAGCCAAGGCTTACACTATGACGCTTAAGACGAAGGGTGCCAAGGCTGCTGAAGCCGAACTGCAGAAACAGCTCAAGTTGCAGGCAAAAAAGCACAGATAAGAAGTAGCGGGTAATTGCTATATATAATAAGGAGTAAAGCCATTCGGTTTTACTCCTTGTTTTTATGGTTGTCGGGTTCTCCTTGTTCCCGTTGTGGGGAGGGACGGGGTGTCTATTCTTCTGCGAGTTTCAGCAGGTATTGGCCATACTGGTTCTTCTCCATCGGGCGGGCAATTTCGCGCAACTCTTGTTTGCTTATCCATCCGTTTTCCAGGGCAATGCTTTCGAGACAAGCCACTTTGAGGCCTGTACGTTTCTCGATGACCTCAATAAATGTGGATGCCTCGCTCAAACTTTCGTGAGTGCCTGTGTCAAGCCAGGCAAAGCCACGTCCAAGTGTCTCTACTTTGAGACGGCCGAGGGACAAGAACTCTTGGTTTACCGTTGTGATTTCCAGTTCACCGCGTGCGCTGGGTTTGATGCGGGATGCGATGTCGACTACCTCGTTCGGGTAGAAGTATAGGCCAACAACGGCATAATTGCTCTTTGGTACGGCCGGTTTTTCCTCAATGGAAATGGCATTGCGGTTGGAGTCAAATTCCACGACCCCGTATCTCTGCGGATCGTTCACGCGGTAACCGAAAACACAGCCCTTTCTTTCGTCGGTTACGGTCTTTACGGCGCGCTGCAAAAGCTCTGGCATGCCGTTGCCATAAAATATGTTGTCGCCCAGAACAAGGCAGGCGTCATCATTGCCAATGAAATTGCGTCCTATAATGAATGCCTGGGCCAAACCGTCGGGGCTGGGCTGTTCTGCATAGCTCAAACGGATGCCGTAATCGCTTCCGTCGCCGAGCAAACGCTTGAACATCGGCAGGTCCTGCGGTGTGGAGATGACCAAGATGTCGCGAATGCCTGCCAGCATGAGTACCGAAATGGGGTAGTACACCATCGGTTTGTCGTAGATAGGTATCAGTTGTTTGCTGACGCCTTTAGTGATGGG
>JAEEGI010024118.1_pt1 | contig 11883 bp, 5 predicted proteins | sample 8958751 | NCBI WGS metagenome assembly JAEEGI01 (sample SAMN16246545, study PRJNA631951) | gut metagenome | biome: gut microbiome; feature: rumen; material: KS-attached | host: Bos | place: Iran: Karaj | collected 2018-10 | reverse complement strand
TGGTAGGTTCCAGAGTAAGTGTATTCCAAATCGTGGTGGTCGGAATAGAATATTTCATGCCCTTGAGGATACCAGAAATAACTGTCGCAATTCTCATCATTGCCTACTTCGAAACTGTATTCGTCGTGGTCGTTGATGGTGAGGTAAAGGGTGACCTCGCTGTTGCAACCATAATCGTTGACGTAATGATGGGTGTAGACGGTGCTTTCGGTGAAGGTCTTGTCCACATTGTAGGTGTCGTTTTTCCAACGGTAGGTGTCGCACGAGGTGACTACTTCTTCAAGGTCGAAGCTGGGTCTGAGGTCGAGATAGAGGATAAGGGTGCTGTCGCATGAACTGGGGTAGGACAGGGTGTCATAGTATGTGCCTGATTCATAATAGGTGACGCCGTTCGAGGCCCATGTGTATTGTGTGGCACAAAGCGATACGTTGTAGGTCTTGGAGTTGTAATCCGATTGTTGAATATGGAGGCTCACGATACTGTCGCATCCCGAAGCGGTTTCAAAATCATAGACGTATGGATAGGGACTGGGTTGCAGATAGTCACCGTTATAGTAATACCCTGCTCCACCTTCGCAGGTCGATTCGGTGAGGGAGATTTCGTAAATCGGGTTTTGTGTAAGGCTGAGCTTGATGATGCTGTCGCAACCATGCACCGACTCCAAAGTGTGGTAATAGATGCCCGGAGAATAAAGCGGATCGCCAAAGAACATATATTGCTCGCCTTGACAGAAGGCATCGGTAATGGCCGTTTCGTAAGTGTCCCAAGTGCTCAGGTGGAGATGAACGGTGCTGTCGCAGCCATATTGGGTCTGGATGGTTTGGTCATACACACCAGGGATATATAGGTCATTACCGAAGAAATTGTAATATTCATTCTGGCAGATGGTCTCATAAATGTCGGATTCCATGTTGGGATGCACCATGATGGTCACACTGACATTCTGATTGGTGATGCCATCACTGACGGCGCAGGTGTAGGTGGTCGTTCCGACAGGTGGAGTGGCAATAGGATTCTGTATGGTGGCATTGTTCAGTGTGCTGGCTGGTGTCCAGTTGAAGGTATAGTTGCCTGTACCACCTGAAGGTTGTGCATGCAGTGTAGTTGATTCGCCTTCGCAAAGTTCATATTGGTCGGCGGAGGCCATAGCGGTCATGTTGGAGCCTTCCATGCTCACGGTGACTTGTGCCGTGCTGCTACAACCACCTTGTGGGTTAGTAACAGTGACAGTGTAGGTTTGTGTGGCTTGCAACGGCACGGTTTGGGTGGACTGAGCATTGGGGTTGACCACCATGTTGGCAGGCTCCCAATGGAAATTGAAGCTTCCTGTGGTGCCGGCACTGGCGTTAAGGGTGGATGTGCCGCCATAGATGACTGTGTTGGGTTGGGCTGTTGCCGAGGCAATAGGTGCTGCATATACAGGCACGGTTTGTGTCTTTTGGTTGGTGCACAATCCGTTGCCGCAGGAAACCGTAAGCGTCACTTGATAGTTGCCAGCTTGGGCGTAGGTGTGTGTGACGGTTTGTCCCGATCCTGTTTGTCCGTCACCGAAGTTCCATTGGAAACTTTGGATTTGTTGTCCACTCGGGTTGGTGGTTGAGGTGCTGGTGAATTGGGTTGGCGAGCCTTTGCAAACCGAAGTATAGTTGAAGTTAGCAGTGGGTTGAGGATAGATTACGACGGCCTCAGTCGTGGCGCTGTTGCTTTGGCTGCCCACGGTGATGGTGCAGGTGTATTGACCAGCCATGGACATAGTGCAGTTCGGGCGGGTGGGATTTTGTTGGTTGGATGTGAAGCCACCAGGGCCAGTCCAGCTATAGGTAGCTCCAGTTTGCCCTTGCGCAGTCAGATAGATGGTTTCTCCAACGCAATAGGGGCCGTGTCCATCAACCAAGGGGGGCATGATACCACAGTTGGTGGTGCCGGTGCCGATATTGGAAAACGAGATGTTGCAGCTCTGGTTCGAATAGTTGGTAATGAGCAGAATGTAATACTGTCCTGACTGTGCATTATTGATGTAGCAGTTTTCGGTGGAATTGGCACTGTAACTGCAATCCACCATATTGCTGCACGATAATTGGCTACATGCGGTGTTGATGTCGCTGAAGGGTCCCCAGCAGTCAAAGTCGATGTCATGGCTTGGGGTGCTGTACATGTAGATATTCAGGTTGCCGGGTTGGTCGATTTGCATGTAATAGAATGCTGGGTTTGGCGTGGTGGAAAGGCAACCAGTGCTATAGCCAGTGGGGCGGACAAAACCTGAGCAATAATAAGGCGGTGTGCTTGAACCGAGGTTGCCGGCATTTACGCCTGCAGGGAATTGATACAAGCCGTTGTCGGTGCAGAAAGGTTCGGCACCGTCGCAGGTGGCGTTGCCGTCACGAAGCTGACGGTGGAAATCCTCGTTGATGGCCATGAAAACCGGATCGTCGAGTTGATAACGCCATTCTACAAACAGGCTCCCCCTTTCGGTTTTGTCTAAATTGCAGTAGGCCATCCAATTGATGCCAGTACTTTCAAGGAAAGCGTCGAAGTCGGCATTGGCATTGGCGTTTGAGTCTTCACAGGTGTATTCGTCGGACACATAAATGTCCAACTTGCCCTCATCTTCACTGAGCCTGTAGAAGAACAAGTCACTTTCTTGGATGGCATGTAATATGAACACACGCTCTTCGATGGTATTCACATTGTGAAAGTTGAACTCTGTTAACTTGTTTTGTTGAGGTTGTTGCCCGAATTGTCTCAACGGAATGAGCGTTAGCAGTAAAGCCGCTAAAAGGAATCTGGTGTGCTTTTTCATATTGCAGATGTTTGATTTATTTGTTCTAATTGTTAATTCAACGCAAAAATAACCGACAAATATAGAAATAAATCTCTATATACCAACAAAATCGTGTGAAAAAACAAAAAAAAAGCGGCCGAAACCGCTTTTTCATGGAATTATGGCCATTGATTAGGGTTGTATCACCACCTTTTTGGTCACTGTACCTTCCTTGCAGGTGGCGACGAAATAGTAGATGCCACCAGTTTGTTTTTTCATGGTATAGGTGTAGATGCCGTTGCCATTCGCGTTGTAGGTTTGGAAACTGTCGATGAGCATGCCTCGCATGTCGTACACTTTGATGTCGACTACTCCAGTGAGCGATTCAAGGTGGAGGTTCATTTGGCCGTTGTTGGGATTGGGCACGACATCGAAATGGGCTTGGGAAAGATGGTCATCGGTGCCGTAGAAAGAGCAGACAAACCAATATTTTTGTTCGATGCCTTCTTCAGGTGCGCAATGGTTGAAGGCATGGGCTTTTAGCCAGATGGTGTCGTTGACATGGTCGAGCACAAACACCTTACATTTTTTGCCTTTCTCGCCAAAAGGTTCGAGAACCCAACTGGGGGCTTCGTCGCAGGTCCAGGTGACGGTATCCCACGCACAATGTGGGTTGGTGTCCCAAAGCTGGAAGTCGTAAGAGTTGATTTGGAACTCTGTCGCGGTGACCACCCAGTGTGGGGCTGTGTTTTCAGGATCTAAAGGGTAGATTTCAGTGGGCACAGGTGTGTAGTCCAAACGTACGCTCATGGTGACCACGCTGTCGCAGCCGTGGATGGTCTTGTAGGTTCTGTGATAGGTTCCCGATTCGGTATATTCCAAACCCTCGTGGTCGGTGGAAATGATTTCGTGGTCCATCGGGTCCCAGAAGTAGCTGTCGCAATGCCCATCTTCGACTTCAAAATTAGACTCCTGGTTCAGGTTGATGGAGAGATGGAGGGTGATGATGCTGTCGCAGCCGTGAATGGTTTGGGCGGTGTAATGGTAATCGCCTTGGATGTTCAGCACTTGACCGAAAAAGTAATATGTATCGCCCTGACAGATAGCCTCATACATGTCGGAGGCTGCGTTAGGATGCACCATGATATTCACGCTCACAGTTTGCTCGGTGATGCCGTCGCCCACAATGCAGGTGTAAGTGGTCTCACCGACGGACGGTGTGGCGGTCGGGTTTTGCACATTGGGATTGCTCAGTGTGTTGGCCGGCGACCAGCTGTAGGTATAATTGCCTGTGCCAGCCACTGGTATGGCATGGAGTGTCGTTGATTCGTTTTCGCAAATCTCATATTGGTCGGCAGTGGCAGTGGCGGTCAGGTCTGAGCCGGCCATGACGGCAGTGGCTTGGACCGAACTGCTGCAGTCGCCATCCGCATTAGTGACGGTGCAGGTGAAGCCCACGGTTTCGGTCAGTGGCACGGTTTGCGTGGTCTGGCTGTTGGGGTTGGTGACCATGTTGGCAGGCTCCCAATGGTAGGTGAAGTTGCCTTCGGCACCTGGGTCAACAGTGAGGGTAGCAACGCCTCCGTGAATTACTGAACTGGGGCTGACTGTTGCTGTGGGTACAGGCATGGCGAGCACGATTACATCTTGTGTGATCTCGTCTTCGCATCTGTGGCCAGTCTGCACGGTATAGGTCACCTGATAGGTGCCTGCGGCAGCATAGGCGTGTGTCGGGTTTTGTTCGTCACTTTCCTCTCCGTCTCCAAAATCCCAATGGTAGCCAGTGATTTCATGTCCAGCGGGGGCTGTGGTGGCGGTGCTGTTGAATTGGGTAGTCTCGCCGAAGCATACGGTTGGGGCTTCAAAGTTAGCAACAGGTTCAGCAAAAACGATGACTTCTGTGGAGCCAGTGGTAGTTTGTCCATCAACAGTCGTGACACAGGTGTAGGTGCCGCCCATCTCAAAGGTACAATTAGGAATAGTGGGGTTTTGCAAGGTGGAGGAGAAACCGTTAGGTCCGGTCCAACTGTAGGTGGCGCCGTTTTGGGTAGTGACATTCAAGCTGATGGTTTCGCCCACGCAGTATGGACCGCTGTTGGTAGCGATGCCGGGCAGGATGCCGCAGTCGGTGGTGCCAGGGCCTGAGCCTTCCGTCTTGGTGAAGGTGATGACGCAGGGCTCCCGCGAGTAGTTGGTAATCATCAGGATATAATACTCTCCTGTCTCAGGCACATGGTAATTGATGGTGCCGTGATTGGCTTCGTGTTGGTGCTCCCATTCTGGAAAACCTAAAAAGATGTCTTCAGAATAGCTCGAGGAATAATTGCAGTCGATGATTTTGTCCTCGGTCAATTGAGCTACGCAAGGTGAAGTGGGGTCGGTGTAAGGTCCCCACATGCAGAAGTCGATGTCTCTGTTCGTACCATAGTCGGGGTCGTGGCCTTCCATGTGGATGATGAATTGCCCGGGCGTGTTGATTCTCATGTGGTACCATGAAGGGTTGTAGGAACTGCCGATGCAGCCGTCTTCAAGTTCGTCGACACCCTCCAGCTGTTCGGCTGTTTGGGACGTGTTGGCGGCTACAAACTGGATGACGTCAGAGGTGCAGAAAGGGTCTGAATCCACACAATGGTTGTTGATTGTGATCGCTCTGCTAAGAGCGAGGTCCAAAGTGATGGAAGTGAAGTGCACCGCTGGGACGCATGTTTTCCATTGGGCGACGAGGTCTACAAGGTCCACTTTGTCGAAGAGCCTGAAGTCGGCCAAGGCATGGTTGTAAGCCTCCTCAAAGAGATTGATGAAAGGCTCGGTACTCCCCTCGTTTCCCGGGACGACGTTGAACAAGCCGCTCTCCTCTTCCGTTTGCAAGATGAAGTGGTCGTCTTGATTGAGGTTGTACAATAAGAACAACCTGAAGTCGTGGTTGTCGATTTCGAAGAAGTTGAGCAAAATACCTTCGTCGGCATATTGCCGGTAAGGTGTCTGTCCTACATGTTTCATGGGAATGAGGAAGACCATCATGGTCATCAAAAACAATTTGGTTATGCTTTTCATCAGTTTGGCATTGTTTTTCATAGCGAAATAGTTTTGTACTCAAATTAAACCGCCAAAGGTAGGCATTATTTTTGAAAAACGCACAAAAAAAAGGCTTTTGGGCGAAAAATTCCACACGAAAGCCTTATATTAAGTGTTTTATGGATATAAAGTTTCCCCGAGTGAAGCGAGGGAAAGTGCTTATTCCTTCACCACTTTCTTCACACACTTCCGCCCTTCCTCGTCGGTGATGTTGACGAAATAGACCCCCGCAGGCAGGTTGGCGATGTTGATTTGCAGCGTCTTGCCTTTGCCCGTGGCAGTGGCCACGCGCTGCCCGAGGGTGTTGACGACTTCGGCAGATTCCAGGTCTTTGCCTGTGATGGTGACAAGACCTGTGGTAGGATTGGGGTAAAAGGTACAAGGAACTTCTTCGTTTTCGTGTTCTTCCACCTCATAATCTGGCATGGGTGTATTCGTATAGTGAATTTCTATCCTTTTGGCATCTTTTCTGCAAATGAAGTCATTTTGTCTTTTAAGATAATCGTCAGAAAAAATGTAGAAACCAGGCTGCCAAGTCCCTTGTTCCCATTCCTCGCCGTTCCATTTTTCAAATGTGACAACAATCGGATAGCCAGCACTATTCAGTTCGTAGATGGCACGATGAGCGTTGACGAACAATCCGTCTTGCCATATTTTGATTTCGGCCAGCGTGAGGTGACCGCTTAAATCGTAATTGTATTCCAGCAATCTCCTATTGACCCACTCCGTACTGTCCCATACCTTCCTCAATACGCTTGCCACACGCCCTCCGTTGTCGTAAGAATAGGTTTCGTAACAGGGTGGGTTGTCGTAAGTTTCAGACACAATGCCCAACAAGATGCCGTCTTCATTATAGGTTCTTGTCTCATTGTTTAGATGTATCCAATTACCAAAGTGGTTAAATTCCAGTCCTTCTGTGGTTATTACTATTTCATTGGCATTGTACAAATAATTGGTGATCTTGGAATATTGTGACATATTGTAGGCGACCTCTTCTTGGATCCTGCCTTGGGAATCATATTTATATATGATACTGTCTCTGGTATATAGCGTATCGCCTAAAAAGTCTATGTATTGTCTTGTGTACAACGCAAGCTTGTCATCCTGATAGTAATATCTGTACAAATCTCTGCCAGGCCGCGGTCCAGAATATGTCTGCCTGGTCTCCTTGATAACATTATGCCTCAAATCATACTCGTAATCCGTCTTAAATTGGATTGGCGGTATATTCGGCATAGGATTCCCGTCTTTGTCGAAATCATCATGATAGTGAATCCTGCATTGGGTGAAAAGTCCACAATTGTCATAAGCATTGAATAGAAGCACGGAATCGCCTTCGATAATCGAATGATTAGTGTGCAGAAGTATGGTGTCTGGCTGACAGATGTGATTGTTTTGTGGATACACAATGTTATAGTTACCCAATTGGTACGCTTCAAGGATAGCAATACTTTGGGCGTGAGCCATGAGTGATGCCATTGCGATGGCCAAGAGAAGAATTGTCTTTTTCATTTTTATTGTATTTGTGTTTCGCGGGCAAATGTAGTAAAGATAGAACAACCTATGAAACGAAAAGGAATCGCCTCTTGTTCCAGCAGATTTGCAATCCCTGTTTTTATTCTTTCACTATTTTCCTAACACACTTTCTTCCTTCCTTATCCTTGACGCGGACGAAATAGACACCCGCAGGCAGGTTGGCGATGTTGATTTGCAGCATTTCGCCTTTGCCCGTGGCGGTGGCCACGCACTGCCCGAGCGTGTTGAACACTTCGGCTTGCTTGAGGTCTTTTCCTATGATGGTGACTTGGCCGTCGGTGGGGTTGGGATGCACTGTAGCGAAAGATATTGACTCCATTTCTTCAACATCTTCTGTTAAACTCGTTTGCCCCCATTCAAATGGATAGTTGGGAATGGCGCAAAAGCAGGTTCGAGCTACATGAAAGCACCCCCTATCATAATATGCTTCACGGATTTCCTCGAATTCAGCCCATCCATAATAGTAATTCTCACCGTTATGAAATCTCAATGCAACCTTGTATTCCAAAGGAGTTATACTAGGATGTTGTACCAACGACTCAAAATGACACTGGCCTCCCCAAACAAGAAAGGGGTCGTCCAATGGAATGGATAGGTCGAAAAAAACGTTTTCATAACCTGAATCAAATGTACAATAGCTGCACGCTAACCATCCGTTAATAGTTTGCACATAAGATCCAGTTTTTGAATTATTTCCACGGAAAACATCATATCTTACATCGCCATTTCCATCATTGTCTATATCGACATCAAAATGCTCACCTGGTGTCAAGACTACCCAATAATCGGGATCGTATTCTTTGTAGATAAGATAGTTCTTCGTTTGTGCTTGAACCATTTGAAGACATGTAATTGTCATAAAGAGTGTGATGAGATACGTTTTCATTGTCTTATTTTTTTTGATTAAATGTTTCTTTTTTTAATATTGATATTGCTGAAACCATCTTTTAAGCCGATTTCGCTGGCTCCGCACCATACCGCTGGCAGCAACAAACTAAGCAGTAGTGCGACATGTTTTAGATTGAAGTGTTTTTGCATAACGATTATGATTTAAAATTTCGGAAGCAAAACTACATCAAGGAAAAAACATCAGACAAGAAAAACCTAATTTGGATTCTTTGGATTTTATAGTAATATCTTGATTTTTAATATGTTATCATTTCGTTAAGTATAATGGACATTTGCTCTTCCTTTTGGAAAATACGTTGCAAACGCTTTTCTCTTTCCCATACGGTTCTATAGGAAAGCTGTGTCATGACGGCTATTTGTGCATTGTTTAACCCGAGAAGAGACAGGTAACAATACAGGAAATCTTTCTCTTTCAATTCAGGATGCTGCTGCTTCAGCGTCATAAACAAAGAAGCATAATGGGCTAAAGCCGCCTTCTTGAGTTCGGCCTTTTGGGCATCGGTAAGTGCGATGTTAGCATACGAAGAAACAGGTATGGAAGATTTTATTGCATGGTTTTCGTCATTGCAAGTGGAAAGAATCCGTTGGCATATAGGCTCGTCAGAATAGTTCTCAGCTTGGTCGTAATGGCTTTGTTTTGATAGCCTATTGAAATACTCCATTTTCTCCTTTTCTTTCAAAGCGGCATTGCTCCGCTTCAACCTACCAGACAGTGCGGCTTGCTGTATTTTGTGTTCATTTCGCTCCGTTTCAATCAAGGTTTCAAGCCGCTTTTTGCTTCTTTTGTTTGTTTGATACAACAGTCCTATTATTAACACCACGACCAGCAATCCAAGAAAAACACATAAGGCAACGCGGAATTGTTTCCTCGTCTCTTTCTGGTGTTCTCGTTTCAATTTGGCTTGACCGAAGGCTTTGTATAGTTCGGTCAATTCCGATTTTTTGGCACTTTGGTTTTCTTCCTGGTTGGCGAACGGCACCAGATAATCGGCGTATCCAAGAATGTCTTCACTTCTGCCTTGCACCTTGCATATTTCCACCAACCATTCGGCAGCTTGTCTCTTTAAACCCATCACAGATGTCGTCTGGAAAACCGTATTCAGATAAGCCCAAGCGGAATCATAGCTTTGTTCGTGATAGAATATTTCGCCAATATTCTGATAACGAGCCTGAGCTTCCCTATCACTTTCCGAACTCAGAAGCAATTGGCGCAGCTTTTTTACCGATGCATCTGCCTGACAGATGCCTGTTTTGTATTCCAAACAAATTCTATGAGATGTAATGTCCCTAAACATCAACGAAGTAGTATCATTTAAGATATTTAATGCTTTTTGGTAAAAACAAATTGCACTGTCAAATTGTTTCATCATATCGTACTGCGAACCAATCTCATTCAGAATCCAGGCCAAATGCCATACAGGATAATCAAATTTTTGATAATAAGACAAAGACAAGCATCCCCAATAAATAGTCTGCTCATGAAGATACAAATCCGAGAACAAGTTTGACAAATGTGTATAAACCAGCGTCATGAATTGAGCCTTTTTACCTAGTAATTCTTTTTCCTCAAAACGCTCATCCATGATTTCCAAAGCTTTGAGGTATTCCTTGCAGGCCTCCACCATAGTGTCATTTTCATAATACCCCACACCATTAATATAATGGGCGCGGGCATCCAAAAACGCGATATTTTGGGCAGACGCACGCCGTGCGTCCCTACGCGGGCGGGCCTGTTGGGACACACCGCGTGTGTCCGCACCATCCACCACCAACGAATCGAAATACGCCACCGCCTGCAACAATTCCGTGCGGTTGGTTTGGGCGTAATCGTTTTTGTACAACAATTCGGACAATAACAGATTGGCGTAATGGCGGTTGTATGCTGTGGCGGTAGAGACGCAAAATTTTGCGTCTCTACAACAGGTGTCAAAACACGGCAGGATGCAGGACAGTGCGCTGTCGGGCTGCTGCCACATCAGCGAATCAATCTCAGCCAATGCCGCATGTGCACCACTGTATTGCCCATCTATTTGTTGCACGTCCCTTCTTCCACAACATAATAAAAGCAGCAATACAAACGATATGCCTACGCCTTTCATAATGTAATCTTTCTAAAAGTCCATCCACCACACCTTGGTTTGTCTCGTGTCGCCGTGCGACATTCGAGCAAGTTGCCTGGTGTAATTTTCATAATTGTATTCGATTTCCTTCTGAGGATACTCCATTCTGTAAGAAGTCAACTTGGCATGGTCGGTGGTAGTGGGGGTCGCCATGGTGCGACGCGTCAAAGCCCAGGCTTCCCAAGGCTGACGGAAGAGGTTGAGCCAACGCTGCTGATAGATCAGGGTCAGGTAGGACTCGTTACTGCCGTCGAAATTGGGGTTCATGTAAACCGCATAGTTCATCACGTTGGAAGCCATGTTGTTGCTCCATGCCCAGATATCCAAATTAGCGATATAGTTGGTATACTGCGGATAGAAATAGGTCCAGCGACTGGTGTTTTGCGGCAGATGGGTCCAGAAGAGGCACGACTGGTAGATGCCTTGGAAGAGCATCTGGTCGAGGTCCATGCCGGAGAGGGTGATGCCGCCGATGCCTCTTGCCCCGATTTCCGCCTTTATGAAGAGCACGTCGGCGTAAGTAATCAAAATTTGCGGCACATATCTTTCGTCGCGGGTCAGGTAGTAGTTGAAGGGTGAGAAAATGCAGGAAGGGCCTTTGAAGGTATAGCTGCCGTCACGGCTCTGGGCGTAAGGTGAGCCGCCTTCGGTGGGTGTTTCGAGAGTGCGAATCTGTGGATAGGGTCTCCAGGCACCATCGGGGAAGCTGTCGTTCTTGTGGCTGGTATCGAAGAAGAGGAAAGCGCGATAGTCGAAGATGCCGCTACCGTCCATGTCGTCGGTCGAGGACATGCAGCTCCAAATCGTTTCGCCCATGCGGAGGTGTTTGTGCTCACGGAACGACCAGTTGATGTCCCAACTCGTACCTAACACACTGGGCCATAAAGCAATGGCACCGCCAGTAATCGAGCCACCCGAAGTGTTCAAGTAGGTGTAAGGGAAGTTGTAGGCTTCCGCCAATATTGGGCTGGCAAAATTGGGGTCTTTGTCGTACATGCGCAAGCCGTGGCGCAGGATAAGCGAGTTGGCAAACTCAGCCCATTGTTTGTAGTTGTTGTTGAGCAACACATCGTAAGGCAGCTTGTAATACTCGTTGCCATTGACGGTGGTCAAGGAGTCGGCATGAAGCAGGTCACGCGACCAAACCAACTCGTCCAACAATGTTTTATAGATGCTCTCCTGGGTGTCCCATTCGGGTTTCATCGTGGCCTGCGAAGAGGCGTTTTCCCAGATTCGGCCCGCCTGAGTGTAAGGCATGTCGCCGAAAATATCCGTGACCTTGAAAGTCTGGTAAGCCTTCAAAATGTTGAGCTGGGCGCGCACTTTGTCGCAAATAGCAGGGTCGGCCATCTCTTCGTCATAGACATCGAAACGTCTTTCCAATTCGCGGATGTTGGACAGCATGAGGTAGTAGTCCGACCAAACGTTGGAGGTTCCGATTTGGGAGTTGCCCCAAGCCTCGGAAGTCAAGGCACCGAGTT
>JAEEGI010024112.1_pt1 | contig 11885 bp, 3 predicted proteins | sample 8958751 | NCBI WGS metagenome assembly JAEEGI01 (sample SAMN16246545, study PRJNA631951) | gut metagenome | biome: gut microbiome; feature: rumen; material: KS-attached | host: Bos | place: Iran: Karaj | collected 2018-10 | reverse complement strand
AGGCGGAGAGCATATTATAGAGGATAATTCGATCTCATATTTGAATGTGTTCGGAGAGAATACAATACTGCGCTACACGCCTCTTCTCAATGGAATCAAGGAAGACATTGTCATAAGCGGGTATTCGGGAATAAACTCGTTTGGCTTCGAGATTCGTTCCGGGAATCTTCGCTTTTCGGACAAAGGGACAGGCCGCGTGCTTGTAAACGAAAACGGTGAACCGGTAATCGAATTCGGGGATGTTATCGCCTGCGACAGCAAAGGAAAACTTTCCGCGGGCACTCTGCTCATAGAAGAGAACGGTGAAAACAGTTATCATTTAACAGTCAGTATACCTGAGGAGTTCCTGACCGATCCCAAAACGGTATACCCCGTGACGATAGACCCGACGGTATTCGAAAGTAGCGACGGCTCAGCGATACAGGACGCGACTGTTTTCTCAATGTTTCCTAATTTGAATTACGGGAGCTACGCTTATAACAGCATCGGATTTACCGCACTGGGTCCATCCAGAACTGTTTTATGGCTATACTGCCTTGAAACGGATCCGATCTACAGAACTCTTGATGCCGAGGAAATAGTGTCAGTAAAACTCAGCTTGTTAGAAACAACGGGTAATGATTCTAAATATGTAAATCTGTACAGAATCAGCGAAGATGTATCCTGGACAGAGAACAACGTCACTTACAACAACGTTGGGACGTTTGATACAGGAGTTAACAAGGGAGACTATCTGAATAACGGCGAAAGAACAGAGTTCGATATTACCTCATTTGCAAAAGGATGGAAGAATCTTTCGTATGCAAATACTTCAAGAGTGATTTTTACAATGAGCGGCGGGGAAATGTCTTCCGGAAAGCAGGTAGGTGCGTCTTCGTGTGAAATCGCAGGAAAAAGACCGTACATAGTCTATACCTACCAACTTAAGAACCTGATGGAGGAAGGAACGTACTACATCAGAAACCGACATATCGACAGGTTCCTTCAGCCAACAAACGGCTCTTCCTCGGTAAATACTGGACTTGAACTGAATGCGTTCTCCGGAAGCGATTCCCAGAAGTGGGAGGTGATCTACCGCGGGAACGGGTATTATACGATAAAGAATGTAAACAGCGAATATGCTTTAAGTGTTCCGTCCGGTTCTTATTCTACGTATGATGTTCAGCTGATACAAGCTTCAGATACTCAGGCTGACGGGCAGCTATGGAGAATATATATGACGTCATATTGCGGCTTCGCAATCAAGCCGAAGTCTGCCTGCGGTCCGAACGACGGCACAGGGTGGAGCGACCGCACTATGTCTGTCGCTGACGGCAATGACGGCAACGGGGCACTTGTCACACAACGTCCGTATGTTTACAACAACAGCTTCAAAGACGAATGGTATCTAATGCCTACTGATATATCGGAAACCGTGAATTACGAGATAGAAAACAGCCAGTTGGGATCCTATTTGCGCCCCGAAGACGGATATACGTATATCAATAATGCCTTAGAGTTGTGGGAATATCTTAATAGCTATTCTCAAAAATGGAAGTTCACGTCGGCAGGCGACGGATATTACAAGATATCTCCGTACTACAACTCGACAATTGCCGTTACAATTGCTTCGGGATCCGAAACCGCTGAAAACGGCGGAGTTATCCAATATACCTACAGTTCTGATAATAACAGGCAAAAGTGGTTTATCTACAAGGTTCCGCATGGATATGCCCTAAAGGCAAAGTCGGCTGGAATCAACAATCTCGTTCTTTCTGTGAGCGAGGGAAATCTCGGGAACGGAGCGGTTGTATCCCAGAGAGCTTATGTGAACAATCTGAGTTACAAGGAAGAATGGCACTTGAATGCTCCGGATTTAAATGCCGTTGCTGACGGTGTGTATTACATAAGCATTGAGTCTTATTACCTTGAGTCCAGCTTTCCCCGTGCGAAAGATCATGTTAGTGTAGATGTCTATGAGTTGTGCTCGGCAAACGCTCAGGTACAGTACAGAGCCGCGCAGATGTGGAGAATCAAAAATATAGGCAACAACAGATATTCGATTAGACCGCTACACAAGCTTGATATGGGACTAAATGTCTATGAATCTGATGCCGATATTGTGTTCATTGGAAGCAATGATACAAGAAGCTATATAGACAATCACGCGGAGTGGATAATTGAACAAATCGGAAATAAATTTCTAATAAAGAATCAAGGAGACCCGAATAAGACTTTGACCGCGGGATCAATGACAAACGCTTCTAATGTCAGTGTTTCTCCGTACAGTTCAGAAAACGGGCTTCAACTTTGGAGTATAGTAGCGGTTCCAGATTTATATATTCCCAAGGACGTGTTGTTTTACAGCGCAGCAAGTGGGTACATAGTAACAAATCAGCAGCGATATATTGCGCCGAAGCAGGTTCAGACAATTCAGGATTTAGATTTGATGGTCGGTGTTATTGATGCAGATAATATTAACCAAAATGGAATATGGTCTGTGACGCCGTCCAACACGGATTGTCTTAGTTATAATTCGTCTACAGGAACTATAACCGGGATTAAAGCTACAACAACCGGAGTAACGGTTACATGCACGAGGTATATTTCTGGAACAAGCTGTTCCGATAGTTACACTATGCATGTAACTGAAATTGCAAACGGAACATATCTATTAAATAATAAACAGAATTCCTGCTACGCAAAAGTCAAGGACGGAACACTTTCAAATAATCAAAACGCAGTGCAGTACGAACTGGATACCACGGATTCCGAAAAATGGATTTTTAATCTTGACAACCTAAGCGGTTACTATACAATTAAATCAAAAGCGTCTGAAGGAACTTCGTATTACCTGCAGGTTTATAACAACTCTACACAAAACGATACTGTTATTGTTTTACAGGCTTATTCCGGCAATTATTTTCCTCTTGGAGCCCAATGGCGTGTCGAACGAGTGCACGAAACAGCGTTCAAAATAATACCGAGAACAGGAGAGAGCCCTGACGGAATAAGGGAGGATTATGTTTTGGCAACCGATACATCTAACTCAAATAACAATGTGAATCTGGTGCAAGGTGATTATGTTGACAATACCAGTTACAGAGATGAGTGGTATTTGGCACAGACTATTGTATGGTCTTCACTTCCCTTAGAAGGCCAGATTAAAACGAATTGGTGTTGGGTTGCTTCAGCGAGAATGTTTTCAAAGCATTTCTATAATCCAATAATAGCAACTCAAAACCAAGCTGTCTCCTATGTTAAGGGAAGTGAGGTTAATGATCCGGGAACAGATGATGAAATTATTTCCGCCATAGATTATTTCATAGATTCGGTGGGAGGCGATAGCCTTAATTTGCTATCTAATAATCATAGGATATATGATAAAACAACACTGGTGGAGTTTTTTGATGATGGATTTGTTGTAGCTATTGGTCGAGGAAAGTACCTGATACTAAATGTTAACTTTCAATTTACCGCTCACGAGACTTTGGTGGTTGGCTACGTGTTAATTAATGATGATATACGATTTGTAGTTTACGACCCATCGCCTGTAAATGAAGGCAAGGTGTCCCTTTTTTCGTACGAGAAACTTGTCAACGGAAGGAATAGTCAACTAGGAGAGGAGAGTGATATCAGTATATGGATTGACTCTGTAGTAATTGATACGGATTATAGCAGTATAACAATACCCTATTACTTTGATCAAGATTGAGAGAATTGGAGGTTATAATGAAAAAATTGAGTGTAATGATTTGTTGCATCGCGCTATTTATAACGAGTATTGTAATTGAGTCCTCAGCGAACTCTTCTGATATTAACGCTTTTATGTATCCTGATAGTTTGGACGAGTTAATTAGTGCTGAGCCGGATATTCAACATATCCTTCATTACTATAACGGAACATTTGTTTATTGGATTGGGCAGGGGAAAACGCTCGAGGAATTGATATCACTTGATTCGAAGGAATGTGCAATCGAGAGCCTCTTTGCATACTATGGTGATAATCCAAAAGAGGAAGGCGTTGTTACTTTCCGGTATGAAGACGGGCAGTATGAGGCAATTGGCAACAGCAAGGGGAACATTTTTTTTGCTTCAGAAATAGAGGAAAATAAGCTACTAAAATCTCAGATTAAACAAGAATTTAGAATCGCAAATATTGTTTGCTTAAGTGAAGAGGCGTCTTATGGAGCAATTCTAATTTATTACGTCACTGATATTGGTGATTATGTCCTGTTTAAAGAGACTGCCGAATCTGATGATGTGTACTTGTTTCCGTTAGCTGCTTTTCGTTCATTTGCTGCAGAGTATTATGAATGGCTGTTTTCTAAGCAGACTGTTGACGAAAATGGAAATACCAAAAAGGCGACAGAGGACGGCCCTTCAGACATTAAATCTGTTTTCGGCATTGACAGATACTTGATTGCTAATAAAACAAACGCTTACCGAAATTTCCCGGTTGTTATACTCAGTATTATTATCGTTATTATTGCAGTAATATTGACTGTTGCACTATTTGCAATCAGACACAAAAAGGCACAGTGAAGGACGGGATTTTCCGGTTCCCCTTTTGATTCCCTCGCGTTCACTTTTGCCGCAAATTTTGTTTTATTTAATGATTTTAGTGAAACGCTAAGTAAATAGCTATTTTTTCGAGCGCGACCCCGAAGCTGCCGCACTTTGCATCGCGTCCCTCACTTGACCGCTTCGCGGCAATTCGCCGATGGCACCTTATTATCACGTAAAAGCCTGTGTGTTTCGCATGAAGGCGACTTTTTGCGAAGCAAAACTGGAGACTGAGTGGAAACACACAGGCTTTATCGTTCATGCCGCCGATGCAAAGCTACGGCTTCATACACAAGGTTGCTAACGCATATTTGCCGAGTTGCGCATGTCTCGCGTGAAGACGACTTTTAGCGTCAGCTAAACTGGAGGCTGAGCGGAGACATGCGCAGCTGTATGAAGATACTGCGAGAGGGAAGCTCTCGAAAAGCAAGCGGCAGTAAATATGTCGCAAGACACCTTAAACTGCTAACTGTCAGATTAGCGAAATTCATTCGTGTGTATGCCGGTTATAATCGCCGCTTGCGTAAAGAGCATTTAATCAGCGTTTCCATAGATAGTACAAATGGCAGACAGATATATTATTAAACGAATAACGGCCGACAGGAGCAAAAACGCCTTCTCGGTCGAGATGTACTCGGAGGAGAACATTCTGTATACAGAGGCGCTCGAGGCGTTCAGGAAGGAAGCCGGCGCAGGCAGCTGCGCGGTTCTCATCAGGCTCAGGTGGGGCGTCACTTACCAGGAGACAGTCGCGTCGCCCGAACTTAAGGCCAGGCTCTGGAAGCACATTCTGAGCTTTCTCTCGGTGAACAACCCGGGTGCGCAGGCGGTTCTCTCGTCCGCTAACACGCGCCGCAAGATTACCTTCGACGGTTTTTACGTCTACACGGACGCGGTCTCGCACGGGATACTGGCGGCGGCCAGAATTCAGGAGGTGCTGCGCGACTTTCTTGCGGACACGTTCGGCGAATCTGTACCGTTCTTCCTCGGCATCAAAAAGAAGGACGCCGACACGGCAAAACGGGCTGCCAATGAGCCTGAGGAAGCGGTCGGCCCCGCAATCGACGAGGAACAGTACGAAAAAGAGATCAACGCGACGATCAAGAAGAACCGCACCGAGAAGAACCGCAGAAATAAAAAAAGCGGGCAGGGCTACGCGTACGCGGGCTACGGCGGCGCGAGGGGCGGCGACACCTACATGGGGAAGGGCGGCTCCAGGCGGAAGAGAACTCTGACCCCGCAGGATGGCGAAGAGCCGCGCAAGGACAGCCGCGGGAACGTGATTCTGATCGGCGGCGAGATTCTTGACGAACCGGTCAAAATGGAGATGGTCAACCCGAACGTCGGCTACATTGCCGTGCGCGGGCGCATCTTCAAATTCGAGGCGAAGCAGATTCCGAGCGGCTCGTATATCGCGCTCGTGAGCGTCACGGACAACACATATTCGATCACGTGCAAGTTCTTCTTTGACCCGGAGGACCTTCCTTATGTGTCTAAAAAATTCGCGGTGGACAGGTGGGTTACCCTCTACGGCGAGGTCAACTACGACAAATACTCGAAGGAACTGACTCTTTTCATCAGGAACGCCGCCGAATACACGCCGCCGAAGCGCGAAGACAAGGCGGAAACGAAGCGGGTCGAACTTCACCTCCACACCTGCCTCAGCGCGCAGGACGCTCTCACCAGGCCGAAGGCGCTTATCAAGCGGCTCAACGAATGGGGGCACACCGCGGTCGCGGTCACGGACCACGGCATCGTGCAGGCGTACCCGGACATTTTCAAGGCGAACCACGACGAAGGCGACAAGCTCAAGATCATCTACGGTATCGAGGCGTACCTGACCGACCAGCAGGGCAAACAGACGAAGGAGGAGGCGCGGCTGACCCCTTCCTGGCACTGCATCATTCTCGTCAAAAACCTCGTTGGCCTCAAAAACCTCTACAAGCTGATCTCGAAGTCGAATTTGGACTATTTTTACAAGAAACCGCGCATTCCGAGGTTCGAGCTCGAGGCGTTCCGCGAAGGGCTTATTGTGGGTAGCGCGTGCTCCGAGGGTGAGATCTTCCGCGCGATTCTCGAAAACGAGCCGGAGGATGAACTTCTTAAGAAGGCGTCGTTCTACGACTACCTCGAGATGCAGCCGACAGGCAACAACGAGTACCTCATCAGGGAGGGGAAGGCCGACTCGGTGCACATGCTCGAACAGTGCAACAGGAAGATTCTTGAGCTGGCGGACGCGCTCGGGAAGCCGTGCGTCGCGACGTGCGACGTTCATTTTCTCGACCCGGAGGACGAGATCTACAGGTGCGTGATGCAGACAGCGCTCGGTTTTAAGGACGCCGCGCAGCAGCCGCCGCTCTATCTCAGGACGACCGAGGAGATGCTGGACGAGTTCCGGTTTCTGGGCGACAGGGCGTACGAGGTCGTCGTCGAAAACACAAACAAGATTGCGGACATGGTCGAGGTCATCAGGCCTGTTCCGAAGGGCAATTTTCCGCCCAAGATCGAGGGCTCTGACGAGGATTTCAGAAACATCTGCGAAAAAAGGGTCCGCGAGCTCTACGGCGACCCCGTTCCCGACCACGTTGCGGCGAGGCTCGAGCGCGAGCTTGGGGCGATCATCAAAAACCACTATTCTGTCATGTACATGGCCGCGCAGAAGCTTGTCGCGCACTCTGCCGAAAACGGCTACACGGTCGGTTCGAGAGGCTCCGTCGGCTCCTCGCTCGCCGCGTATATGGCTGGAATAACGGAGGTCAACGCGCTTCCGCCTCACTACCGCTGCCCGAATTGCAAATACCAGGAGTTTTTCTTCAACCAGGAGTACGAGGCCGGCTGCGACATGCCGGACAAAGACTGCCCGAACTGCGGCACGCCCCTTATAAAGGACGGGTTTGATATTCCGTTTGAGACGTTCCTCGGGTTCGAGGGCGACAAGGTCCCGGACATCGACCTGAATTTCGCGTCGGAGGACCAGGCCAGCGCCCACAAGTACTGCGAGGTCATGTTCGGCGCGGACTACGTTTTCAGAGCGGGAACGATCTCGGGTCTCGCGGAGAAGACCGCGCGAGGGTACGTGCTCAAGTACCTCGAAGAGACCGGAAAGATGGCCACCGAGGCCGAAATCGAGCGCCTCGCGTCGGGTTTTGAGGGCGTGAAGCGCACCACCGGCCAGCACCCGGGCGGCATCATGGTCGTCCCGCGCGACATGGAGATTTTCGACTTCACGCCGATCCAGCACCCCGCCGACGACGCCGACTCCGACAAGATTACGACCCACTTCGACTACCACTTCCTGCACGACAACATCCTGAAGCTCGACATCCTCGGCCACGACGGCCCCGAGATCGTGAAGCTTCTGGAGACGTTCACGGGCATCAAGGCGGACTCGGTCAACATTTCCGACCCGCGCGTGATCTCGCTGTTCACGTCGCCCAAAGAGCTCGGCCTGGACGACTCGATCCTTCCGATCACCATTGAAACGGGCAGCCTCGGTATTCCCGAGTTCGGCACCCAGTTCGCGATCGGTCTCCTGAAGGCCACGCAGCCCCACACGGTTTCCGAACTCGTCAGAATTTCCGGCCTGTCCCACGGCACGAACGTCTGGCAGGGCAACGCGTCGGAGCTCATCGAAAAGCACATCGCCACGCTCTCCGAGTGCATCTGCTGCCGCGACGATATCATGCTCTACCTCATCAAGATGGGGTGCGAAAAGAAGCTCGCGTTCGACGTCATGGAGTGCGTCAGAAAGGGCAACGTCGCCAAGGGCAAGGCCCCCGACTGGCCGAAGTGGAAGGCGGAAATGAAGGCGCACAACGTTCCCGACTGGTACCTCGACTCGTGCGAGAAGATCCAGTACATGTTCCCGCGCGCCCACGCCGTCGCGTACGTGCTTCTGTCGGTCCGCATGGCGTGGTTCAAGCTCTACGAGCCGCTCGCGTACTACGCAACCAGATTTACGCTAAAAGTAGGCGATTTCGACGGCGCGAACATGCTCTTCGGCATCGACAGGGCGTACCGCGCGATGTGCGAGATCAAGCGGCCCGGGCACAAGATTTCCGACAAGGAAGACGACCAGCTCACGATTTACGACCAGCTGATGGAGATGTACTCGAGGCACATCGAATTCCTGCCGGTGGATCTGTACAAGTCGGAGGCGACGAGGTTCGTGCCCGAGGACGGGAAGCTGCGGCCGCCGTTCTGCGCGCTGTCGGGAATCGGTACCGCCGCCGGCGAGGCGCTCGAAAAGTGCGGGAAAGAGGGAACGCCCTACAGCAGCATCAGCGACCTCCAGACCCGCGCCAAACTTAACAAATCGGTCATCGACGTTCTGCGCTCGAACGGTGTGCTCGCGGGGCTGCCGGAGGATGACGTGATGTCGTTCTTTGATTTCGAAAGAATGAGCGCGGAAGAGGAGCGGTAACGCCTTACAATGCCTTGTAACGCTTTATAACCCTTTATAACGCGCGCAGTTATTGCGTATGCCCGCAGGAAACCCTTTGCAAATCGTATTTTCGAGTGTATAATATTGCTGAGATCAGTTCGGGAAACATCGTGATTTCCCGGAAAAGTTGTTTGGAAAACACTTCCTTTAAATCCAGGGGAGGATAAAAATGAGAACAAAACGAATCAGAATCATTGCCGCATTGATCGCGTTCGCGCTAATCGTCACAGCGGTGCTCGCGGGGTGCAAAAAGCCGACCGTGAACCCGGTGCCGACCGAAAAGCCTGCAGAGACCGAAGCGGCTACGGACAACGGCGGAGAAACTACGCCGCCCGAAGAGACTGCCGCGGCGCAGGACCCGACCGAAAACCCTGAGGAGACGGCTTCGCAGGAAACGGAAATTCCTGACGCGACGCCTACGCCTACGCCCGAGCCTTCCGAAACCGGCAGCGAGGAACCCGGCATGACCGAGGAACCTTCGCTGACGCCTACGCCCGAACCTGGAACGGAGACCGAAGAGCCGACAGGCACCGAAGGCGCAACGGAGACGGCTACCGGAGAGGCGCCCGCAACCGAGAGCGCGCCGGCAACCGAGGGACCGACCGCGACAGCCGGCAACACCGAAAAGCCGACCGAAACCGCGACCGGAAACGTGACTCCCACGCCCACGGCTCAGGCTCCGACCGCCACGCCAACGCCCGAAGCGACGCCCACGCCGACTCCCAAGCCGGAATACAACGAGGCGCTCAACGTTTTCGGCTCCTGGGACAGCGACACCGTGAAGGCGTTCTCGAACACCAACCAGACGAAGGTGACGCTGACCGACGAGGGCATTGAACTGTCGTTCACCGGCGGCTCCGGCGACCCGCACGTCGACTTCAACGTGACGAAGTACTCGCAGATCACCGGCAAGAACACCCTTGCGGGTTCTGCTGCCGCGTACATTGTTTTCTGGGCCAAGGGCAACGAAAAATGCGACGGCTCCTTCGAGGTGTTCACGCAGACCCCGAAGGCGGGCGACTCCGGCACGTGCTCCTACAATATTGACAGTGCCTGGCATCCGATCATTGTCGAGATGACCGCCACGACGCTTGTAAGGCAGACCAATCTCACCAAATTCAGAATCGACTGGACTTCCGTCGGCTCGCAGAACGGCGCCAAAATGGTCGTCAAAAAGATCGAGATCTACCCTGACCGCAACAGCGCGCTTTCAGCCGCCGGCCTCGATCAGTACGTTCTCAACATCGACACGAGCATTACCGACAACGACCCGCTGGCGAATACCGTTCTGACGGCGCCGAACGAGGACAGCACGCTCAGCCTCTGGTTCGAACAGTCTACAGAAAAACTCAAGCAGTCTATAACGAAATCCAGCGGCCGCACGGGTTACACGGTCAAAATGGCCAAGAACGAGTCCGAAAACGCGCAGTTCTTCCTCTCGCCCAAGAGCGACGTGACCGTGCGCATCGAAGTCGATCCGTTCACGAACTCCTCCGGCGAAACCGTTGACTTTGTGGTTCTCTTCGAGTACTACCACAAGATCAACACGTTGCTCTACCCGGACGCCGTGCCTCCGCTCACCGGCCCGATCGACATCAAGGCGAACACTTCGCAGGGCTTTCTTATCCAGCTCACCACGAAGGCGACCACCAAGGCGGGAACGTACAACTCCGTGATTCACGTATTCAACAACGCAACGAACCAGGAGATCAAGCGCGCCGCGGTTGCGGTCAAGGTCTGGGATTTCGCGCTCTCCGAAGAGACTGAAATGAGAACTGCGTTCGCGGTATGGTACAACTACCTGGGCAGCTCGTATTCATCCGACAGAGCGCAGTACGAGAGCGACGAACAGTACGCTCAGCTCAACTATCTCGACGTCAATTGCTACGACTTTTTCCTAAGATACCGCATCTCCGTGACCGACATTCCGTCGGGCATCACGTCCGGCCGCGGAATCCAGTGCATGCTGAACCCGCGTGTCACCGCCTGCAGATGGGGCAACTACGACTACAGCGTCTGGACGGACCTCCAGAACGACGGCTATACGGAAAAACCGGCGTGGCTCAAGAAGGTCATTTACTACCCGGGCGAGGCCGACGAACCGAGAGAGACCGCGCACTTTCAAGCGCTTAAGAGCAGAGCCGAGCAGGCCGCCGCTTCGAACCCGGACTACAGAATGGTCATCCCGCTTGAGAGAAACCTCTGGATCAAGGAAGACGGCACGGTCGTTTCGAACAGACAGGCCGCTGCGTACGACTCGGTCGGATTCGTGATGAAGTACACGAATATTTACTGCCCGAAGCTTGACGCGTTCACGCCCCGCGAGCTGACGTTCGTGAAGGGTTCCTCGACGCTGCAGACTCCTGAGCACGACCTCATTTACGGAACGTACGTGGACAGGGTCAACGCGGAAGTCGCGAAGGGCGACGAGCTCTGGACGTACATCTGTATCAACCCGACCCAGCCCTACGTGAACTGGCAGATCCTTTCCGACGGCACCGAGACGATCGTCTCCCTCTGGCAGATGAAGCAGCTCGGCGTGACCGGTCTCCTCTACTGGGGCGTCAACGTCTGGAAGGTCAACTACTGGGACAACACGACCAACTGGCCCGGTCCCGCACAGGGCGACGGCAACCTGATCTACAGCGGCTACAAGTTCAGGATTTTCGAGCCGGTTTCCTCGATAAGACTTGAGGGCGTCCGCGACGGAATCGAAGACTACCAGATGCTCTGCATGCTCGAGAAGAAGCTCGGCACCGAGGCGGTCCGGAACCTGATCTCGAAGATCACCACCAGCGTCGTGACCTACACGAACGACGACGACTATATCCACGCCGTCAGGGTGCGCCTGGGCGACATGCTGGAGCAGGCCATGAGAGGCTAGTTTTCTAGGAAG
>JAEEGI010024110.1_pt1 | contig 11886 bp, 9 predicted proteins | sample 8958751 | NCBI WGS metagenome assembly JAEEGI01 (sample SAMN16246545, study PRJNA631951) | gut metagenome | biome: gut microbiome; feature: rumen; material: KS-attached | host: Bos | place: Iran: Karaj | collected 2018-10 | reverse complement strand
CAGCTCCTTCATGCCCTCACTTGCTCCTTTCTGGATATGGGTAAGGTTTGGAATACCAGAGCCCACAGACGGGCTGGGATCAATGAGGTAAATAGGAGTACCAGGATTAACATAGTGTACCAGTCCGGCAGCAGGATATACGTTCAGGCTAGTACCAATGATGACAAGGATGTCTGCCTGCTGCACCTCCTCCACCGCACGGCTGATATTGGGTACTGCCTCCCCAAAGAAGACGATAAACGGACGTAACAGCGAGCCATCGCCAGCTAATGTGCCGGGCTTCACCTCACAATTGTCTGGGGTTAACGTCTGCTGATAGCGCGGGTCATCAACATCGCGACTTGAGCAAACCTTCATCAGTTCACCATGCAGGTGGACAACATTCGTCGAGCCTGCTTGCTCGTGGAGATTATCCACATTCTGCGTCACAACTGTAACATCGTACTTCTGTTCAAGTTCCGCTACCAGTCGGTGTCCCTCGTTCGGCTTTACGTTCCAGCATTTCTTACGCAGCATGTTATAGAAATTGGTCACAAGCGTGGGGTCAGCAAGCCACCCTTCATGGGTTGCTACCTGCTGCACGGGGTATTCCTCCCACAATCCGTCGGCATCGCGAAAAGTCTTCAAACCACTTTCTACCGACATGCCGGCACCCGTTAGTACTACAATTTTTCTCATCGTCTTACAGTTTTTTGATGATTTCGCGGCAAAGATAATAAAAAATAATCTTTTTTTACTACCTTTGCTGCGAAATAAATCCAATAACTAACAATCAACATGAATCAGAGACTATTCATTATCACCCTTATTGCCTGTTGCACTGCCACTTTGCAGAGCATGGCACAACCACTTGTTTATGACGTGGAAAACTCCGGGAAGCACTTTACGGAACCTACAATGGCGCCTGTCAGTGAACTGCCAACCATCAAGGAACTGCCCGACCCGCTGACATGGCACAATGGTAGCGGAAAGGTGACGAAGTTCAAAGACTGGGAACGCCGGCGCAACGAGATTTCAGCGATGATTCAGCACTACGGCATCGGCCGTAAGCCCTCCGTGGAGGACGGTCAGGTATCAGCCCGTATGAGAGGAGACACGCTGATAGTATATGTGACACGCAACGGCAAAACCATCCGTCTGACATCGGAGATACGCTATCCCGAGGTGGGGAAACCACCCTATGCCTTGATGATTGGCACCAGCATGATAGCCCTGCCGAAGACGCTGTTTGAGGGAAAGCCTATAGCCACAATGGTATTTCACGAAAAACAGGTTAATGACTACGGACAATGGGGTCCTCACCACGAGCGCGGCGAACACCCGTTCGACCGGTTATATCCTGAGTTGACAGCCAATGGAGCCTACAGCGAATGGGCATGGGGCATGAGCCGACTACTGGACGGCCTTCAGCAACTGGGTCCAGAGATAACGAAGATTGACATGAAGCACATCGGTGTGACAGGCTGTTCGTATGCAGGAAAGATGGCGCTGTTTTGCGGTGCCTTCGACGAGCGCATCGCACTGACCATTGCCCAGGAGCCCGGTGGCGGAGGTGCTGCAGCTTGGCGTGTGTCGCACACGTTGGATGAGGTGGAGGACCTTGACAAGACCGACTACCACTGGTTCATGGAGAGCCAGCGTGAGAACTTCGGTGGTGACAACGTCTATAAACTGCCTTACGACCACCACGAACTCGTAACGATGATTTGTCCAAGAGCTGTGTTGCTGTTGGGCAATCCAGACTTCAAATGGCTGGCTGATCCCGCGATGCTGGCTTCTGCCAAGGAGGCAAAGAAGGTTTGGGAGAAATTCGGTATCGCCGACCGCATGGGATGGTCAATTGTCAATGGTCACGGTCATTGCCAGCTGCCTGAAAGCCAATTCCCCGAGGTAGCTGCCTTCATTGACAAGTTCTTATTAGGCAAGGATGTGAAGACTGATGGCGTGGCAGTGGAGAAGTTTTAGTTATCAGTTATCGGTTATCAGTTATCAGTTTATGAGTTATCAGTTATCAGTTATCGGTTATCGGTTAGCGTTATCGTTAACGTTATTGTTCATCTTCCCATTAGTATTAATGGCGCAACGGCAGGACGTGAAGATTGAGTTTATGACGCCCAACATCGTGCATGTGGTAAAAGGCATGCCTACCAAGACATTAGTGGTCATTGCCAAGCCCGAGGAGGTGGCTGTAACCAGAAAAGACAATACCTGGGCAAGCAGTGAACTGACGGTCAGACAAGACCCTAAAACAGGAGCGCTGACCTTCTTGACAGCGAAGGGAAAGGTGCTGTTAAGAGAAAAAGACTGTGACGTGTCAAAAGTTCGCCAGACATTCCAATTAGACAAAGACGAAGCTATCTATGGACTGGGGACCATACAGAATGGCAAGATGAACCGTCGCGGTGAGCATAAGCGCATGGAGCAGTCTAACCTGGAGGACTTCCAGAATGTACTGCAGAGCATCAAGGGTTGGGGGCTCTATTGGGAGAATTATTCTCCTACACAGTTTGATGACGATAATAATGGCATGACGTTCACGTCAGAGGTCGGCCAGGGCATTGACTATTATTTCATGTATGGCGGATCGGTCGATGGCGTCATAGCCCAGATGCGCCAACTGACAGGTGACGTGCCGATGTTCCCGCTCTGGACCTTCGGCTACTGGCAGTCGAAAGAGCGTTACAAGAGCGCTGCAGAAACAGAGAGCATCGTTGATAAATACCGCGAGTTACAGGTGCCATTGGATGGCATCATACAGGACTGGCAGTACTGGGGTTCGAACTATCTATGGAACGCTATGGACTTCCTTTCGGAAGACTTTACCACTGGGCAGCAGCTCATCAAGAACGTGCATACGAAACATGCCCACTTCATGATCAGTATCTGGGCAAGCTTCGGCCCGCAGACCAAAGCCTTCCGCGAACTCGACGAGAAGGGACTGCTGATGCCTTTCCAGACTTGGCCGCAAAGCGGACTGTCGCACATCTGGCCGCCAAGAATGGACTACCCCTCTGGTGTAAAGGTATATGATGCCTTTAGTCCTGAGGCTCGCGCTATCTACTGGAAGAATCTGAAAACATTGTTCAATTACGGTGTAGATGCATGGTGGATGGATTCTACCGACCCGGACTTCTTCAATCCACGCGAGTCAGACTATGAACACCCCGTCTTTGGAGGAACTTGGCGTTCACAACGTAACGCTTTCCCGTTGGAAACTGTTCGAGGAGTATATGAGGCACAAAGAAAGACACCCCTCTCTTCGGAGGGGACGAGGGATGGTAAGCGTGTGTTCATCATGACCCGCTCAGCCTTTGCAGGACAGCAGCACTATGGCTCGAACATGTGGAGTGGCGACGTTGCCTCATCATGGGACATGCTACGCAAGCAGATTCCAGCCGGACTGAGTTTCTCACTGACTGGCAACCCCAACTTCAATACCGACATAGGTGGTTTCTTCTGTAATGCCTATAACACTCAGGGACCAGCCACAGCACCTCAAAACCCGCAGTTCCAGGAGCTCTATGTGCGTTGGATGCAGTACGGGCTGTTCTGTCCCGTCTTCCGCAGCCACGGTGCCGATGCTCCACGTGAAATATGGCAATTCGGCAAGAAGGGTGAGCCGGTGTATGACGCCATCGAACAGATGATTCGTCTGCGCTACCGTCTGATACCCTATCTCTATAGTACCGCATGGCAGGTGACTTCAAATAACGAGAGTTATCTGCGTCCGCTGTTCAGCGACTTTGCACAGGACAAACGTGTATGGGACATGACCGACGAATTCATGTTTGGCCGTAGCATCCTGGCTGCTCCTATCGTTGATCCGCAATATACCGAGGAGCAAATCATCAAGGAAGATGCTATGACGGGGTGGGACCGAAAGGAATTGACAATTGACAATGGACAATTGACAATTGACTGGAGTGCTACACACAGCGTTACGAAATATCTGCCGAAGGGTGTGCTCTGGTATGACTTCTGGACGAACAAAACATATAAGGGCGGCCAAAACGTGACACTCGAGACCGCGCTCAATCGTGTTCCGATGTTTGTACGTGCCGGCAGCATCCTTCCTTTAGGACCTGTTATGCAGTATGTGGGTGAGAAGACGTGGGACAACCTCGAGATTCGTGTTTATCCCGGAGCCGACGGCAGTTTCACGCTCTACGAGGACGAAGGCGACCATTACAACTACGAGAAGGGTGTCTATAGCACCATCACCTTCCATTGGGACAATACCCGTCAGCAACTGACCATCGGTGAGCGTAAGGGCTCGTTCCCTGGCATGCTCAGCACGAGGCGGTTCATGGTTGTATGGCCTGACGGTACGACAAAAACCATTGACTATAAAGGTGAGGATTTAGTTATCAGTTATTAGTTATCAGTTATTAGTTATCGGTTATCAGTTATCAGTTATCGGTTATGAGAAAAATACAGTTATTATTGTTAGCGTTATCGTTCCCATTCACATTGATGGCACAGAACTACACGCTGTGGTACAACAAACCTGCCAGCCGTTGGCTTGATGCGCTGCCCATCGGTAATTCCCATCTGGGGGCAATGGTGTATGGCGGCACCGACACGGAGGAGATACAACTCAACGAGGAGACATTCTGGAGCGGCTCACCCCATAACAACAACAGTACGGAGTCGCTGCAGTACCTACCGACGGTGCGCCGCCTGATCTTCGAAGGACACGAGGAAGAGGCACATAAGCTGATTGACCAGCACTTCATCAAGGGTCCCCACGGTATGCGTTACTTGCCGTTAGGCAGCATGAAGCTGAAGTTAGGCCATACGGACGTGCAGGACTACCGTCGTGAGCTGTCCTTGGGCGATGCCTTAGCCACCACCACCTATACATACCAGGGTGTGAAGTACGAACGCACGGTATTCGCCTCACAGGCCGACAATGTCGTCGTGGTTCGTCTGACGACAAGCAAAAAAGGTGCTTTGTCGTTCAAGATTGGATTCGACAGTCAGCTACCCGCTCAGGTCTTTACCGTCTCTTCCCATGAGGGACTGGGCTCTGTCCACGAACTGGCAGCCGTTGTCGATGGTGTGGAACAGGAGGGTATCAAGGCCGGACTGAAAGCCGAGGCTCGCATATTGATTGAGGCTGACGGAAAGATAGAGCGTGGTGTCAATGAGCAGAGCGTGGTCAATGCCACCACAGCAACACTTTACGTCACCGCCGCCACCAACTTCATAAACTACCACGACATCAGCGGTAGTCCTGTCAAGAAGAATAACAGGACTTTGGCGGCCCTTCACGGCAAGAGCTATCAGCAACTGCTGAATCGCCACCTGAAGAAATATCAGGAACAGTACGGCCGGGTGACATTGACGCTGGGTGCCAGTGAAACTAATAAAGCTGATCTTCCTACCGACCAACGCCTTGCTTCTTTCGACGGTACCGACCTCAACATGGTATCGCTGATGATGCAGTATGGCCGTTACCTGCTCATATCTTCTTCACAGCCCGGCGGACAGCCTGCTAACCTGCAGGGCGTGTGGAACGACAAGCTGAATGCCCCCTGGGACTCTAAATACACCATCAACATCAATGCGGAAATGAACTACTGGCCAGCCTTGGTGGCCAACCTTGCCGAGACCCAGCAGCCGCTCTTCGACATGATAGAGGACCTCAGCCATACAGGAAAGCTGACAGCCGCCACGATGTACGGCTGTCGCGGCTGGGTGGCTCACCACAACACCGACCTATGGCGTATTGCCGGACCTGTTGACGGTGCCACGTGGGGCATGTTCCCCACAGGTGGCGCATGGCTCACCACTCACCTCTGGCAGCACTATCTCTTCACCGGCGACAAGGCATTCCTGAAGAAGTACTACCCCATCATGAAAGGCGCCGCCGATTTCCTCATCGACTACATGCAGGAAGTACCGCAGAACTCCCCCCTCAGCCCTCAACCCTATCTGGTTACCGTACCTACCGTGTCGCCGGAACATGGGCCTGTAGGCAAACGCACCACTGTTACTGCCGGAGCCACCATGGACAACCAGATTGTGCGCGACGTGCTGAGCCAGACGCTGGAGGCCGCCAAGGTCCTGGGCATCAAAGATACCTCCCTCTCCACCCTTCAGACTTCGCTTCAGAAACTGCCTCCCATGCAGGTTGGACAATACGGACAACTACAGGAGTGGATCATCGACGGTGACGACCCCAACGATCAGCATCGCCACATATCCCACCTTTATGGCCTGTATCCTTCCGACCAGATATCACCCTATCGCACCCCTGAACTGTTTAAAGCTGCCGCTACTACATTGAAGCAGCGCGGTGACATGGCAACAGGCTGGAGTCTTGGATGGAAAATCAACTTCTGGGCACGCATGCACGATGGTGATCATGCATACCAAATCATCAAGAACATGTTGAACATGATACCCGATTCCGTAGAATGGGGCGCTCATGGCGGCACCTACCCTAACCTGTTCGATGCACATCCACCCTTCCAGATTGACGGCAACTTCGGCTGCTGCGCCGGCATCTGCGAGATGCTCCTGCAGAGTCACGATGGGGCAGTGGAACTACTGCCTGCCCTGCCCTCGGCATGGAGTGACGGTGAGGTCAAGGGACTGCGTGCCCGTGGCGGTTTCATCGTTGATGTCAAGTGGAAGGACAGCAAGCTGACCGAAGCCAAGATACGTTCCACCATCGGTGGAAATTTACGCGTACGTTACGGTGACCGCATCATCCACGATGCGCCCACAAAATCAGGACAGACAATCACCCTTTAATGAGGCGTATTTTGGGAACACAGAGGGGTCGGTTCCGGTGTGCACTCTAATTCAGAATAATAGCTTATTCCCCCCGATACTCCAGAATGTCGCCTGGCTGACAATCGAGCGCTTGACAGATGGCCTCCAGGGTGGAGAAACGGATGGCCTTGGCCTTGCCCGTTTTCAGGATGGAGAGATTGGCTTGCGTGATGCCGATCTTCTCCGCCAATTCTTGTGATGATATCTTGCGTTTAGCCATCATCACATCTACATTTACGATGATACTCATAGAGCTCGGTGTTTAGATGGTCAGTTCTTGTTCTTCCTTCAAATCCTTGCCCATAAGGATAATCTGCGAGATAATCATCAGCGCCAGACCAGTGAGGATGTACATGCCGTTACACTCATTCTTGAACACGATATAATAATCAGCTATGTGTAGATTCTGAATAAAATATTGTGTCGTGATGTATGAGATGAGCAGTGTGTAGAGATAGAGAGCAGAAAGAAGAATACCTGCCGTCTCCATATATTTCGACACCTTCGTTACGAAAATCTCCCCTTTTCGAATGTTGCGAATGAGTTTAAACACCAGAACGACAATCCATATTGCAACGATGATGGCAACCAACGCAGAAGAGACGATGAGAATCATGGGGAGGTATGAATGTACGTTGGAAGCAGGGACTTCAAGATTCACCTTCGTCATGTTAATCCGATAAGTCTGACCATTGGATTTAGAAAGAAGAATCTTCTGGTTAGGACTGTTTCTCGGCTCGACGTTTACCTCGTAGCCAATGTATGGATGCCGTTTGGTTACGACTTCACCATTGGCAAGCGTGTCGTTACTCATGAATTCGGGGGCGCTTTCCACCAGCTCCATCTTTTCCTCAGGATCTGAGCTCCAGCTGGCGCTGCTGTAGTGGAAGGTACTTGTGAGTGCCAGAATAATGATTGCTACAACAAATAATGTGCAGTAAATTTTTAGTTTTTTGTTCATAATTGATAATATTTTATTGTTAAACGATAATTAATTTCGGTGCAAAAGTAAATATTTATTTTTAATCTCCAAAGAAAAATGCAATTTTTTATCGAAAAACAATAAATTTTTTATTTTTGGCAGAACACAGAAGGGTCGGTTCCGGTGTGCACTCAGCATATTTCCCTTTATGCCTTCAACAATGCGCAGATACTTTCTATCCTTATTATTTCAGCATTTCGTATACGTAATTGTTGACTTCATTAATAGTTACGGTGTTGCCGTCCTTATCTATACCAATGCTGAAGGGAGGAGCGTAGATGTTGAACTTCTCGGCAAGGAGTGCCCACTCCTCGTGTGTCACATAGACGTGCTCGCCTTTGATATTGTTGGCGGTCAGCCATTTTTCTGTAGACTCGCGAGGGCTTTCTTTTTCGTCACAGATATAGATGAAGCGGACAGGTTTGTCTTTCAATCTTTCCACCTTCTCACGTTCCTCCAGCATTTCTGCTCGACAAGGACCGCAATACATTCCCCAGAAGTGAACATAGAGCGCATTACCCTTATATGGTTCGATGATACGCTGGAAGATAGAGTCGCCCTTGGTTATCGGCTTCTGTTCAACAACCTTCAACTCGCGTTGCTTCACATACTGACGATAGCGGTCCAGGGCGTGTTGGGCCACGATGGGATTGCTGATGAGCGGAATGATGGCAGCGAAGTATTCGGCCAAGATGTCAGGGTTGGATCCTTCTTCCAAAAGGTCTTCGCGGAATACATGACGGGAGAGCGCTATCTGCTGCATTAAATCAGTGCCTTTCAGTCCGTAGCGCTCCTGGGCGATGTGCGTAGCTCTGCGGTAGTAGTCGGCCCTGCTCTCCCCAGCCACCTTGGGCGAGAAAGCGATGTCAAACATGATATAGGCTCCTATATAGCTTATAAAGGGCCCTGGCGAAGGGATAACAAACAGCATAGCAGGATTATCCAAAAGCCATTTTTCGCGACTAGCCACGAAATCGTTATATTCGCCAAGCTCACCTTTATTAATATTGTAAAGGCCTCCTGTGGTCATATTGCAACGATAATTCTCCATGATAGCCATGAGGGGCTCGCTCAGCAAATTGGCACATAGTACCTCTTTCTCGAAAGCACTTGTACCAGCGGGTAGGGGCAGACGGTCGCTTTCAATGTCAGCGATTACGCTATCCAACTTCTTTACCATCTGTTTCTTCCAAGCAGGGATTTTATCTCTTGCCAGTCCTTTGATTAATAACTTGTCTTCGCCAAAATAGTGTTTCCGCACTTTCAGCCAGAGTCGGTTGATATTGGCACTCATGGTGTTTCCAACGAATGTCACGCCTTCTTCATCCACTAGTTTTGCATCCTTCGTCATCTCTAAGGTGTCGTCCACAGCCAGGAACATAAAGTCCACGTCCTGCACCTTGATGCTTTGAGAGTATGGCAGAGGAATGCGACTTTCAAACGATCCGTCGGCAGCAACAGGAATCGTGAAAACCTGCGCATCCTCATCAGTAAACGCGTTTTGTATAATTACCGATATGATGTTCCACTCGTCTGCAGGCTTGTTCAGGATACGCCCTTTCAATACAGCTGTTCCACTTTGGAAATGATACTGTTCGATGGCCCTTGCCGAAATAGTAGCGACAATGGCTAAGATTAATGTAACGATAAAGTTCTTGTTCATATAATCATTATGCATGGTTTATTAATTCGCCCGCAAATGTACTGTTTTTATTTCGATAAGCAAAATATTAACCAGGAAATGAACACAGAAGGGTCTCCGGTGTGCACAGAAGGGTTTCGGTGTGCACTTGATTCATTTTAGAGGGAAATGCACTATATCGTGTTAAAGTCTGTCATATCAGAACCTCTTTGAAGAATATTTTGTAACTTTGTAACCAAATTCACATAGGATTGTATCATCATGAACGAGAGTTTCGCTATACAGCTCTTTGAGGGCAAGAAAGTTCGCATCGTATGGGATGCAGAACAGGAGAAGTACTATTTCTCTGTAACGGATATAGTGCAGGTCTTGACAGATTCCGTGAATCCGCGTGATTACATAAAGAAGATGCTTAGACGTGACCCAGAACTGAAATCCAAGTGGGGGACAATTTGTCCCCCTGTTGAAATGTTGGCTCCAGATGGCAAGCGACGCAAGACGCAAGCCGCTGATCTTGAAGGCATTTTTAGAATCATCCAGGCCATACCCTCCAAGAAAGCCGAACCTGTGAAGCAATGGCTTGCCGAGTTGGGCAGTATGCGCGTTGACCAAATGATTGACCCGGAACTGACCTTTCAGATGGCCGTCGAGGACTATCGTCGTCAAGGCTACAGCGACCGCTGGATAAACGAGCGCATGCGCTCCATCGAGATGCGCAAAGAGCTGACCGATGAGTGGCATCGTTCCGGCATACATGAGCCTAAGGACTTCGCCATTCTAACAAATGTGCTGACAAAGGCGTGGAGCGGCATGACCACAGGCGAATACAAGCGTTACAAGGGGCTGACCAAGCAGAACCTGCGCGACAACATGACGAATGTGGAACTGGCACTCAACACACTTGCCGAGGTAGCTACCACGGAGTATTCTCGCCAATCTAATCCGCAGTCGATGGCCGAGAGCCAACGTATTGCAAAGGAAGGTGGCGAAGTAGCACGCGAAGCACGCGAGACGATGGAACGCCGTCTTGGCAGAAGCGTTGTTTCTTCTGAGCGTGCATCAGACTACATAAGGCCAATTGAGGGCAAAGGGCAGAACACTCTGCCCAAGGAGGACGAATAAGAACAATTCTATGAATATCATCATTATTGGAGCCACCTCAGGCATTGGCAAGGCCTTGTATGAGAAATATGCAACCGACGGAAACCATATAGGTATCGTTGGACGACGCACTCTCTTGTTGGATGAACTCCACCAATCACATCCCAACTGTACCTTCACGGCAACAGCAGACATTACTAAACAAGATGAGGTAGAGAGAGCCATCCATGACTTCACCAAAGAATTCGGCCACGTTGATTTAGCCATTGTCTGCTCTGGAACGGGCGAGATTAACCCTACGCTTGACTACGCATTGGAACGCCCTACGCTTGACACCAACGTGATGGGTTGGACATACGTCATTGACACGCTCTTCCATTTGTTTGAACAACAGGCGCACGGTCATCTTGTTGCCATTACGTCGGCTGGTGGACTGAGAGGTGAGCCGATGGCACCAGCCTACAGCGCGACGAAGGCCTATCAAATCAACTATATGGAAGCCTTGCGCAAAAAGGCTTTCAAGGCTGGCGGAAAAGTCATTGTCACTGACATCCGGCCAGGTCTTGTCAATACGGCAATGGCCAAAGGCGAGGGCCTCTTCTGGGTGATGCCCGTCGAAAAGGTTGCCAGCCAGATCTGTGCAGCCATTCGCAAGCGCAAGTCTAAAGTGTATGTCACAAAGCGTTGGCACGTTCTCGCCATTATCAACAAGAATATACCATTCACATTATATAAGAGAATGTAACTTCGTATTTTAGAAAATAGATAAATCAGGAATTTATATGAAAAGACTTTTATTTTTAATTGTATTGGTGTTCTCAACACAATCAATTGCATTCTCGCAGAGAGGTGCATGGACTACAGAAGAAGGTCAATTAACAGCAATGATTATGCATGATGCAAAAAGAGATTCAATTGAATGGCTAGATGTTTATGGAGCTCTTGGAGCAGAGGATATTGCTACTATCAGAAGCTTACCATCATTAAAAAAACTAAATATCAGAGGTTGCAAAATCAAAGAAATACCAGACTCTGCATTTTATGGAATGCCTAATCTAGAAGTGATCAAACTGCCAAGAAAGGCAAAAATAATCGGGGCTGTTATCTTGAAAAATTGTCCAAAACTAAGAAAAGTGAAATTTCCAAGTAAACCGACAATAGTTAGTCCAACAGCATATGAGGGAATTGATACAGAGATTCTAAAGAAGTAAATTCCAATTTATCGGACTGCTATCATATAACAGCGGCCTATCTTGACATCCCTTGCTGGAACTTCTGAATTCGCCCATCATATCTGCCATCGGCAATGTCGTGGACTTCATGGTCGGCACGTCTGAGTTCGTTGGCATTGAACCTTCCCAAGGTGCCTGCCAGCCAG
>JAEEGI010024109.1_pt1 | contig 11887 bp, 4 predicted proteins | sample 8958751 | NCBI WGS metagenome assembly JAEEGI01 (sample SAMN16246545, study PRJNA631951) | gut metagenome | biome: gut microbiome; feature: rumen; material: KS-attached | host: Bos | place: Iran: Karaj | collected 2018-10 | reverse complement strand
AAACCGCATCGATCGGTTCTGCGTGCGTATCTTCACGCGCATGCGCGCCAAAGTGACGCCCCCCGCGTCAGTTTCCGCTCCTGGAATAGGCGCGGAAGCCGATCTGGATGTCGGAGACGCCCGGCACGTCCACCTGGCCGTCCTTGTCGGTGTCGAGCCCGTGGATGAACGTCTTGAGCGCGTTCACGCGGTCGCTTGAAAGCGAGCTCGCGGGGATCACGAGCAGCCAGCGGTCGTTCCACACGCTACGCCCGATGAGGCGCTTGGACGTCACCTCGTCGCCTCCCAGCACGGCCATGGTCGAGTGGCGGCGGATCGTCGCCGCCCCGTCGCCGGAGGTGAGCGTCGCGATCCAGTCTTGGTCGCCGAGGTATCCGCTCAGCGCGGAATTGTCATACGGAACCGGCATCACCTGGTCCAGCACCTTGAATGCGAGCGTGGCGCGCGTCGTCCCGGAAGGCGAGCGCATGTAGTCGTTCCCGACCGGAACGAGATACACGTTGGGCTCAGACGCGAGGCCGTCCGCGGTCGTGATCGCGAGCTTGTCGTAGCCCATGAAGCGGATGCCGGCGCCGTAGAGCTTCACCGCGTAGTCGCTGGAGCTGTACGTCGTCTCCCCGCCGAGGAGCGGCTTCCCGAAGAAGTTCTCCGCAAGGTTGATCGTCGTCGGGAACGAGATGACGAGACCAGGCTCGGCGGAGAGAGGCAGCTCGTCGTTCTGCGGGGGCTGGCAGTAGCGGGCGATTTCGGAGTCGGACCAGAGGTCGTCGCGCCAGCAGGCCTGGAGCGCGTCGCGCCACGCGGCGTCGCCGTCGGCTTCCGGCCTGATCCTGAAGTAGGAGTACCTGAGCGAGAACCACTTGGTGGTCGTCTCCGGGTTGTTGATCCCGAGCCTGCCCTTGAGGACGTCCCAGTTCGCGCTCATGCGGGTGACGACGTCCCAGAGCGTCGAGTTCTGCTCCGTCGTCACGCCCGCCTCGCCGAGGGCGCGTGCGGCGATCACGTCGCGCATGAACGAATCGCCGGCGAGCGGATTGGACGAGAGCAGCCCCGTCTCGTAGTCGTATACCTTCGCGAGCATGTACACGTAGCGTTGTGCGGTGTCGAACGCAGTCGTGTACTTCGTGAGCGCGTTGTTGCGCTGGATGCGGTCGTACATGTCGGCGTACCTGATGGACGTGCCGGCATTTGCCCAGGCCTTGCGCGTCATCTCCCGCTCGGCAAGGAGCGTCTGCCCATTCGCGATCTCCGCGCGGTATGCCTGCTCTGCGGCGGCAAGGTCGCCATACGCCTCCTGAAGATCCTTGGCCGCGTCAAACACGTCCCCTGTCGCCGACTTCAGCCGCTCCCAGCTCTCGACCTGCGCGTCGTAGAAGTCGTACTTGTCCGTGATCCCCTTGAACACCGTCTCGAGCGTGGTCTTCCAGAAGTCCACGGCGGCGGCAGTAGACTTCGCCGCGTAGCCCGCCGTCATCGCGCCGGCCTTGCCGGACTTGGCCGCGAGGCCCGCGACGCCGCCCACTATCGCCGACGGGTCGGTGTTGACAGTCATGCCCAGTCCTACGATTTTCGGAACGGCCTTCACAGTGAAATCCTCGGCATCCGTGATAAGATCCTTGGTCAGATCCATGGCTTCGGCAATCCGTCCCGTCGTGAGGTCCACGCCGGCCTTGAAGATCGTGACCGCATTCATCGTCTCGTTGAACGCATACTCGTTATGCGCGTGCGAAAGCTGCGTCTTGGCGATGTCGCTCTTGATCTTGAGGTTGCCTACCGCCTTGTTGTAGGTGGTGCTGGCCTGCCTGAGCTTCACGTAGGCCGCAAGGAAGGCCCGGTAGGCCGTCTGTATCGTGCCTTCCGTCTCGCGGACGCCCTTGGCGGCGGGCGCCTGCGGGATGCCGTCCGGCGTGAGCGTGTACACGATCGAGATGGTGTTTTCCGTTTCGTAGTTGAGGCCTTCCGCCGTGTAGGAGGGGGTGTCTCCAGACACCTTGTACGTCACGATCTGCCTGTCCAGCTTGGATTCTACGGCCTTTAGTCCGTACGGCGCGAGGTCCACGTACATGTAGTGGTAGAGATCCGGCCCGGAGTAACCCTGCGCGTACGTGCCGCCGGGGCCGATGTCGCCGGCGAGCGGGGTCCCGTATATCGCGATCAGGTTCTTGTCAAACTCGGCCTCCGTCTTGAGATGGTCGCCTACCGCCTCCGTCTCCTCAAGCGATATCTGCGCGAGGCGAGAGCCGAACTCCTGTGCGAAGGTGAGGACTGTCTGCGCGTTCTCGAGGGCCTTCTCGGTGCGCGCGAGCATCTGCTCGAAGTGCGGGATGGCGGTCGCCGTGTCGCCGTTGATCTCCGTCGGCTCCATGTCGAACGGGATGGCGTTGTCCGAGAAGCCCAGCGGATTCATGCCGGCGTCGAGTGCGTCCAGCTTGGTCTGGATGTCGCGCACCACGGACGGGAGGTAGCAGAGCGAGCGGGCGGTCGAGCGGTCTATGCGCTTGACGCCCTTGTCCTCGAACACGGCGTTCACCGGGGTGCCGTTCGTGGGAAGGAGCGAGTTGACGACGGCCCAGTTGCAGAGAGCGCCGTAGCCGGCGCGCGTCGCCCACTCGCCGTAGCCAAACGCCTGCTCCGCGTCGGCGTCGAAGTACCCGGCCCCGACCACGCCCTCGGCGTCCTTCCACGCCTTGCGCGCGGTAAGGTCCATCGTGTCGAGCGCCGTCCGCGCAAGGTTTCCCGCCGCCGCGGCGAACTTGTCCTCGTCGAAGTAGTCCACGTTGACGATCGAATCGCCGATCAACATCTCCGTCATCGACGCGTACCAGTCGAAGTACGGGTTGCGGACGAGGTGGTAGAAGCTCTTGACCATGCTGAGGTAGTGCCCGTAGGCGTCGCCGTGCCCTTGCGGATACTGCTTCGCCGCCTGCTCCTGCGTGATCTCACCGTCCGAGCCGCGTATCATGTAGTTGTTGACGTACGCGATCTCGCCCTCCGTTATGCCCTTCGTGAAGTTCCAGATGAGGCGGTTGTAGTACGGGTGCGTCTTCATGTTCGGCGCGACGGCCGACGTGCGGCCGCGCAGGAGCGCCAGCTCCTCGTCGATGAGCGTCGGCAGCTGGTTCTGGAAGCAGAACACGGACGAGCTCAGCGAGTCGGCGTCGTACACCGAGCCCGCGAACATTTGCCCGATGGTCGGGTTCTTCGCGTCAGCGTACGCCTCGTCGCCGAGGATGCCGTACAGCTCCGCGATGCGAGACGCGGCGAGGAGGAGCTGCTTGTTGACGCCGATGTCCGTCTTCGCGCCGAGCTTGAGGGACATGTTCTCCGCCTTGTTGAGGATCGTGCGGTACAGCTCGAGGAGGCCGACGTTGTTCAGGTTGTCGTTGTTGAGCGCCACGTCGCCCTGGTACGGCGCGCCGATCTGCTCGAGCATCGAGTACGAGAGGTCGGCCGTGTAGGTCGAGAAGTCCATGCACCGCTGGGCGAAAGGCGTGACGGAGTTGAGGACGCGCTGCACCCAGCCCTCGGCGAGCGTCGGCCCGCACCAGTCGCTCCACGTGTCGCCCGTGACGTCGTGCGCCGTGGCGCCCGCCTTCGCACGGTAGCGCATCGCGTAGTACATGTTCTGGAGATCCTTGAGGTCCGCGCCCTCCGCGCCGAGCAGGATCGAGACTTTTCCGGGATTGGCCGCGGACCCGCCGTAGACGCGCCAGTCGGGATAGTTCGTCGGCACGGAGCCGTCCGTCTGCGTCTCGATGCGCCGCCACTCGAACTCGAAGTCGTCCGCCGCCGCGCCGAACGGCGACGTGTAGGCGATCGTCAGCTGCTCGGAAAGCTTGTTCATCGGGTCGGTGATTACGGTGAGGTCGCCCGCATACAGCTCGGGCACCACCTTGATGACGTGCATGGAGACGGTCGAGCCTTCCGCCACCATCGTCGTGTTGGAGCAGTCGTTCTCGATGAGCGTGACGTACCCCGTGCCCTCGCCGGAGGCGACGAGCGCGTAGTGGTCGACCGGAGTGTACGCCGTCTCGACGTTGTTGACGCCGTTGGCGCCGGACTTCGGAACCGCGATCTCCCGGCGCGAAGTCGTGTTTGGCTGCACCTCCGCCGTCGCGAGCGCGTCGACGGCCGTCCGCCACCGCGTGAGCGCGTCGCCCGTCGCCTTGCAGACGCCGCGCAGCGCGGCACGCTCGGACGGGTCGAGCACGTTCAGCTGGAGGTAGCTGCCGCCGGACGCCTTCTCGACGTACTGCCCCACGAGGCACATCTTCTGGTTGGCTGCGTCGACGTAGAAGCGGTCGGCGATCGACGGCGGAAGCCCAGTGAAGTAGTACTTGCCCGTCTTGAGCTGCGTCGTGCCGGACGAGCCGAGCGTGAAGCCGTATTCGTCGGGGAACGACTTCGCCACGGCGAGCGGCTGCGACCGCTCAACAGTCGGGTCTATGAGATGCACCACGCGCTCGCGCGTCAACTTCGACGCCTCCGGCGCGGGGAACACCACAGCCATCGACGACGCGCTCCACACCTCGGGAAGACCCGCTTCGGCCTTCGTCAGCGTCTGGGCGACGCGCATCGCGGGAACGGTCGCGTCGTCCGGCCACGCCACGTTCCACCGCCACGGCATCGGGGCGGACGTGAGCACGTCCGCCGTGTTCGTGGCGACCCTGGCGAGCCACGGGACAAGCGTGCCGACGGCAGGCTGCGAGGCGACATCCGGGAACCAGAAGCCATCCTGCACGGCATAGTAGTAGTATGCGTCGGCGTCGCCGTTCCGGCGCGCCCACATGCGCTTGAAGTGGTCGTAGTACACGACCTCGGAATCGGACGTCGTCTCGCCAAAGCTGTTCGTGGGCGCGGCCGACACCGTGAGCGCGAAGTTCTTGTCGTTGCTGGCGTAGTCAAGTCCGTCCAGCGGATGCGGCGGCGTGAGCATGAGCCCCGCGGTGCGCGTCGAGCCGAGCGTCGAATAGACGGCGTTCGTGAGCTGCACGCCGTACACGCGCATCGCGCCCTTGCCGCTCTTCTCGTACTGCACCAGCACAAACGGCTGGGACCCGCTTTCGGACGCCAGGTCGCACCTCAGCGCATGGACGATCTTTTCGCCGGTCGGCGAATCGGCGCGGAAGGCATGCTCGTCGTTCGGGTTGAAGCCGACGGCGTTGGGGTCGTTCTCCCAATAGATTTCCGGCGCGACCTGACCGCCGGTCGCGATCCGTCCGCTGTACAGGTGCGGTGCGCCCGGCGACAGCTTGAGCGGCCCGATCGTAAGCATGCGCCTGCAGCCGATGGTGTCGAACGCGAAGCGCGTCGGATAGCCCGTCAGCGGATCGAGGTCGCCGGCCCCGTCAAACGAATAGTGAAGCTGGCGCGCAATGTCGAACGTCGATGCGCCGTCCATCTTCTGCCAGGTCTCGGCCAGCTGCTCCACCGTGAGCGGCGCCAGCCAGGCGGTAATGCTGTCGAGCGCAACGCCTGTCGCGGAGGGAACGCCGGATCCGCCCACAAGCGGGTACCACGCGCCGAGGCTGAACGTGAATTCGGCGAAGAGGGCCTCCAGCGTGACCGTGCCCGTCCAGACTTCATGCGCATCGACGCAGAACCGCGCGGTGCGTGAGGCGCCTTCCGTCGGATCGAGGACGAGCGACACGAAAGACCATTCGTCGGCGGGAATCTCGGCGGTGGCCTCGTCGGTCCAGCTCGTCCCGGCGCTGGTTGTCGTCGAAAGCGCGACGGCATTCGTGTCGCCCGACTTGAGGAGACGAAACGCCAGCGCCTTGCCGCCGCTGTCGGTGCTGAAGGTGACGAGCAGGCCTTCCGTCGTCTTGGGCGATCCGGCGCCGCTGGGCGACGGATTCACCCAAAAGCCGAACGTGAGGCCGCTGTCCAGGCCGGGATTGATGTCTTCGAAGCTTGTCGGCAGCGCCCGGTCGGTCTTGGCGTTGAGGTAGAGGGCGGCCTCGGACGCCCCGGACATCAGGCCGTCCGACCCGCGCTGCGCGGCGATCACGATGTTCTGTACGTCCCTTTCGCGCGGCCATTCGATCGCATAGCGCTGAACGACGCACGGGAAGCGGATCGGCAGCGACATGCCGTCCTGCAGCACCCGGCCCTGCCACCAGACCTCGATCGGCGCATGGGCGACGTTGACGGGATAGATGGCCGAGGCGAGGTCTTGGAAGGGATCCTTGTCGTCGCTGCCGGTGTTGACGCCATCCGTCGCCGAATCCTGCTTCGGCTCGTGGTAGAGGCGCGGATTCCAGTTGCCGTCGCCGACGGCGGCGAAGATGTAGCCGGGGAGATTGCCGTCAACGTCCATGGCCGCGATTTCGGTGTTCGCGGCGGCCGCGCCGCCGAGGGGCCGTATCTCGTGCCCGACCGTCCAGCTGGCCGCGTTCGTGAGCGCGTAGGCGGGATCCGTGCGCAGCACGGCCCTGAACGGCTGGAACCAGATGTCGTCATCCGCCAAGACCTTGAGCGTGAACCACCCGGCCTCCGTCGCGGAAACGCATCCGTCGTTGCTGGCCGTGGCGATGTTCGCGGGCGACTGGTAGTCGCAGACGGTCGTCGTGTAGTTCGTGGGCGCGATGATCGGCAGGCCGACATTGGACTTGTCGCCCGAGACGACGAACGCCGGCGCGGACTTGGGCCAGGAGATTTCGTACCAGTCCTCCTCGAACGGCCAGAGGACGTCCAGCGGATCGGGGGACATCCAGTAGATGTCCGCGCGCCACGGCGCGGGTTCGCCCGTCTTCGTCGTTGTCGCGTCCGTCGGCGAGATGGCGAACACGGCGTTGTGCTTGGGGCTCCAGTTCGTCTTGCCGGGGTGCTTGTAGATGTAGGGGGACGCGTCGTCGCCCGTCACCGCCACATCGCCTTGCGAGATATGGGACTCCAGCCCCGCGACGTCGTAGCCGCCGCCCGTCGGCCGCAGCTCGTCGCCGACGCTCGCCCTGATGGTCGTGACGTCCGGGGTGCAGGCCTCGACGACGATCGTCTTGACGAGATTGTCCTTCGCGCCGCTGTCGTAGTAGGCGAGGACGAACTGGCCCTCCGGGCCGTCGTACTCGCACGTCGTCTCGTTGATGACGCGGCAGTAGCACCTCAGCACGTTTGCGGACGAATCGAACACGACGCCGCGCACAAGGTTGGAGACGCCGGTCTGCGCGCTCGTCACCGTCGCCTCGTAGACCGGTTTCACGATCGCGGGGTCGCCGAGAAGCCGCACGTGCGGATGCGCCGAGAGGTTGATCTTCGGCCCGTTGAACGGGTACTCCGTCCAGAAGATGCGATAGGGCCGCGCCGTCGTCGTCTGCCCCACCGTGTAGGTCTGCGCCGCATCCGTGCCGCCCGCGAGCTTCCACGGTATGGTCACTTCGCCGCCGCGGGTGAAGAGCACGCGGCTTTCGTCGTTCGTGGCGGAATCGACATAGAAGATGTAGCCGTCCCGGTAGGCGGCCGAATTGGTGATGGCCGTCTTCGTCGCCTCCCAGTCGATCTCGCCCGCCGGGAAGTCGGTGCAGCAGTCGCCAAGGTTGAAGTCGGCGCGGAGTTCGGAAATGCCGAAGCCCCACGACGCATGCTCCAGGCGGAACGCCGCCGCGCCTTGCGTCGGCTCCGTGGCCGCGGGCTGCTCGTCCTCGCGCCCCTCCGCCGCGAAGCCGCCGCCGGCCTGATAGAGCGACTCGAAGCTGTTCTCCTGCCAGGCGGATGTCTGTCCGCCGTTTATCGGGAAGGGCATCAGCGACACGAGCTCCCACGTCGAGTCGGCCCGGGCCGCGAGGGGGACGCTTGCCGCGACCGCCACGGCTGCACACCTTGCGATGCTGCGAAAGACTTTATTCATGTGCCTGTCTCCTCTCATTGCACGCCGATCTTGTAGAGTCGGCAGCGGACGACCGTTCCGTTGTCGAGGTCGGCGGCGGGCGGAATCGCTAGCGTTTCGCCATTCTTGAAGAAGAGCGACATGCCCGGCATGACATCGGAGTTCTCGGAAGTGAAAAGCGCGACGCAGTTGCAGTCGGCCGTGCCGAACGAGCATCCCCCGCCGGATGTCGTGCGCGTGCCGAGATCGCGCGGCTGCGCGCCGCTGAAGAAGCGGACATTCCCCTTGACGGGAAGCGTCCACCACGGCTTCGTCAGCTTCACGTCGACGGGCGCGGCGGCGGACGTCGGAATTTCCACCGTGCCGCCGACCGAAAGCTCCGACACCGTGAACGTCTTCGTCGCGACGCGCGCGACCGCGGCGGTCTTGACCGACGGCGAGTCGGCCAGGCGTTCCGCAATCGCGGCCTTCGACGCGCACGGGCTCGCCATCAGCGCCTGGCGCGGATACTGCTCCCTGCCGCCCGCGATCGCCACGCCGATCCAGTTGGCCCTTCCCGCGTCGATGGCCTCGGCAAGGCCCTCGCCGCGCAACGCCACCTGGAACAATCCGTTCGTGTCGATGCGGACCTCCGGGATCTCCGCCGTCCACGCCGGCACGGCGTCCTGCTTTCGCGCATAGAGGCGGAACGTCATCGAAACGGTCTGCGCGGCGGGCGCGGCGCCGACTTCCCGGACGCACCCGCGGTACGTGACCTGCACGTCGTCGTATGCATTCGCGGCGAAGGCCGCGAATGCGAGTGTAAAATGTAAAATGTAAAATGTAAAATTGTGGAAGCTTGACCTTTTCATGCTCAACCTCGCTTTCTGTGTATTCCGTGTATTCCGTGGTTCCATCTGATCCTAGTATTCCACGGTTATCCCTCAGTTCCTCCCGAACTTGACCAGCTGCAGCTTCACGCCGATGTTCGACTTGTAGCTGTCCTGCTCGCGGAACGGGATCTCTCCGCCGCCCACAGCCGTCAGCTTGAGCTTGACTTCTTCGCCGGATCTGTACGGAACGGTCATGAACCGCTTCACCACGCCGCCCTTGTCCGTCCCGACCGCCCGGTCGTAGATCGTCGTTCCGCCGATCTTCGCCGACAGCTTGGACGCCGGGCATTTCTTGGAATCCGACTTGATCGCGATCAGCAGAAAGCCGTCGCCGTTGAACGTGTACGAATAGTCCTCACTCTTGTCTTTGGACTGGTCGTGGATGAAAAACGCCCCGGAGCTCTCTATTTTCGCCTCGACGCTCGCCTGCTTTTCCGCCGAGAACGAGTCGTAGTCGAACGACGGCGTCGCACCTTTCGCGTTGAAGAGTCCGAGTATGCCGGCTTTGGGCATGGAGAGCGACGTAACCTTCGCGGAATCGAGCTGGAGGTTCTTGGCCCTGAGGACGCTATTGGCCGTCACGACGAAATTTTCGGCCTCGACGTCCCCGGAAACGGCCAGGCGCTCGATCGTCGCAACGCCCGCGAGCTCGAGCTCCCTGTCCGTGGAGATGAGCAGCGCCTCGTCGGCCGCAAACGCGAACGGCACCGGCGCCACGCGAAAGCGCGGAGAAATTTCGTTGCGTCCCGCCGGTTTCACGCCCACCCAGAACGTGTCGGGAAGATCAACGGAATCCGGCGTCGAGGCGTGGAGGACGAAATAGCCGTTGACGTCCGTCGCAAATCGGACGCCATTCGTCGCAAAGAGCGAATCGGACGCATTCGACGTGCCGTAGAATTTCACCTCGCAGGTCGTTTCGAGGGAGGCCTGCACCGCGTTGGACAGGAAATACCGGCCTTCGATGGAGAGCTCCGCCGCGTTGGCCGAGCAAGCGGCGGCCAGCGCCCATGCCATCAGAGATGTCTTTGTCGTTTTCATTTCAGTCGCCTTTTGCCATCAGAAGAAGGGATTGTAGTTGCCGATCAGGAACTGCTGGATGAGGAACGACGCGCATCCGCCCGGAAGCGCAACGGAGGAACCGGCCTGCGCGGGGAGCGAAAGGACGCCGTAGTCGCTCTTCTTGAAACCCGCCAGGAGGTCAACTGCGATGTGCGTCGAACTCCGGAAGCTGGCGGAGGGGCTGTCCCATCTGTCGAAGGTGCCGGTGAAGAGCACCGTCCCGGACGGAGAGCCGATGGCGATGTCTTTCGTGCCGTCGATCGTGTTTTCGATCTTCCCGCCCGCGACGAACGAGTTGGTCACGATCAGCGAACCGCCGATCTCGCAGGACCCGGCGGAAATCGCCTCTGCCCTGATCCTGCCGGCGTCGAGGCGTTCGACCTTTCGGGCGGCTGCTGCGCGCTCGGCGCGGTGGACGCCGCCGAGGCGCTTGCGCGGCAGCAGCTCGCCGTAGCCGAACGGCTTGATGGAGAGCCAGGCGTTCGTGACGCCGCCCGCCGCGATGGCGTCCGCCAGCCGTTCGTGCGCCGCGTTCGGAACGGCGGCGCCGTTCCCGTCGGAAAGCTCGACGTAGAACATGCCGGCGCCGTCGAACCGCACCGGCATCACGCGTCCCCACAGCGGAACCGTCTCGCCCGGCTGCTCGTCGCGGTAGAGGCGGAACTCGACCGTCATCGGCACCTTGGTGCTGATCTTCGCGTGGCCGCCCGTCGCCACCAGCTTGCCGTGGTAGGCGAGCGCCATGTCGGCGTTCGCCGCGGCCGCCGCCATGGCGAGCAAGACTCCTAGCACTGCTCTTCTCATTTCTTCTACTCCTCTATCTTTGATATCGAAAGAATGCGCACGAGCCCGAACGTGCCGCGCAGGGTGATGTCGCCCGTGCCCATAAGCCCGCCGAGCGTCCACGTGCAAATGCCGTACGTCAATTCGTCGGGGCTGTACTCCCACGTCGATTCGCCGCTCTCCGCGTACCACGAGAGCGTGAGCCGGTTCGTGACGGCAAATCCCGTCGCGTGGTCCGGATGCCAGGCGTGGCGGAACGGATTGTCGCGCGCATCCGCCGCGACGGTCCAGTCGAACTGCAGCTGGTTGCCGAACGTGCCGCTTGTCGCGTCGAGCGAACGGTGCGCGACATCGGGGAACATCGTCGAAATCCGCCGCGCCGAATACTCTGCCGGAACGTCGGTCATCTCCGGCCAGAGCCGGACGGCACACGTGCCGTCTTCGGCCGGTTCCTTCGCGGTGCCCACCGCAATGCGCTGCAGCAGATGCACCGCGCCCGTGCCGTCCACCAGCAACATCGCCTTCATCTTCATCGTGCCGCCGGCCGCGACCGGCGCGCCGTCCGAAAGGCGATCCGCCTGCGAAAGCTCGATGGTGCCGTACCACAGCCCCTTCGGGAAGGCGGCGGTGTAGGGCGAGTCCGCATCGAGCGTTGCCGTGACGGGCACGCGCACGCGCATCTTCGTGCCGCTCAGGTCCGAGACCGTGACCAGGCCCGCGAACGACCGGTCCGCCGTGAAGCCGGACTTGTCGATGGCGAGCGCCAGCGTGCGCGTTTCGCCGGGCGCGAGATCGAAGTCGTGCGTCTCAAAGGCCGTCCAGCCATATTCGTTCGTGCCGACGCGCGGAATGAACACCTTGAGCGGCGGCTTCTCCTCGGACGAAAGCTCGCTCGGCCCGTAGCCGACGCGGATCGTGCGGTTCGTCGTGCCGGCGTTGGCGACGGTGAAGGACTGGATCGCCGTGCCGCTCCCGAACGAGATCGTGCCGGAAAGCGTCGGCGCCTGGACCTTCACGACGCCGGGCCAGTCGGAGATGGCGTTGCCCGCAAAGGCGTAGGCGTGGCCGCCCTGGAGCGTGGGCGTGCCGCGAAACGCCATGAGCTTCGTGAATTCCGGCGCGGCGGCGTTCGTTCCGCCCCCCTCGTACGGACTCTTGATCGCATCCGGCAGCATTGGCCCCTCACGGAAATAGACCCCGGAGGAAATCGTCTCGCCGGCGGGAATCGACACGCCGACGATTGTCGCGAACCCGTCTTCCGCCACCTGCCACGACACGCGCGGGCACGCGGGCACGCCATAGAACGTCTTGGTCGCCGGCGCGGTGGAATAGATGAAGTAGCAACGCC
>JAEEGI010024108.1_pt1 | contig 11887 bp, 6 predicted proteins | sample 8958751 | NCBI WGS metagenome assembly JAEEGI01 (sample SAMN16246545, study PRJNA631951) | gut metagenome | biome: gut microbiome; feature: rumen; material: KS-attached | host: Bos | place: Iran: Karaj | collected 2018-10 | reverse complement strand
CCCTAAAATACAATCTAATTGGTTTTGATTTCATATTTTTAATCTTTTAATTGTTATTACTTTCGTCTCTCAAATCTGCGGGGAAAGCACTAACTCAAAGGCATAAAGAAAGCGCAGGCCCCCACATATCTCGGTCAGGCCTACCACAGCCCCATATCTCTATGTGAAGTCTGCGCTTGTGCGCATACTCCATTGAGATATAGTTTGCTCCTTAATTCTCTTGCGAGGTGGTAGTTCGACCGAGAAATTGAGCAACAAAAAGTCGCAATTGTTAATTGCGTTGCAAAGATACTAACTTTCCATGAAAAATGGTCACGGAAGATGCTTTTTTTTTTGTCATTTTTACCTATTTAATCATATAATTCTGCATGAGAGGGTCTGGACAGGGTGCCTTCTTGCGCGCAAAGTTACACATAAAGACACGAAAAAGCCCTCGGCGAAGCCTGGAAAGCGGCCGCCGAGGGTGAAAGTCTCAACCTAAAGTGAGCGTTTTGTTCTTTGGGGGTTATTCTTGGCCGTCGAACGTGATGTCGCGGCGCAGGACCTGAAGGTCTGCTCGGCTATGCCGCTTGGCTCGTCCAAGAATACTGTTATTGCTGAATTTATGTTCCATCGTCAGTAATTACAGTTCCACCCCTCCCTCGCTGGGTGTGCGAAACTGGAACGTGGTCTTCCCGTCAGCGTTGGTGATGAGGAAGTCGGTGCGGGTGATAACGTCCATGCTCAGCAGAACGTCGTAGTCGTCGAGGTCGGTGCAGAAGACCTTGAGGTCGCGCACTATCTCGCCGTTCGACAGGCCAATATGGACTTTGAAGATGTCGGACTCCTGGTCGCCGCCGATTCCCATGTACTGACCCTTGCCGCAGGACTTCAGGCCGAGACCCTTAACGATGCGGGGCGAGATGAAAGAGAACTGCGCTCCCGTGTCCCACGCGGCAATGTCGGTATAGTAATAAGGGGGAATCTGCTGACCGTCCACCGCGTTGGCAGCGTCCATGACGATGGCGTTGGTCACGATGGCATCGGCCAGCCCGTCATACTCTTTTCTGAAAGAACTCATTGTACCACTCCTTCGGCATTTCGGTTACACGTACTTGTGAATTGTCGGGCTTGGGGCAGCCGGGCTTTGCGCGATAGAGTCCGCAGCGCACCTTCTCGCCTGGTCTGAGCTCGCGCTGGGTGGCATCGATGATGTGGAAGTCCTCCCACTTCGGGTTCTTTAAGTCTATCATATCGATATGTGTTTTGTTATAACGGGTGCAAAGTTACGAACTTTCCATGAAAAAATGGTCACGGAAGATGCTTTTTTTAGTCTTTTTACCTATTTAATCATATCATTCTGCATGAGAGGGTCGCCCGTGAGCACGGGATACCCCTTCAGGGTCGTTATTACCCAGTACTTGTTATCCGCAGGTCGTTCCGACCTACGGCTATTGAGAGGAGACGCTTTGGATAAATCGCTCATGCTCGGCCATCTGCAAGCATGCTTGCATGGCCCTCGCTCAATCGCGATTTTCAGCGTCTGGAATCTTCAAAATTCTTGCATCAAGAAGAAAGAACCCTACTCCGCGTCGTGGCGGCTGGCTAACCACGTTTCGGCTCGTTGCAGGTCGTCGGGCGTGTCGATGCCGATGGTTTCCACGTTGGTGAGCCCCACTTTGATGCGGAACCCGTTTTGCAGCCACCGCAACTGCTCCAGGCTCTCAGCCTTCTCCAGCGGACTCTGCGGCAGCAGGGTGATGGCGTGGAGCACCTCGCGGCGATAGGCATAGATGCCGAGGTGCTTGACGAAGGGGAACTGGGCGAGCCACTGGCTGCGCTCGCTGCCACGCACGAAGGGGATGACGCTGCGGCTGAAGTAGAGGGCGTAGCCGTTGACGTCGGTGACAATCTTGGGCGAGTTGGGGTTCTCCACGGCATCTATCGTCTCGAAGGGTTTGCCAATGGTGCCAATCTGCGTCTGCGGGTCGTCGATGAAGAGATGCATCAGCGTGTGCAGCTGCGAGGGGTGGATGAAAGGCTCGTCGCCCTGCACATTGACGACGACGTCGGCATCGGTGCCGATGCGCTGCGCCGCCTCCTCAATGCGGTCGGTGCCGCTCTTGTGGTCGGAGCGCGTCATCACGCATTGGCCGCCAAAGGCCTCCACAGCTTGACGGATGCGGTCGTCGTCGGTGGCCACCCACGTCGCGATGGACATGCCGCTCACCTGCTCATACACCCGCTGTATCACGGGCATGCCACCCAGCATGGCCAAGGGCTTGCCGGGAAAGCGCGTCGAAGCGTAGCGCGCTGGAATGATAGCAATGAATTTCATATCGTTCAATTTTTTTCACTTTTCACTTGTCAATCGCTTTCCTCACGCTGCCGTCGGCCCTCTTCTCGATGCTGATGCCATGCCATGTCGAGGTGTGGCGCTGTCCGCTCACGGTGTAGCGTTGAGGACGCTGGGCAGAGGATGGAAGGGTGGGGGTGTGGATGGCATTTTGGCTGGCCACCTTCTTCAGCACGATGGGGTGGGTGGGCGTTCCCACCATGGCATCGGCACCAAACGCAATGGGCTGGCTGCTCTCCAGTTCTGTGGTGGTGCCATCGGCGGCATAGTCGTAGAGACGGAAGCTGACGGGCGTGGCATCGAGGCTGTTGCTATGCACGCGCACCACGCCATAGGAAGCAAGCTGGAACACGCCATAGCCCACGCAGTCGTTGGCCATGAATGCCCCCACGGCCACATCGTCGTAGGCATCGAGGCGGTGGCCGTCCTCATCCTCCACCACGACATAGACGCTCATGTCGTACTGGTAGCCAGCGTGCGCCGACACCCATGGTGAGCGCACGGCCATCCACGCGTCGGCCTGGTGGGCATCCGCTCCCTTCACGTGGTAGGTCTGGGCTTGTGGCCCCATGGCGATGATGCCCATGCTGCCACCTGTCTGCGTCAGGTCGGCATCTACGCTGACGGCCATGCACTTGTTCACTTCGCCGCTGGCATCTACATAGTTGCCTCCCGCCACCTCGATGTTGGTGGTGCCGCCGCTGATGTCGAGGAAGCCTCCACCGACGACGGTGGCATCGGCCTCTTCCTTCTTGGCCTTGATGCCCTTTGAGCCGTCGCCGCTCACCAGCACGTGGGTGGTGCCACCGCTAATGCTCACGGTGTGGCAGGCGCGGATGGCCTCGCTGTCGGCTCCGTCGACGCTGATGTTGACTGCCCCACCACTGATGGCCACGATGCTGTCGGCATCGATGGCCGTGGCGCCAGCACCCACGTTGATGCTCAGCGCGCCGCCACCGATGCGCACACTGCCATAGTCGTCGGCATCGATGCCGTCGCCTTTCACCGTGTTGATGTTCACCGTGCCGCCCTGCATCAGGAAATAGTTCTTTTCGGGGTCGGCGATGCCCTTGCCGCAGTGGATGCCGTCGGTGACGGCGCCGAGCACGTTGATGAAGCCCGTCGACTTCTTCAGCTCAATGTACTCCTTGGCGGCGATGGCATGCTTGGCACGGCCGGTGACGTTGAGCGTGCCACCGCCCTTGAACTCGGGGTGGCCCTTGAAGTAGAGCGCAGCCTTCTGTGTGCCGTTCACCTTGTCGGTGAGGGCGTTCTCGGTGCCATCCACCAGCTCCACGGCGATGCGCTTGCCGCACTCGATGTCGATGGCCGCTCCTTGCTGACTGATGAGCGTGAGGCCGGCCAACTGCAGGGTGAGCTTATAAGAGCCGTTGAGCGTGAAGGAGCCGTTGGCAGAGAGTCCCGACAGGCGATAGGTGTACTCGCGGTTAGTGGTGGCCGAGCTCATCTCCACATGTGCACCGTTGGTGGTATAGGTCACATCGGTCACGCCGGCGGGGATGGTCACGGTGGCACTGTTTGGTCGGTAGACGATGTCGATGACGTCTTGTGCCCCTGCGGGGCTAAATGCTAAAAGACAGATGATGAATGATGAAAGGATGCGCTTCATTTCTCTATTTTCAATTTACGATAGTTCCCATTGCTATATTTCACCATGTAGATGCCTGGTGCCAGCTTGGCAGCATGGCGCCCCATGAAGACGCCGCTGAGGCTGTAGTAGCCCACGGCAGTGGCCGAGCCCTTGGCGCTGAACGCCATTTCGCCTATGTTGGTGGGTTCCACCAGCACCTCGTCGGCGAGGCTGAGCACCACAGGCTGCTCCACGGTGCCGCTGATGCCAGGAGTGAAGACGTTGAACGTTGCGTTCAACGTATAAACGGTTCCGTCGATGCGGTCGATGGCGCGATAGACGAGCGGCTCGCCTCCCTGTCCGTAGGCCGTCAGCCACAGCAGGTTGTCGGCCGTCTTGCTGAATCCTCGGCACTCGTCGGCGCTATAGGCCAGCAGGGTGAAGCGGTCGGCATCGAGCGGCTGTCCGTCGGCGGTCTGCAGCTGTGCTATCAGGCCCATCACATTGGGGTGGGCATGCTTGTCGACGCCATAGCGCTGGGCCAAGGCAGTGGGAGCACGATGGCGGCTCATATTCACGGCCACGTCGGGGGCGTTGAAGCGTAGGCTCTTGACCGAAGCCGACTTGTAGAGGTATCCCTTTCCCGTTTCGAAGGCCGAGAGGGTGCCCGTCCATCCGTTCTTGCCGTAGGTGGCAAATCCGTCCTGGCCTATCAGCTGGTCGCCCTCTTCCACGGGGCTTCCCTCCAGAGCTGCGGCCAGCGTCTGCATGCCGTTGCAGGGATAGCCTATCCAGTTCCAGCCCGTTTGCAGCGTCAGCGGCTGCTGGCCTGAGCACTGTGGTGCGTCGCTGTCGAAGCTGTCGGCCTCGCTCATCTGCACCTTATAGAGTTGTCCGGCCACCAGCTGGCGCAGTGCGCCGGTCATGCCTAAGCGTTCCTGACGGAGCGCCTCGTACTGTTGACCCACAATGCGCTCGGCATGGCTGCTCAGCTCGTCGACGGCGATGGGAGTCTGCAGGATGTGCGATGTCCAGTTCCAACCCTTTGCCAGCTGCAGCTGGAAGGGCGCCGTGTGCGTCTGCATCAGGTCTTGGTCGTGGCCAATGAGCGAGTCGGAGGTGAGCACGCGGTTGGTGCGCTCGATGGTGGGGCGCGTCATCAGGTAGAAGTCGGCGCCGCCGTCGGGGAATCGACCTACGCTCTCATCGCCATGGTGGGCGTTGTAGGCCAGTCCGTCGACGAACGACTGCATGCCGGGATGACGGTTGAAGTAGCTGCTGTTGTTGGCCACAAAGGCGTCGCTGCTGCTCACCACCACCATCTGCCCGTCGTCGTTGCCCAGCTTGAAGTTGGCGTGGATTTGCGACTGGCTCTCCAGCTTGTCGGCCCAGAGGATGAGATGTCCTCCTGCGGGGATGACCGTATTGAGCAGGCTGCTCTGCGGTATTTGGAATTTCAGCGGCTCGTCCAGGTCGTCGCTCACGTAGAGGCCTGCCGCGTCGATGGGCTGGTCGGTGTTGTTGTAGAGTTCCAGCCAGTCGTTGCGCTTGAAGTACTCGTTGGCATAGATGTCGTTGCCGGCGCTCACCTCGTTCACCTTCACGGGCATGGCCAGCTCGTGCAGCAGCTGGCTGTCGGTGCCGAGCTGCTCGAAGACGGCCGTCAGCGTCAGGTCGCCACGGTGGTCGATGACGAGGTTGGGCGTGGTGGCCAGCATGGTGCCGTCGGCCTCCTGCCATCCTTTGAATATGTAGCCTTCGGGTGCCGAGGCGGTGAGGGTGCAGGGTGCGAAGAGGGTGCCGTCGAAGTGTGCCGTTGGTATCACCAGCCCGTTGGCTTGAAGCTGTGCAGCGGCGATGTTGCAGCTCAGTTTGACGCGCTGCGCCGGCGAGCTGATTCGCGCATTCTGCCAGTTGCGCAGCCCCATCATCATTCGGTCGCGCCGCTCAGCCGTGAGCACCTGCTTCATGTAGTCGGCGGTGGGCTGCGTCGACAAGTTCTCGAAAGCCAGTGCGGGGTCCATCTCGGCCGAGATGCGGTCGATGATGGCGGTGCAGCGGTCGGGGTCGAATACGCTGCCGGCCACGATGCTGTAGGTGTCGATGAACTGTCGGCGGAAGCGGTCGTTGTTGAGCATGTTGAGGAATATCGACACCAGTGGCACATTGCGGTTGTTCATGATGTGCTGGAAGGCGTAGGTGTCGTAGCGCAGGGCCTGGTCGATGTCGAAGAGCACGATGTGGAACTTGCCGTCCCATCCCTTGAAAGCCTTGCAGTTGTTGCCGGGCCAGTCGTCGCCGCCCAGAAACATCTGCGTGGCCATGTAGTTGACGAACTCGTCGATGTCTACCATGTCGCAAATCTGCTGGTACACCTTCTCGTTGGCCGCCTGCCTTGACAGGTCGCGCCAATGCCAGAAGGCGTCGGCCGAGCCCACGTTCACCTCCACGCCGCCGCCCAGTCGCATCTGGTCCATCTCGTCGGTGTCGAGCCCGTAGTTGCTGTAGCCCATGTGCTTGTTGCTCGGCTCGCGGATGTTGAGCATGCCGATGTACTGTCCGTTGATGAAGGTGTGCACGGGCATGTAGTCCTGGCAGTCCAGGTGCAGTCCGCTGCTGATGATGATGTTGTGCAGGGCAGCGTCCTTGATGCGGCACAGCAGGTCGTTGCCGCCGTTGCGCACCTGCAGCACCTTGTTGCGCTGATAGGGCTTGTTGGGGAAGAAGGGGAAGGTGAGATAGCTCTGCCCCTCGTAGAGGCTCTGCGCCTTCAGCTTGAAGTTGTAGGGATACCACGAGCGGCTCCATCCTCCAAATCGTGTCAGCGCCACCTCTTGGCTGTGCACCGAGTCGCCGCTGGCGGTGATGTAGTTGAAGGCTGCCAGGCGGTCCCAGTCCATGTTCCAGTTGCAGGGGAAGTCGATGCCGCTGCCGCTGACGCCGTTCACGCCGGTGACGAAGATGCCGAGCGAGTCGCTGTAGAGGCTCTTGGGGTCGGCCACCACCGAGAGCACGGGCAGCATGTAGTCCTTGTCGCGCAGGATGTAGGAGCAGGTCTTCACGGCGCTGGGCAGGTGCCCCTCCTGGAATAGGCGCATGCGCACCACGGTGGTGGTGCTGATGCCGATGCCGTCGGTGTAGGTCAGTCCGCCCACGTCGGTGGGTGTGGTGCCGTCGGTGGTGTAGCGCAGCGTGGCGCCTTCGGGCACGGTGGCCGTCAGGGTGAAGGGCGTGGTGAACACCTGCGAGTCGTGGCTCAGCTCAGGCATGGGCAACCGCTCGTAGTTGTTGGCATCCACAAATGCGCCGCTGCCGCTGTTGCTGGCACCGGGTGTGGGCTGCGCCGTCACGCCCCACTCGTTGCCGCCGTCGGTGGTGCGTGCATAGCTGGTGCGGCTCACGGCGGGGGGATAGGTCTGGCTCACCAGCAGCCGTCCGCTGGGGTCGCTGATGTAGATGGTGCCGCCGTCCATGTTCAGCTTGAAGTCCACCTGCCCGTTGTCCCTGGTGGCGTGGTCGAACCAGATGATGCCGAAGCCCTTGGCCGCAACGGCACCGCTGCGGCTGCTCAGCATCGCTTTCATCAGGTTGCTGGCATCGTCGCTCACGTAGAGTCCTTCGAGCGAGAAGCCCCGGGTGCTGGGGTTGTAGATTTCCACGTAGCCGCCGTAGTTGAGCGAGCGGTCGAGAAACATGTCGAGGTTCGACACCTGTATCTCGTTGATGACCACGCGTTCCGCCGTCACGTTGGCGGTGCTCACCTGCACGCTGATGGTGGCCGTCACCGTCTGTCCCTGGCTGCCCAGCGCCCTCACGGTGATGGTGGCCTGTCCGTCGGTTTTGGCGGTGGCCACTCCCTTGCTGTCGACGCTCACCACGCCCGGGTTACTCGATGTCCATTGCAGCTGCTGATACGATGCCTGGGCGGGCACCACCTGGGCTGTCAGCTGGCGCACCTCGCCGCGCGTCATGGTGATGCTGGGCTGGTCGATGGTGAGTGCGCTGACGTATTCAAACCTGTCCTTGCCCAGATAGTCCAGGTGGAAGCTGTCCCATACGCTCCAGTCGTATTTGTAGCCCATCTTCTTCTTCACGCCCAGGCGCAGCTGTCCGCCCACCACGGGCACCAGCAGCTCCACTGGGAACTCCCCGGCCATGAATGCCTCGCTGGCGCCCCATTGCGAGTTGACCACCCATCCAAACTCGGTCTCCATGTCGCCGCCGTGGGTGTACTCGTCGTGTGTGCTGCTGAAAGGCGATGGCAGCTCCTGCTCCACCTCGTTGGCATAGAGGTGTGCCAGCCCGCGCTCCACTCCCAGGCGGTGGCTGATGGTGGCATAGGGGATGGTGTACATGGCATAGACGTTGTTGGCGTCGTTCTCCTCCCATCCGCCGCCATAGTACGACTTGTGCTGCTCATACTCGTATGCTCCGTAGCGATAGAATCCCTGTGCCCGCAGTCGATACCATCCGTCGGGCACGTCGTTCAGCGTCTGATACACGTCGAAGGTCTTGTTGTATGCCTCGGCGCAGGGGTTGTCGCTGCTGCCCCCGATGCCGGGCGAGCCGCGCCACCCGCGCTGGCTGTCGAAGTCGGCGTTGGTGATGAGGCTGGTCACGTCGAGGGGGTTGTCCCAGGTGGCCTTGTCGTAGTCCGTTTCATCGTCGCCGCCGTGTCCGCTGGGGTCGTAGTCGGCATTGTTGCCGGCCTGCAGCAGCGTCAGCTCAAAGTTGTCCCAGATGGTCCAGTCCACGCCGTCTTGCTGTTCCTTGCGCAGTCCTATCCTCAGCTGATGGTTGGTCACGTCCACCTCCACGGCATTGTCGGCATAGAGTCCGCTGCTGAAGGCCAGCGATGCCTCGGTCATGCTGTAGGGCAGGTCGGCGTCGCCCCCTGGCAGTTGCAGCAGCTGCATCTGCTCCAGCTCGCTGGCGATGCTCTGCAGCGGGGTGCTCTGGCCAGCGGCATACAGCTGTGCGTAGAGCTGCTCGGTGCCGTTCTGGTGGGCCAGGCGTGCCGTCCAGTTGGTGTTCTCGCCGTTGTCGTTCCATCGGTAGAATCCCTGCACTGTCAGGCGGTAGCGCCCGTTGGGGATGTTCTCCAGCGTCTGGTAGATGTCGTAGTTTCTGTTCCACGCCTCGGCGCATCGGTTCTCGTCGATGCCCCCCATGTCGATGCGGCTTCCCTCCCACTCGCTTCTGATGTAGTTGCGGTCGAAGCGTGGGTTGCTGATGAGGAAGGTGGCATCGGCGGGGCTGTCGGTCGATGCGCTGAGCAGGGGTGCGAGCATCTCCTCGTGGGTCAGCAGCTCCCATTGCAGATGGTCGTCGGTGGCATCGCCGCCGTGCATGGCCATGACATACAGCCAATCCTCGTCAACGCCCAAGTAGGTGTCGCCGTCGGAGCGCAGGGTGTAGGCACCATCCATGCCCGGCTCAATGATCCAGGGCTGCTGCAGGTCGATGTCGGTGAACACGTCTTCATCGTCCACGATGGCCAGATAGCCCGTTCGCCCTGTGTCGCTGTATCCGCAGTCCAGGCTGAAGCTGTTGTCGCCCATCTGCGTCAGCTCTATCGGCAGTGCATGCTGGCCCACCACGGCGTGGGTGCCATAGATGCCCCCGCCAATGAGGTAGAGCCCTGTGGCGCGGTGTCGCAGGTAGTAGGTGCCGGTGGCTATCACCTTGGGCTGCTCAGTGGTGTCGTGGCGCAGCAGCTCCACATCGTTCCAGGCCACCCAGTTGCAGCAGGAGGCTTGGGCCACGTCGATGCCGAAGCTGAGCTGGCCGTCCCCATCGACGGTGCACTCCACGGCGAAGACTCCGTTGGTGAATGGCTGGCCGTTGTATTCGCCAGTGGTGGCGCCGTCGACCACGCTGATGCTGGCGCCGTTGGCCACCAGGCGTATGTCGCCGGCGGGGGTGCCCGTGCCGCGTTCGTCGTAGCATCGCACGTGCATGCGCACCGTGTATCGCCCGGCGGGCAGCCCGCCGATGGGCTGGTGGCGTATCTGCGCGTCGGCCAGCGGCCCCACGCTGTTGTCAATCCAGTACTCCATGAACGGGGGTTCCATGTCGCTGCCGTCGCTGCTGCCGCGTGCCGACCAGGTGTCGCACTGCAGCACGCCGCTGCCGTCGTTGCCGCTGATGGTCCAGAAAGCGGCATCGTCGCAAGCCGCGCCGCCCACGTGGGCGGTGTAGTCTGCCACGCTTGCCGCCGAGGCGGCAGTGCACAACATCAGGGAAATAATCAGCAGGGCCAGTCGGTCTGTAGTAGTCGTCTTCATGTTCAAATATTGTTAGTAAACCAAATGCAAAATCTGGCTGCAAAGGTACAAATTTAGTGGGAGAAAAGAAAAGAAAAACACAATTTTGTTTGATGCACACAAAGTTATAAGCAAAAAACACACGTGATGCCAGTGGGGGGGCAGCTTTAGTCTGCATTATTCATGACCGTTGGCACAGATTACGCTTTGCGTCTTTACAAAAAAATATTAAAACGGATGCCTCCCAAAAACTGCTAAAGGCCCTCATATTTCGAAAATTTTCCACGAGAAAACTTTTGGCCGAAAAAACGCGAGTTTTGCGAGGGTTTGCCAAACGGTTGGCTTTCAGTCGATTAGTCTCAAAATACCGTAAAATCCCCTTCGATGGTTCGAAAAAGTCAACGCCGAAAAAAAATTTGACGTTGCCGTTTTCTGATAGGGCGTGCTTGCGGAAACGAAAAACGGCCCAAAAATCGGCTAAAATACTGCACAAAACCACCCTGGCTGTGCAAAATTCGCCTTAAAAGTCCTTTTTCCCTCGTCCCTCAACCCTGCACAAACCGCCGGAAGTGTGCATTTTCCGTTCCAGAATGAAATTTTTTTTTGTAAAAAATCAGGATTTTTCATTTCACATCCCTTCACATTTTTTTCAACCGCAGTACGAATTATTTCGTAAAAAACGTTAAGCGATGTAATGCTGAGCGGAAAGCGCCGTATATATGAATGTATGGAACAGCAAAACGAGACAGACCAACAGCTCATCAACCGTGTGCTCCGCGACGGGCGGCGTGCTGACTATGCCAAGCTGGTGGACCGCTACGGAGCGCGGCTCTTCGCCTTCGTTGCCACGATGGTGCCCTGCCGCGAGGATGCCGAGGAGCTGTCGCAAGATTGTTTCGTGAAGGCCTACCGCCAGCTGTCGCAGTATGATGCGCAGCGCAGCTCGTTCTATACATGGCTCCGCAGCATCGCCTATCGGCTCTGCCTCGACCATGTGCGTCGCGATGCCGTGGTGTGGCTCGACACCGACGAGCAGACGCTGCAGGCCATACCCGACGACGAGGCCGACAGCGTGATGGACACCGACGACGACCGACGCATCCGACTGCTCATAGAGGCCATCCACCGACTGCCGCCCACGGAGCGTCTGCTGGTGCAACAGCACTATTTTGAGCAGCAGCCGCTGGCCGTCATCGCCGAAGTCACCGACACCGACGCCGGCACGCTGGCCACCCGTCTGCACCGCATCCGCAAGAAACTCTGTCAATATATTAAACTGAAGGAATATGGAAACTAAACGATACGACAAACTCCGGGCCTCGTTCGAGGCCACACAGCCGCAGGTGCCCGCCGACTTCACCGAGCGGGTGATGAAGCGGATAGAAGCCAGACCTGCTAAAAACAATCATTGGCAATGGGTGGCTGCAGTGGCATGTCTATTTATTATAATAGGTGTGGGGATAGCTATATGGCCAACAGGAGATGCTGGTGAGCCGAAACTTCTGGCGCAGCCATTCCCCTCCCCTCAAGGGGAGGGGGCAGGGGTGGGGTCTGTAACATCAACACCCCAGAAAGGAAAGATACTGACCCCACCCCTAACCCCGGCTTCGCCCCACCGTCGCTTCGCTCCCCAATTGCTCCCTCCCCGCAATTGCCTACAAGGGAGGGGAAAGGCTACGGGGCGGCGACCAAAGG
>JAEEGI010024104.1_pt1 | contig 11888 bp, 7 predicted proteins | sample 8958751 | NCBI WGS metagenome assembly JAEEGI01 (sample SAMN16246545, study PRJNA631951) | gut metagenome | biome: gut microbiome; feature: rumen; material: KS-attached | host: Bos | place: Iran: Karaj | collected 2018-10 | reverse complement strand
AGATTGAATTGATGAAGAAGTTCACGTTGTCGCTGGCATGCCTGATTTTCTTCTTCATTGGCGCGCCGTTGGGAGCCATTATCCGCAAGGGAGGTCTGGGAATGCCCATCGTTGTGTCAGTCATCTTGTTCATTATCTACTATATCATCGATAACATGGGCTACAAGATGGCTCGTGACGGCCGTTGGGAGGTTTGGCAGGGCATGTGGCTCAGTTCTGCTGTACTGCTACCGTTAGGTATCTTCTTGACCAAGAAGGCAGTCAACGATTCGGCTGTATTCAATCCCGATGCCTGGCTCAACTTCTTGCGTCGTTTCACGGGTCTGCACCAGACGCGTAAACTCGAAGCAAAGGAGGTGATCATCAATGAAGTTGACGCTACCGAAGCTTTATCCCAGATTGATGCCCTCAAGAAGACCTGCCAGGAGTTGCTTGACCGCTATCCTGGCCGTCAACGCTATATCGATTACTGGCAGCAGGGCTATGATAAAGCCGCTATCAAATCGCTGGCCGAAGAGGTTGACCGTGTAGTGGATTACCTCTCCAACTCACGCGATCAGATGGTGCTCAACAAGGCTATGGATTACCCTGTCATCCGCCAGCTGCTCACCTATTGCCCCGTCGGCAACAAGACGATTGGAAGTGTGTTTGCCGCGCTGTTCCCGATAGGTCTGCCCGTATGGCTCGTGGGCTTGAGGCACCAGAAGAACCTGAAGCGTGACATCAGCCTCACGATCAAGACCTGTGACCAATTGGTTGCCATCCTCAACGGTGAATATAACCGCGAGATGGAGTACAATTAGTTTAATGGTTAAAGGTTAAAGTTTAGGGGTTAGAGGGGTCCAAGCGCGTGTGGAAAAAATGAAAAAAAGAAAAAAAGAAAAATGAGAATTATTTAAATGGACGAAATCAAACTGAATACCATTGACGAGGCCGTGGAGCAGTTGCGACGCGGCGAATTTGTTATCGTGGTTGACGATGAAGACCGCGAGAATGAGGGCGATTTCATCATCGCCGCCGAAAAAATCACTGAGGAGAAAGTCAACTTCATGCTGCGTGAGGGACGCGGTGTGCTCTGTGCCCCGATTACTGCCGAACGCTGCCATGAACTGGAACTCAATATGCAAGTCGATGACAACACTTCGATGCTGGGTACCCCGTTCACTGTCACCATCGATCTGCTGGACGGTTGCACCACCGGTGTATCGATGCATGACCGTGCGATGACCATCCGCGCGCTGGCCAACCCCAACAGCAAGCCGCAGGACTTCGGCCGCCCTGGTCACATCAACCCCTTGAGGGCCGTCGATAAAGGCGTACTCAAGCGCGCTGGACACACCGAGGCCTCCATCGACCTGATGCGCATTGCTGGGCTCTACCCTGCCGCCGCCTTGATCGAGATCATCAATCCTGACGGAACGATGGCCCGCCTGCCGCAGCTGATGAAGGTGGCCGAGAGATTCAATATGCCCATCATCACCATCAAGGACCTGATTGCCTACCGCTTGCGTACCGAGAAGGTCGTTGAGGTAGGTGACGAAGTGGACTTGCCCACCCAGTATGGCCACTTCAAACTCATTCCCTTCCGCCAAATCAACAACGGTCGCGAGCACATCGCCCTAATCAAGGGCGAATGGGGTCCCAACGAGCCGCTGCTGGTGCGTGTCCACTCGTCGTGTGCCACGGGCGATATCTTTGGGTCGATGCGCTGTGAGTGTGGAGAGCAGCTCCACATGGCAATGCAGATGATTGAGAACGAAGGCAAGGGCGTGCTGGTCTATATGAACCAGGAGGGGCGCGGCATCGGCCTGATGAACAAAATCAAGGCCTATAAGCTGCAAGAGAACGGCTATGATACCGTTGATGCCAACGTGCATCTGGGGTTCAAACCCGATGAACGGGATTATGGCGTGGGCGCCAATATCCTGCGTATCCTGGGCGTAACCAAGATGCGCCTGATGACCAACAACCCGGTCAAGCGCGTGGGACTCGAGAGTTATGGTCTCGAAGTGGTGGAGAATGTTCCTCTTGAGGTAACCCCCAACCGTTATAACGAGTTCTACATGCACACCAAGAAGACCCGCATGGGCCACGACCTCCATAAGGTGGACTGATTTAGTGAGGAGTGAGGAGTTAGAAGTTAGGAGTTTTTTTCAGCATGAGGGATTATAACGAGATATTGCAGTTTGTGGAACGTGAGATTGTGCCGCGCTATGACGGTTTTGATGCCGGGCACAATCGCGACCATGTCCACACGGTCATTTCCCAGGCGATGAGCCTGTCGCAGTACTATCCCGAGGTGGATCGTTGCCTCCTGCTGATAGCGGCTGCCTACCATGACCTGGGACTCATCAACGGACGGGAACATCACCACACCGACAGCGCCTGCATCGTGCGCGAGGACGGGCGTTTGCGCCAGTGGTTCAGCGAGGAGGAAATCAACACGATTGCCGAGGCCGCCGAGGATCATCGCGCCTCGAGCAGCCATGAGCCGCGCACCATCTATGGCCGCATCGTTGCCGAGGCCGACCGCATCATCGACAGCGAGACAATTGTACGCCGCGCGCTACAATACGGCATGAAGCAGCTGCCGAACCTTGACCGCGAGGGGCACTATCGTCGCCTGATGGACCACATGCGGGAGAAATATGACTATGGCGGTTACCTCAAGCTGTGGATTCCACAGGGGGACAACGCCAAGCGACTCGAGGAGTTCCGCCAGACGCTGGCCGATGAGCAGGCCTTCAGACGTCTGTTTGACACCATATATGATCAATTAACCATTTAAAACCATATAATTACGATGAAACAGATTACTACACTATTAACTGTTCTGATGCTGGGCATGACAGCCTGGGCAGAGATCCCCAATGGCTATTACACCAATGCCGTAGGCAAACAAGACGAGGCATTGATGACCTCGCTCGAGGGCATCATCTACACCCACACCCTGCTGTCCTATAATTACATGTGGAAGGCCTTCAACTTCACCGACACGGGCGATGACGGCTATTACATCGACATGTACTCCACCTGCAAGTATGACTACTACTCTACCCATGTGGGCAATGCGACCTATGTGGGTCAAGGTCTCAACCGTGAGCACTCGTTCCCCAAGAGCTGGTTTGGCGGCGAGGTGGATCCCATGTTCACCGACCTGACGATGCTCATTCCCACCGACGCCTACGTGAACCAGCGCCGTAGCAACAACCCTTACGGCGTGTGTGCCGGGGGACGCACCTATGTGAACGACTCCCTGGGCGTGAGCATGAAGGGCCGTCTGGGCAAGAGTACCTATAACGGCTACACATCGACCGTGTTTGAGCCCGACGATGAGTACAAGGGCGACTTTGCACGCATCTATTTCTACATGGTGACCTGCTACAAGAGCGACGTGGCCAACTGGCCCGGCTGTGACCAGCTGGACTATGCCCGTAACAACTACAAGGCGTTCTCGGACTGGTCGATGCAGCTGCTGATGGAGTGGCATCGCGCCGACCCCGTCAGCTACAAGGAAATCAGCCGCAACGACTCGGTCTATAGCCACCAGGGTAACCGCAACCCCTTTGTTGACCATCCCGAGCTGGCCGAGCACATCTGGGGCACCAAGCAGCATGTGGCATGGACGGGTGAGGAAACCCCCGTTGATCCGTTTGATAAAGAGGTGCCTGTCATGCTGGCGGTTGACACCACTGCAGTGGAGCCCGCGGCCTTCCGTGCCGACTGGACGGCAGTGGACAACCTGTCGAGCTATACCCTCAAGGTGAACCGCATAGCTGCGCCTGGCGAAGAATTGGCGACCCTGCTGATGACCGAGGATTTCTCCAAGGTCGAGTCCAACGATGATGGTACCGCCGACATCAGTCCCAACTTCAACAACTACACCGACAACCTGGGCTGGAGCGGATACAAGGTCTTTGTGGCTGCCAATCACGGCGTGAAAGTGGGCACTGGCTCAGCAGCAGGCTGGCTCACTAGTCCCGGCTTGGAACTTGACAACACCGTCACGGTGGTAGTCAATGCCAGCAGTTGGGTCAATGGCAAGGGCATCAGCGACGGCAGCTCGGTCATCGTCTCTTGTGGAGACGTCAGCGAGACGGTAGAGCTGAGCACAACGCCCACCGACTATACCGTAGTGCTCAAGGGCTGTGAGGCTGGTAACATCAAGCTGGCCATGACGGCACCGGCCAAGCGCTTCTACATCTACCATGTGGACATCTATAACGGTGACCTCACGGCAGTGGCTCCGCGACGCGCTATCGCCGAGGAAGGGGATGCCACATGGCGAGTCGTCAGCGGCATCACCGACACCTGCTATACGGTGCACGAGCTGGCAGGTGGCATCTATGAGTATTTTGTCAAGGCCATCTATACCGACGGCACCGAGAGCGTCTGGTCCAACATCCAGCACGTGACGCTCACCGGCAATGGCGATGGGCCGCTCGTCGGCGACGTGAACGGTGACGGCGAGGTAAGCATCGGCGACGTGACCGCACTCATCAGCTACCTGCTCGACAGCAACACCGTAATCCTGGGCAACAGCGACGTGAATGGCGATGGAGAAACAACAATCGCCGACGTCACGGCACTGATCGAAATCCTCTTGAGCAGATAATTGATCCGCTTGGTATAAACTACAGATTGCGCTGATTGATGCGAATGATATTTGTTTCAATTGGCGCAATTTGTAGTTGATTAAGTTGGCATGATGCTTGCTGATTGTTTGAAGTGATTTTATAGATAATGATAACAAAGAACAAACAGATATAACATGATACACAATCAGCATCGACTCCAGCAAAGCTACTGGAGACAGGACATTACGCTGCCCGTGGCGGGTGCCGACTTCCCCGACGAAGAGGACGACGAGGAAGATGACCTGCCCGGTGGTGGCGCTCCCGGAGACAGCGACAACCCCTCCTATCGGGAGACACGACAGCGACGAAATGTCAGTCGAGGTGACAACTCGTCTGCCACACCCGTCATTGACAAATATGGTAAGGACATCACGCGTGAGGCGGCCGAGGGTCGCCTGGACCCCGTCGTGGGTCGCGAGACGGAAATCGAACGGTTGGCACAGATCCTGAGCCGCCGCAAGAAGAACAACCCCGTCATGATCGGCGAGCCGGGCGTCGGCAAGAGCGCCATCATCGAGGGGCTGGCCCGTCGCATCGTGGAGCGCAAGGTGGCGCGCACGCTGCTCGACAAACGGATCATCTCGCTCGACATGGCAGCCATCGTGGCCGGCACGAAGTACCGTGGCCAGTTTGAGGAACGCCTCAAGGCCGTCATCGACGAGGTGAGCCAGAACAAGAACGTCATCATGTTCATCGACGAGATCCACAACATCGTGGGTGCCGGCAACGCTAGCGGCTCAATGGACGCCGCCAACCTGTTGAAGCCCGCCCTGGCACGCGGCGAGTTCCAGTGCATCGGCGCCACTACGCTCGACGAGTACCGCAAGAGCATCGAGAAAGACGGTGCCCTGGAACGCCGTTTCCAGAAGGTGCTGGTCGAGCCCACCACGCCCGAACAGACGCTGGAAATCCTGCACAACATCAAGGCGATGTACGAGAAGCACCACGGCGTGAATTATACCGACGAGGCCCTCAAGGCCTGCGTGACCCTTACCGACCGCTACATCAGCGACCGCTTCTTCCCCGACAAGGCCATCGACGCCATGGACGAGGCTGGATCGCGCGTGCATATCACCAAGGTGGATACCCCCAAGGAGATTGAAGACCTGGAGCAGCGCATCGCCGAAGCCCAGGAGAACAAGTTCAAGGCGGTACAAGCCCAGAATTTTGAAAGCGCAGCAGGTTACCGTGACCAGCAAGAGAAGCTCAAGGCTGAGCTGCAGCAGGCCAAGGACAAATGGGAAGCCGAACTGGACAGCCGCCGTGTGACGGTCAACGAGGGCCACATCGCCGAGGTGGTTGCCATGATGACCGGTGTGCCCGCCCAGCGCATCGCCCAGAGCGAGGGCATACGCCTGCTGGGCATGACCGACGAGCTGAAGAAACAGGTCATCGGCCAGGACGAGGCCATCGAGAAGATTGCCCGCAGCATCCGCCGCAACCGTGCGGGCCTGCGCGACCCCAAGCGCCCGATCGGCTCGTTCATGTTCCTGGGACCGACGGGCGTCGGCAAGACCTTGCTGGCCAAGAAGCTCGCCCAGTTCCTGTTCAACAGCGACGAGGCGCTGATACGCGTCGACATGAGCGAATATATGGAGAAATTCAATGTCTCCAGGCTCGTGGGTGCCCCTCCGGGCTATGTGGGCTATGAAGAGGGCGGACAGCTGACCGAGAAGGTGCGCCGCCACCCTTACAGTGTGGTGCTGCTCGACGAGATCGAGAAAGCCCACCCCGACGTGTTCAACATGCTGCTGCAAGTGCTTGACGAGGGTAACCTGACCGACGGCCTGGGCCGCAAGGTGGACTTCAAGAACACCATCATCATCATGACCAGCAACATCGGCACGAGGGAACTGAAGGACTTTGGTGCCGGCGTGGGATTCAATACCCAGGAGCTGACCAAGGAACGCAGCGACTCGGTGATCCGCAAAGCGTTGAACCGTCAGTTCTCGCCCGAGTTCCTGAATCGTGTGGACGACATCGTCACCTTCGGGTCACTGAACCACGACTGCATCCTCAAGATTGTCGATATCGAGCTCGCCTCGTTCTACAAGCGCGTCGAGGAGAACGGGCTGAAGCTGGAAATCACCGATGCTGCCAAGAACCTGGTCGCTGACCGCGGATTTGACATCCAGTATGGTGCACGCCCGTTGAAGCGCGCCATCCAGAGCGAAATCGAGGACCCGTTGAGCGAAATGCTCCTGCGCGAGGAGGCCAAGCCCGGTGACACCATCGTCATCGACGCCAAGGACGGCAAGATCGAGACCCACATCCGCAAGGGCACAGAAGCATAGGCCCACACCCAAACGTGGCCTTAAAGAATCAGGAGTGAAGCCATTGGCAAACGCCAATCCTTCACTCCTAACTATTGATGCCCAGTAAAAGTGCCCCTGGGGGCTGCGTCATCATTCAATGGCTAGAATTATAAGAGGGTGTTGCAAAACATCCCCGAAAAATGAATAAAGCCTCTACTTTCCCAAGCGGAGGCTTTGTCATATCCGTAAAAACATGTAATTTTACGGTGCATTAAATAAGTAAGGCAAAATTACAATGTTTAAGTCATATTGTCAACAGGAACAGTTGATTTTTCCGCCTAACCTGGGTGACTTCATTCCCCCGGACGCGCCTGTTCGTCTTGTCAGTTCGATTGTGGATCAGCTTGATATGGAACAGGTGTTTGCAACCTACAGTTCAAGTGCAGAGGGCTGTCCCGCCTATTATCCCCGCATGCTGATGAAGCTGGTGCTGTTCGGCTACCTGAACAACATCTTCTCCTCGCGTAACCTTGAAGAGAGCGCCCGTCGCGATGTGCACATGGTCTGGCTTTCGTCGTACCAGTTTCCGGACCACACGACGATCAACCGCTTCAGGAACCGCTGTTCGCCCTTCATCAAGGACATATTCAGCGATCTGGTGCGCCTGCTGGTCGAGCGCGGTGAGGTCACGTTGAGTAAGGAACTCTACATAGACGGCAGCACGATCCGCTCGCGTGCTGCCCGCCGCAGGATAAAATGGCGCAGCAGGGCCGAGCGCTTTTCTGCCCTGGCCCGTGAAGAGATAGAGCGTGGCGTGGCCGACCTGTGCGAGCAGATAGACGAGGCGGACAATGCGGAGGAGCTCAAGCGACAATGCGCCGACTGCTCCCCCGAGGCGGCTTTGGACATCGTGGACGAGTTGGAGGCCCGTTCTGTGGCAAAGGGCAGGAAGGCCAAAGGCAAGGCCAACGCGATACGCCGTGCCATCGGGCGCAAGCGGGCCCATGATGACACGCTGAAGCAGTGCGGAGACAGATGCGGCGTGTCTCCGGCCGACCCCGATTGTGGCATCATGCATGCCAAGGAGGACGGCTACGAAGGCATTGCCACGCCGAACTACAACGTGCAGATCGCCACCACCAATCAGTACGTGACCAACTACGGCACTTATGACACCCCTTCGGACAAGGACACCGCCTTGGACTTCATCGACGAGTGCATCCAGCGTAACGGCGTCAGGCCTGAAGCAGTTGTAGAAGATGCCGGGTACGGGGCGGAAGAGGTCTATTCCGGCCTTGGGCAGCGGCATATAGAGGCCGTGGTGAAATACCCCGGATACGACAGGGAGGTCTCGCCATCGAACAAGTGGCCGAGCGACTGCGACCTGAACGGGTTCCGTCTGTCGCCGTGCCTCACTACCCTGATCTGCCCAGCAGGGCACCTCATGGAGGTGGTCGGACACGAACGCAGGGTCACGAGGAGCGGCTTCAGGAACGACTCGACCAAGATGACCTGCCGCCATTGCGACGGATGCCCGTTCAATCGGGGCTGCCCGGTCTACAAACGGGAAGACAGGACCATACACCGCGGACTCGGCAACTTCAGGCAAGAGAGGGCGGCAAGAGAACGGCTTGACAGGCCCGAGAACCAAGCGCGGCTCAAGCGACGGCAACTTGAGCCAGAGCCGGTCTTCGGGCAGATAAAATACAACCACGGATTCACACGGTTCCGCCACTTCGGAAAAGCCCAGGTCGAAATGGACCTCGGCTTCCTGCTCATGGCCCACAATATCAGAAAACTGTACAAAAACTCTCACAAAACAGCATAAAACGCTGTTTTTTTCTTGTTTTCGCGTTTCTGGAACAAAATAAACTCCACGAGAATTGATTTCGCAAAAATAAATCACAAAATCGGGATCCCGGCAATTTTATCCAACTCTCAGAAACTTCAACAGCCGAGTTTTGCAACACCCTCTTTTAATAGAATCCTGATTCACATGAGCAACTAGAGGCACGACCGGGACGAGCGACGCAGGCAGTGGTGGAAAGACCACCATGAAGGCCTGCAAGTAAACCGCTCCATGAAGCGGCGCAACGCCTGGCACGACTACCACAGCCGCTGCATCTACATGGTGACCATGGCAGTGGAGGGTCGCAAACCTGTGCTAGGAGAACTATGCGACCCCGATGACACTCACCCCGTGCCATGGATACACCCAAGCGCCCTGGGTGAGCAGGTACTCAACTGCTGGCAAGACATTGCCACCCTGCCATCCAAGTAACACCACTTAGCCTATTTTTGCAACATAATTAATACCAACCACCATCATGAAACATCTTCTCCCATTCCCTATCATTACTTCATAATTATTCAGGCAACGGGAGGAAAATCGTTGCAAATCAAGCCCTGAAAAGTCAGATTATTTTGCATATTCTTTGGTAATTTGTAAGGAAACCACTACTTTTGTCGCATATTTTAGGCAACATTAGTGGCATTTTGTCATCATTACAAGAATAAATTTCAAATAATAGGATATACCGAATATGCAAACAATGATCAAAACCGCACTTATTGTTCTGGCAATCCTTCTGCCAGCACTTGTTTCAGCCCATGACTTTGAAGTCGATGGCATTTACTACAACATCAACGGCAATGAGGCCACTGTGACTTACCAGGGTTCCTATGCCGGTCAATACAATGAGTATTCTGGCGCTATCGTCATTCCAGAAACCGTTACCAATGATGGCATTACCTATGCGGTCACCTCAATTGGCGAACACGCGTTTGAAAACTGTTCGGGCATGACGAGCATTGAGCTGCCCAATTCAGTCACCGCTATCGGCAGCTGGGCTTTCTATGGCTGTAGTGGCTTGAAGAGCATTGAGATACCTAACTCGGTGACCACCATCAACGATTACACATTCTGTCGTTGCAGCGGGTTGACCGATGTGATCGTTCCCAACTCGGTCAAGACCATCGGCATGAGCGCATTCCACACATGTTCTGGCCTGACGAACCTGAGCATAGGCAATGGTGTAATCTCCATTGACAGGTATGCATTCAAGGGCTGCACTGGCTTGACAAACTTGACCATCCCCAGCAACGTCCACGAAATCAAGGAATGTGCATTTGAACAATGCAGCAGCCTGGCGAGCGTTACCATGGGTAGCGGCGTTACCATCGTTGGCAAGGATGCGTTCCTTGATTGCACCAACCTAACCAAGGTGACTACCATCGATCTCACACCATGGTGCAGAATCAACTTCGCTTCTCAAAAGGCCAATCCTCTTTATTATGCTCATCATCTCTACTTGGGGGCTTCAGAAGTCACCAACCTGACGATTCCCGTTTCGGTCACTTCCATTGGCGACTACACGTTCACTGGTTGCTCGGGCATGAGTAGCATGACCATTCCCAGCACGGTTACCAGTATCGGCAGCTATTCTTTCTCGGAATGTACGAGCCTGTCGAATGTGACGATTCCCAACTCTGTCACAAGCATCGGCAAAAGCGCATTCTATGGTTGCAGTGGCTTGACGAGCGTGAACCTCGGCAATGCTCTCACTACCCTTGGCAGTTACGCATTCCAGAGTTGCAGTAACTTGACGAATGTGGTCATTCCCAATTCAGTCACTGCCATCGAAGAAGGAGCCTTTTCCCGTTGCAGCGGTCTAGCCAGCGTGAGCATCGGCACTTCGGTCACATCGATTGGCAACTACGCCTTTGAGACTTGCAGCGGTTTGACCAGTGTAGTCATCCCCAACTCGGTCACGAGAATTGGAAATAATGCGTTCTATGGCTGTTATGAACTTGCCAATGTGACCATCGGCACTTCGGTCGCCACCATAGGCAGTCATGCATTCGCCTACTGCCGCAGTCTGTCAAGTGTGGTTATCCCTAATGCCGTCATTACCCTCGGCAGCAGTGCTTTCTCGGGTTGTACTAGCATGACAAGTGCAATCATCGGCAACGGAGTCACCACCATTGGCAGCAGCGCGTTTGAGCGTTGCTCCAATCTGTCAAGTTTGACCATTGGCACTTCGGTCGCTACCATCGGCAACAGCGCATTCCGCAGTTGCAGCGCATTGACAAATGTGAACTTACCTAATTCTGTCACTACTCTCGAGAACAGTGTATTCTATGAGTGCACCGGTCTGACGGCCATCACCCTTGGTAACGCTATCACTACTATTGGATACAGCACATTCGCAGAATGTAATGCTCTGGAAAGCATAGTCATCCCCAACTCGGTGACCACCATCGGTAGCAACGCGTTTGAGGACTGCAGAGCCATGACGAGCGTGAGCCTGAGCAACGCCCTCACTACTATTGAAGAGAGCACATTCGAGGGGTGCACCGCCCTGGAAAGCATTGTCATCCCAGGATCAGTCACAACGGTCGGCTATCATGCCTTTGCCAACTGCTACGGCTTAGCCAGCATTACCCTGCCCACCTCAATCACATCGCTTGCCTACTATGCATTTGAGAGCTGCTATCACATTTCCTCCGTCACATTGACTGGCGAGGGTGAATGGCGTGGAGGAACTATCTCTATCCTCAGGCCCGTGAGTGTGTCTATTCCCAGTGGCATCACATCGGTCAAAGGCATGTACTTAAAGCCCTCTGTCGTGTATTGCTATGCGATGACGCCTCCGGTGTGTGACGCTAATTCATTTACCGACTATTCGGGTACGCTCCATGTGCCTGCCGCAGCACTTGCCGCCTATCAAGCCGCCCCTTATTGGAAGAACTTCATGAATATCGTTGGCGATGCCGTCGAGGCAACTCCCGGCGATGTAAACGGAGACAATAAAGTGAGCATCAGCGATGTGACAGCGCTGATCAATTACCTGCTGAGTGGGGATGATACGGGCTTCAAGGTAGCCAACGCAGACCTCAATCATGATAGTAAGATCAGCATCGCTGACGTGACCGTCCTCATCAATATCCTGCTCACCACCGAGACAGAGTAAAAGGGAAGGAAGCTCACGATAAG
>JAEEGI010024101.1_pt1 | contig 11890 bp, 10 predicted proteins | sample 8958751 | NCBI WGS metagenome assembly JAEEGI01 (sample SAMN16246545, study PRJNA631951) | gut metagenome | biome: gut microbiome; feature: rumen; material: KS-attached | host: Bos | place: Iran: Karaj | collected 2018-10 | reverse complement strand
TATTTAGTATTAAAACTATTAAACCATTAAATAACCTTTGATACAAATCTCAATACCAATGGAATGAAATAAAAATACGAACAGTGAAGAAAGGAGGTGGGCGGCTCTCCTGAGCCGCCCAGTTATGAAGATGAAAAAGAAATTTTACTTTTATTGTCTGTAATAATTGTAGGCAAAATTCTTGAACAGACTTTTAACAGGTGCTAAACAAAATATTAAATGTGCTTTCGCATATAGGCACCGCCCGTCCACGATCCGAACCCACGTATCATTCCTTCTTTTCCTCCGGATTTTTATCCCATAATAGATCTTTCATCCTATCATGGATCACGCCCAACATCGTAGCACATGACTTCACTGCCAGCTGGTCTTCGCCCAGTGTGTCCTGATCCATCCCAAGGGCTATGACATCTAGATTGCACCTTAGGCACTCCAGCTTGTAGATCTCACTGTCAAGCTCCAGCCTGTTTTTAAAATCCGCCATTATGGTCCCTCCTATCTGCATTTTCCTTTGGTTACATCTACAGTATAAGACCGCAAAACCCTCTAGTCACTGAGATTACAATCCCATGATTTTTGCGAATGCGTTCGCAATTTTCACACCTGTTTTAAATGCCACTTGGGAACGACGTAAAACAACAAAAATACGACTACTAAAAAACAGGAAAGAAGCACCTTTCAGCAACCTCTTTCCTGCCGACGCCGACATTACCTTTTTTGTTAATATATCGCACTTTCCTCACTCAATATCATCAACAGTCTGTTGAAATGGTATTACATTGGTGACAAATTGCTATAATCTTTCCAATGGAAATACAAAATGAGAAGAAAGCTGCATACACCAATGAAGATTCCCCATATTAGATCATAAGATTTCCAGTGTCTGCTGAACTCCCCTACTATAAAATCCGTCCACACATATGACATGAACAGAGCAGACAGGACAAATCCATACTTTGTGTGCATTAGCCACATGAGGCCAATGAACAGTCCTGCAAAAATCAGTATGATAAATACCGGATGCAAGGATCCATGGAAAACGTTATCCTTAATGGCGAAGCCAAAAAGAAGCGTTAATATGAAGCTGTCAATCACCGTTATGCACTGACATATGAGTGGCCATACAAACTTGAAAAACAATATAATCATTAGACAATTGGCGATAAGCCCACCGATATTTGCGCACATTTCATCCATAATATTTCACCGCCTTACCCGTTGTATATGAACCATAGATGTATTACAGGATGATTATAGCATCAGCTCTGATTTTTCTACTATGTATACTTTTAACAAATATATGGTTCATATATTGTCAAAAATTATATGGTTCATATATCATGATATGTATTATAGTTATATTACAAACACTTATTACCCGCCTGGAGGATATGTTAATGGCTAAAAAAGAGACTTCTGATGCACAGAAAAAAGCAATGAAGAAATATGATGATAAATTTGATACGATGACCATACGATTCCCCAAAGGAACGATAGAGCTTTTGCATGAACATGGTGTAGAGTCTATAAATGCCTATGTTAACAAGCTCATAGAAGCAGAAATGCTAAAAAACAATACTGATCCAGATGGCAAAAAGGACCAAGAATAAATGAAAAACCATGGAACACACACTCCCCAAATGCCTGTCTATGGAGTTTTAGCCATATAGAAAATTCATATATATTTAATGCTCAGATTACAATTATGCAAGGGTTTATAGCATACAATGAAAGTGGGTAATGCTGTTTATTAATCAGATGTATAAGGAGACCTGCAATGTACAAGTTCCCAGAAGACATGAAAAAAGCGTATGAAAGCAGTCCGCTTTCGTTTGTTTATTACCAGAACATAGACCACGAGGTTGAACCAGTGCTCGTGTCAGGAGGAATTGTCCAAAATACGGGACTAAGTAATGATGATGCTCTTGCATGGATCAGAAGAGGTATGTTTGAGCGCATGCACCCTGATGATGTTGGAATAGTTTTTCAGATCAGTGATGACTTTCTTCATCAGAGGGGGCTTTACGATATTGTGTTCCGTATAAGGATTGACTCCGTGGATGATGGTAGTGAAGTCCCACCACAATATGTGCAGATGCATGGTCTTGGAAGATGGCAGACAATGCCTGACGGAACTGAGCTGGCAGTGATTACGTATTCAAATCTCTCTACAACCAGAGAAGTGACGATAGATAAGATAAAAGAATATAAGATGTTCCAAAAAGATCGCTTTTATACTGATCCTCTGACAAAACTTCCGAATATAAATTATCTGCATGAATTTGGTGAAGAAAAGATTAACACAGTGCGTGCTGAAAAGCGTACTCCGCATATCATTTATACCAACATCTCTGCAATGCAGTCATACAATAATAACTATGGTTTTGATGAGGGCAACCGGCTGATTTGCCTGGCTGCAGAAACTCTGAAAGCCCAGTTTCCCAAGGCCCTGCTTACAAGATATTCGGATGACCATTTTGTGGCTATCACCAGGGTTGATGAGAACGAATTGGTACGAAGGCTTAATGAAGCGAACCAGATAGTGCAAAGGGATGCATTTGGTAATACTTCAGGGCTGAGGTTTGGAGTTGCACCCATCGATGAATATATGGATCTTGGAGAAGCACTTGACCATGCCAAGCATGCCATCAGGCGTATAGAGAATGACATGAACAGATCTGTAGAATTCTTCTCACCGGAAGTTGAAGAGGCATACTGGAACAGCCGTTATATACTTGAGAATATAGAACAGGCACTTGAAGAGCATCGAATAAAGGTCTATTATCACGGACTGTATCGTATAGAGAACAGAAAAATCGCGGCATTTGAAGGCCTGGCCAGATGGATCGATCCAAACCGTGGCATGATATCACCTGGAGAGTTTATCCCAACACTTTTAAGATATCATCTGCTGTATAAACTTGATTTATATATGTTCGAAGAGGTATGCCGTGAGGTAAAGATACGCCACGAGAAAGGCTTGCCTTTGGTGCCGGTATCCGTGAACTTTTCGAGACAGGATTTTGATCACGCCGATATCTTAGATGAAATGAACAGGATATACGATGAGTATGGCATGGATCAGTATGTTGATAAGAGCTATTTCATCGTAGAAATTACTGAACAGGATCTGGCAACAGGAGAAGACAATCTTCATGAGCAGTTAAGGGGCATAAGAGAAAATGGATACAAGCTTTGGCTTGATGATTTTGGGAGTGGTTACTCTGCAATTAATATGTTCAGTCAGTTTGAATTTGATCTTATCAAATATGACATGGAGCTCATGAGGCATCTTGATGACAATGGAGGTGTTAACAGGCTCATCCTTAAAGAGCTTGTGTACGTCGCAGAAAAACTTGGTATACATACACTGATTGAGGGAGTGGAGACAGAAGACCAGCTAATGTTTGTTAAGGAAATAGGCTGCGAATTAGCACAGGGTTTCTTTTTCCACAAACCACAGTCGCTTGAGGAAATCCTCTTTAGGGTAAAGGATGCATCAAAGATAAAGATATGTGAGACTCCCGAAGACAGAGAAGTGATGAATCAGAAATTGATTCGCGAAGTATTTTCTAAACAGACCATGTGAGTGTTAATATTTGAACCAAAAAGGCCATCAATCTGGATGGCCTTTGTTGAGAGTGTCAAGTTAAGTGTGTAAGTGTATGTTCAATAGGCAAAAGAAAAAGGCTCTGGGTCCTCCGCTTCCAGCAGTGGGTCGAGTCTTTTTCTTTTTGATGCAGCCCCCTCGCATATTCAACGACGGTCTACATCTTGTAGTATTATGATAGCATATTATCTCCCCAAAATTAAGCAACAAAAAAGCTCCTTGGCCCTCCGTTTATTCACAGTGGGTCGGAACTTCTTTGTCGTTAAGATAGAAGAGGCTGGGTGGCAATCCAGCATCTCATTTTAAGACCACAAGGGCGCGACGGCTGCCTGTTCCGTCCTCAGCTTCTATCTCTTGGTACTTTCATTATAACCTATTCAGAACCATAGTCAACATCAATTTTCAGCCCCATTTTTCGGATATTCCCATGCCGTACCATCCTGAAGGTACTTATCAAGCTGAGCTGACATGAGAGGGTACATTGTACGATAAGAGTATGTCCTCTTATTCGTTATCCTAACTACTACACTTATATCCTGCGACAATCTCTTGATAAACGAAATACTACTATTGTCTTTCTTAACACTGATTACATCGGGATTTCTGATGAAGTCAGGTATTGTTTTAAAGCAATCCTCATACATTATATCGGACATGAAATCATTTTTATGATCCTCAGTATGTGCAATACGGTTATCCCAAAATGCTATCTGCGATGTCGTATCAATATGCAATTCCGGCTTTTTCGACTCAATGAAATCTGCAATCTCCTTTGGGATAGTCCCAATAGATACGCACTTTTCGTTAAGTATCTTCTCAACTGATAATTCTGTATAGCTGTTCATTACTGTCAATTCCTTCGTTTGATGTACGCATCTAATTATATTGGGGACAATTCCATATTTCAAGCCAAATCCATTCGCCAAGGCGAATGGCAAGAGTGTTGACACCTTATATAATTAAGGAGAAGTAATCGCGTAGGGTTCAAAATACTTCATACATTCATACATCAGATGGTGCAAGCATCTGACCAAGGGGAGTTGTTAGCGCAGCTCCTTTTTCATGCCCTCTTACCAAGGCTTATTTTTATTATACTCCTCATATGCCGGATCATTCCGCATTTCTTCCAAGCCTTTTTCTAACTTCTCTCCGTACTGCTCATACGCCCACTCATTGTATTTATAGGCGAGGTTTCCGTCAGCCATCATATCAAGATATGCCTGTATTTTCTTCCTTCTCTTGGGTGGAACGTCCTTCATAGCGAATTTGAGCGTAGCTTTAGCAATGCCTGTGATTTCCTTTCCATCATCGCCCTGTACTTCCTCTATCTGAGCTGCAATAGCCTGGTATATTGCCTGTACAGAAGCCTTCTTATCGGGTGGCATCTTTTCTACTTCCAGTTGCAGAAGTCTCTGCGTATCTGCAATCTCGTCCTCAGTCATATACTGATGGGCTATTCCTTTATCCTTACGCTGTTTTAAGGGCCTTTCTACCATTTCCCACTTGTTTGTCTGTTTATTGAGTCTAAGTCCCGGTTTCGGAGGCGTAGCAGGTTCTGTTGGCTTTATGGGACGCATATAGTCCTGCAAAGTCATCTGCCGTGGCTCTGTTGTGGTTGTCACAAAGTCCTGAAATGCTATCCCCTGAGTAGTTTCTGATGGCGCAGGGACAGGCCTTCTGTGTTCCTTTTCAATAGCCTCTGTCCTTGCCATTTCATTGAACTTTATGAGCGCAAGATCAATAGGGACACCCTTTTCTCCGAGTGCCTTCTTTGATATATCCTCTGTATATTCTTCCAAAGGGAATTTAAGTAATACGCTGATCTTTGCCATCATGGATGCGGATATATCGGCAATTCCCTTTTCGTAGTCACTTATGATCGTATGGTCTTTAAATCCCAGTGCATCTTTCAATGTCCGCTGTGAGATGTTCTGTTCTTCTCTGTGTTTCTTAATGACAGCGCCAATGTTCTTTAGGAACGTATTTTTAATATGTTCCATGTGCCGGGAATCAAGGCCTTGTAAATCCTTGCCCATTTTGCCTCCGTCATTTCTAACAGTTTTGGTGGTTCTAAACCACCACTTTTGACGTTTCATATAATATCGTATAATACTTCATTTTTTGTTGTCAATTACTGCTAATTTTGGTGGTTTTAAACCACCAAAGCGCATTTTATTGTCAATAGATTTCCCCATTTCATGCGGTTTATAATCATTTTATCGAACAAATATTTGGAGGAGATTTATGGGGAAAATATCTAATGCTCTTTCTGAACAGAATGAGACTACCAATTATCATTTTGGAGTCTACAAACATCATCTTGTCATTACCGGCAACCGCATGGTATCAAGACAATTCATCGCTATCAAATATGATAATGGCTATGTGAGGTTTACTGACTTTCACAGATATGTCCGTTCTCCAGTAAATAGGGTAAAGCACTTTACGTCTGATGGTAATAACCGCTTTGCCTTTGTGGTGCAGCTTCTTAATTATGCTTTCCTGTACAGAAATATAGGCTCTTTAGATAGACTGGACGCAAAGATTGTCGCAGATTTTCTTAATCTGTATGGTATGGGTGAACTTCCATGGGACGATGAGACTACCACAAGAAGTGAATCAACGGTAACACGCTGCGTCAGATATATTCTGGATTTCTGTGAGCTGCTTTCTGACGATCTGAAAAAGAAATGCCGTCTTAAGAAGGATGAACTGTACACATGGAAGGATGTAAGGGATAAAAGAGGGAAATTGCACAAGGTCAAAGTGCCTGTTTTTGATGTCAAATACTCAGGTAACGGCAGACAGATATTCCGTGATATTCCAGACAAGGCTTTCTCCCTGATATTCCGCTACATTGCTGAACACCACACTGATATGCTTGGGCTACTTCTCTTATCAGCCTTTTGCGGATTAAGACCAGGTGAAGCCTGTAATGTAAGGCGTGAGGACAGCCCTCTTGGAGCAGGCATCATGCCTGCTTATGTGGGAAATGAGCTTGTAAAGGTTGAGGTTGATGTCCGTGAGGAGTTGGACCTGAGAGGCGATAACGTTGCGGTAGGACGCATTAAAAAAGAACGTAAGCGTGAAATGCCGGATATCTTTCTATCTATTTTCAATGAATACTATACAGCTTACATGCGCTACATGGATAACATTGCTTATGACAAAGAACGCGGGCCGTTCTCAGTAAATAGCCGTGGCAAAGCCATGACATACGCTACTTACTATAAGAGGTTTCAGAATATTGTTAAGAATGAGCTTATACCACTGTTTCTTGCAAGTGATGATCCTGAGCTTGTCATGTATGGGCGCATACTTACGGAACATAACATATCACCGCATATATTCCGCCACTGGTTCACAGTACAACTTGTCTTGTCGGGAATAGATAATATCGGGACTCTTATGTATTACAGGGGCGATAAATCCCCTCAGAGTTCCCTTACCTACTTGCAGAGCAAGGGAGATCTTGAAAAGCAGTATAAGCGTGTAAATGATGAAATGTTTGAATACAGGTTGTGGGAATCGGAGAGGAAATTCGGTAGAAAGGACGGCTTAAATGACTGATTTAAAGGAATTTGTTAATAATATCGTTTCAGGAACGGAAACAGATAAAGGCTACGAGGATATTGTGTTGTTCCTCCAGAGTAATGAATGGTTTGGGATAAAACCGACAGCAGAAAGCTCACAGCTTCTTTTGTCAGATGATGATTGCATAATTCTTGGGGATAAACTGAAAGCATTTCTTACGCATGGCGGCACAGAGGATATTCTTTATCAGTTTTTCCTTGCATATCCAAAGACGCATGGATATCTGCTTTCTTTTGCAGAAAACATGAAGGTTGAGGATAAAGACCTGTTTTATCTTGCGGACTTTCTTCTGTACAGAATGGATAAAGAATTGTTTGATTATACAGATAAGGAACTTGCCCCGTTTATAGAACATGCCACCATGGATCTCACACGAAGCCACGGTATGATGCTTACTTTCTTTATGACATGGCTCAAAGAACGCACAAAGACAAATTATCACATGGATTATGTGATGAAAAAGCGCTATACCCTTGATACTACCAACGGAGCCTATGATGCTGATGAGTATTTGGAGCTGATGTATTACCTTTTTAATGAGGACTACATCGAAGAAAATCGCATGTATGAAAAGGCTGCAGATTCAATGAATTATACCGATACATGGCTTTTTCTGTCCGTACATTTCATATGTGCGCTCAGAATGACAGATCTGGAGCGAATATATCATCCAGACCTTATCTACTCCCCAGAGGAGACTATTGATAAGATACGTGATAATACTTTTTCCGATAATGATGCAAGAATAACTCTGTTATCCATAACTGAAAGGCTCTGTCTGTTGCCATTTACACCCAATAAGACCAAGAGGACATCAGGTGTTGCACCTATCAAATTTCATATTCCATCATCTTGTGAAGCGCATTTTGGAAAGCTATTTGCTCTTGCAGAGGCACACAGACACCTTAATGGCAAGGCTGACACTCCCATAATCAGAAAGATATCGACTTACAGGGAAATAAGCAGATATATGGGCGAGGAAATAGGCTCATTATTCCGTGAGTCAGATTTTAAGCCACGTTCTGCCAACAAATCATATCTACAGTCGGTTTACTTTCTTTCTGATGATATCCTTGGCGAAGAAAAGGACGGGCCAAAGATGAAAGGCTATATACTTGCTGCGCTGGCTCGAAGCCATAAAGGTGCTTATGGCGAATTTGCTTCAACTACTTTTGAATACTTAAAGGACGCTAAACTCAGCGGCCTTACGCCTGAGTTTGTAGCTTTTGAAATGCTTGAACGTGGTGTCTGTTCTTTTATCACATCCATGCTCCTAAAGATGATGAAGGGTGATGATTATAACAATCTTTCTGTACAGGCTCAGACAAAAGCACATCTGTCGCTCAAATTATCGCCCTTTGAGGCAGATAGTATTGTTGATGCGGTAAATAGGAGCAATCAGCTTGCATTAAAGGTTGTGAAAGAAGCTCTTGAATCTGATGAAGATATGATGACGATTCTCCATAGGCTTGTTTCCGGCGATGGCTTTTCAAAGACTTCCGAATGCCTTTGTCTCAAAACTGCTCTTAGAAAGGAATGTACCGATAACAGGCACTCATGCGTGGGTTGCCACTATGAGATCAGCACAAGGTCAACCATGTATCTTCTTATAGGAGAACTTAACCGCATGAAAAAGCTGTATGAGACTGTTGATAATCCTGTCGAAAAGACTAAATATAAAAAGCTCATCCAGCAGCTCATATTACCGAAAATGAACGAGATACTCTATGCCTTAAAGACTGACTACGGCGAAGAGGTATACAGAGATTTTGAGCAGATGATAAGGGAGAATACCTGAATGACAGCAGCAAAGGCACTATATTCTGCATCACTTAACTTCACTGTTTTAACCAATCAGTCAGTCATTGAAGCACATGAAAGATTTGCGGAATATCAGGATGCAGGCGTTATAGCAGATTACAGCACTTTCAATGATTCTGTGTGGCAGACAACTGATGAATATTCCAATGTAGGACTTCATTTTAATATCAGAAAAACAGACTATTTCATGTATGAAAAGTTCCTGGCTATTGACTATGACACATTCATGGTAAGACTAAAGACATATCTTATATCGCTTTTTGGAAAGAATGCTCTTTCTACTATCCGTGAGGTACTACTGGATATAAAAAGAATCATAAAGCATAAGCCGGAACAGGTCTATAAAGAGACCATAAAGCTTCATTTATCAGCCGTAAGGCTCTGTGCAGACTTTTTTCTTATGATTTCGGATGGTAGTGAGAAGATTGAAAGGCTTGTCGATTCCATGGATTCATACGCTGATGTATGCAGTATGCGTGAAACAAGACAGCGTACCCTTGCAGAGCTTGACACATATTTTCGTTTTAATGACATTATCTGCGAATACTGGGAGTCTGAGCTGTCTGAAAAAGACAGAATGTTTTATTACCCACTGTATCTATGGTGGCAGCTTACCGCAGTTCTTCCGCTGCGTCCAAGAGAGTTTATCCTTACAAGAAGAAAATGCCTTGAAATAAAAGATGGCAGATACTATCTCTACGTCCGAAGGAACTGGATTAAAGGTTCCGGCAAAAAGGTCACGTACAAGCTCGATACCGATTACCGTGATGAACGCTATCATATCCCGGAAAAATTGGGAAAGGAAATAGAAAAGTATATCAGCTGTACAGAAAACTACCGTCCGACTGATATAGAAACCCTGTTTATTCCAGATCCACATTATCACAAATGGGAAAGGTCAAGGGCCGATGAGAACAGATACCTTACCTATTCCAATATGAACACCATACTGCGCTATTTCTATGCAGAGGTTGTGACAGGTATTTACAAGCTGAACGTCCTTCACGAAAACCCTGAAAGGCACCTGAATGACAATGAGATACAGTACATCCACTTAGGAGATACAAGGCATATAGCTTTAATCAACATCATGCAGGAAGGTGGGACTCCTGTTACGGCAATGCTTCTTGCAGGCCATGATGGTACGGATATGGCAGCCCACTACTACTCAAACGTGACAAGCCTCATTGAATGTCGTACATACAGGCAGTACAGAAAAATGGTTGCCGGTGACATCAATTACCATCTATCGGGAACAGCTTTTCCATATATACCATGTAAGTGCGACGGAATACCGCTTGCTGATGGTGGATTGTGTATTTCTGAGCTGTTCCATGACGAGAACATGGACGACTGCAAGAAGGCGGTAGGTCCTAACGGAGAGATCGGGTACTGTCCTGTGTGCCATTACTATAAAAATCCTCGATTGCAGGGGTTCAAGGATGAAAACATTTATAAAGGTCAGCTCTATTCCGACTGTAAACTCCTGTCTGATGCGGTATCTCTTATCCGTGAAGGAAAAGGCTGTACAGAAGATCTCGGAGAAGTGTTTTTAAAGCTGAATGCCAGCTCGCGCTCATATCAGGAATATCTGAGCCATAAACGCATGAAAGAAGGAACTTAAATGAGTAAACAGAAAATGATAAGTGATAATGCGCTCCTTTCGCTTATAAAGGAATATTTTGATAAAGAGTGCAAAGGCAATGCAAGAAAATTGAAACTCCCTCTTATAACCGCTTATATTGCTTCTCACGGCTACCCCTCTTATCAGGTAACTACACTCCGCAGGAATGAAAAAGCCCGCGAATATATTAACTCACTGATAAAAGCTAATACTGCTGTTCAGGACGTTATCATATTCAAGCCTCTTGATATAGAGGATTTCCTGTCATCAAACCGCACTCCAAAGGCACTTAGGACTGCTCTTAGCAGCCTTGACAGCTATTATCATACTATCGCTGAAACTTCAAATGTCATGAATCAGAACTACAAGAGCCTTGAAAAAAAGTGTGAAAAGCTGACAAAGGAAAATGAGGAATTAAAAACAACTGCTAGTGAGTATAAACAGTTATTGCTCAGCAAAAAGGCTGAAATAAAAGAATTAGGCAGTGAAAATGACATGTTATACAGCATAGTTACTGATTATGTATATCCTGAGATAGCAAATGAACTGCTTAAGCGTGACTGCGATCTTGTCAAGGAACAAACTACTGTTAAGGCTGAACAGCTTGATAAGGAACTTGTATACTCTAAGACTAACATAGATAATGTTCCTGAGTTTTCATCTGGCAGTAATGTTATCCGTGGTCTTTTTCAATCATTGGAGGATAACGCATGACATCGATAAAACAAACTGTCTCGGATATAGATTTCCTTATGAGGTTTTGGGACTCTGACAAGAATACTCTTGATCCTTATGCCGTATCTGCCCGCTCTGAGGAACCCGCCTCATGGAAATGTCCTAAATGCGGCTACGCATGGGATGCGTCCATAAGAGCGAGGTTTAGGACTGGTGAACAATGCCCCTGCTGTGACAAGCATAAGGTATTTGTTCCAGGCATTTCAGACTTTCTTACGCTTGTCCCGTTTGCTCGACAAGCATATATGTTTGAGAAAAATACAGATATTAATGTAGAAAAGCATGGTGTTGCATCAACTAAAAGCGCATGGTGGAAATGCCCTTATTGTGGCAATGAGTACAGAGGTTCCTTTGCGAGCAGGGTTGACAGGACTGATAGCGGGTACATATTCCGCAGATGTAACAAGTGCAAACACGATGAAAAAGTACCTGAAAATCCGATATCAGAGAATGTGCGTTTCATAAAATACTGGGATTATGATAAGAACAGGCTAAGTCCCTCTAAT
>JAEEGI010024097.1_pt1 | contig 11892 bp, 14 predicted proteins | sample 8958751 | NCBI WGS metagenome assembly JAEEGI01 (sample SAMN16246545, study PRJNA631951) | gut metagenome | biome: gut microbiome; feature: rumen; material: KS-attached | host: Bos | place: Iran: Karaj | collected 2018-10 | reverse complement strand
TCTATCTGATCCGCATGGGTCTCGACCCCAAGACGTCCGTCAAGATCATGGAGTCCGTCCGCAAGGGCAAGGTCAAGAAGGGAAAGGAAGGCAGCTGGGACAACTGGGTGGAGGAAATGCGCCGTCACAACGTGCCCCAGTGGTACATCGACTCCCTGGCCAAGATCGGCTACCTGTTCCCAAAGGCCCACGCCGTCGCCTACGTGATGATGGCCTTCCGCATCGCCTGGTTCAAGGTACACCGTCCTCTGGCCTTCTACGCCACCTTCTTCACCGTTCGCGCCAAGGCTTTTGACGCCGAATACTGCTGCGCCGGCATTGACGCCGTTCGGAAGAAGATCAAGGAGATCGAGAACAATAAGGACGCCACCGACGTGGAGCAGAACCTGCTGGTCACGCTGGAGGTCTGCTATGAGTTCTATCTCCGCGGTTTCCATTTCGACACCATCGACGTCATGCGCTCCGACGCCACGCAGTTCCTGATTACGGAAAACGGCCTGTTGCCGCCCTTCGTTTCGGTTCACGGCCTGGGGGAGAACGCCGCGCTGGATACCGTGGAGAAGCGCACCGGCAAATCCTTCATCTCCATCGAGGAGTTTGCCGCCTGCTGCAGCAAGCTCTCAAAGACCCAGATCGAACAATTGAAGGCGCTGGGGGCCTTCGGCGACCTGGCGGAAACCAGCCAGTTGAGCCTGTTTTGAAACCAAAAAAGGAACCGCAGAAGCTCTGCTTCTGCGGTTCCTTTTTTCCTTGATCATACGCTGAAGAGGATGTCTGCGTAGGTGGGATAGGGCCAAAAATCGGCGGCCGTGTTCGTCTCCAGCTGATTGATCAGCTCGCCGGCCCGGCGGATCAGGTTCGCGACGCTGTCTCTGAAATAGCGGGCGGATTCGATCCCGCCGTCCAAAGTGGGCGCCTCATCCAAGGCGGATTGCAGCTGGCCGCAAACCCCATACAGGGAGTCGGCCAGCGTGTTCAGTTTTTCCGCCAGATTCCGCTTCGCTCTGGACGCCGAAACGCCGCTCTGCTCCTGGGAGCAGATGCCGTCCGTCAGCTCACGGCTGTACCGGAAAACAGCGGGGAGGATGTGGCGAAGGGACATCTCCAGCAGGGTATTGGCCTCTATGGACGTGATCTTGCAATAGTTTTCCAGGTGGATCTCATAGCGGGCATACATTTCCTTATAGCTGAAGATGCCGTGACGCGTAAAGAGAGCCACGTTTTTGGGGTCGATGTAAGCGGGCATGCAGTCCACCGTATCCCGCAGGTTGCTCAGCCCGCGGCGCTGGGCCTCCAGCATCCACTCGGCGCCGTAACCGTTTCCGTTGAAGATGATCCTGCTATGATCCCGGAACGTGCTCCGGATCAGTTCCTGCAGATCGGTCTGGAAATCGGACGAGCGCTCCAGGATATCGCCGAAGCGGCTCAACTCCTCCGCCATCATGGTGTTAAGAACCACATTGGGGCTGGTAACAGACTGGGACGAGCCCAGCATACGGAAATCGAACTTGTCGCCGGTAAACGCCAGGGGAGAGGTACGGTTTCTGTCGGTGGTGTCCTGGGGGATCTCCGGCATGGTGTCCACGCCGATCTCCAGCCGCCGCTTCGTCACGTCCACGTAGCTCTCACCGCTGATGATGGCGTTGATGATCGCCGTCAGCTCGTCGCCCAGGAAGATCGACACGATGGCCGGCGGTGCCGCGTTCCCGCCGAGACGGTGGTCGTTGCCCGGATAGCTGACGCAGCAGCGCAGCATATCCTGGTACTCATCCACGCCCTTGACAAAGGCCGCCAGGAAAAGCAGGAACTGCGCGTTCTGGCTGGGCGTCCGGCCCGGCTTCAGCAGATTCTCTCCGGTGTCGGTGGCCAGAGACCAGTTGTCGTGCTTGCCGCTGCCGTTGACACCGGCAAAGGGCTTCTCGTGGAGGAGGCAGACCAGATCATGGCGGCCGGCCACCTTCTTCATCAGCTCCATGGTAAGCTGGTTATAGTCGCAGGCGGAGTTTGCATCCGAGTAGACGGGCGCCAGCTCATGTTGGCCGGGTGCCACCTCGTTGTGCTCCGTCTTGGCGGGCACGCCCAGCTTCCAAAGCTCCAGGTCCAGCTCCCGCATGAATGCCGCCACACGGGGCTTGATAGCGCCGTAGTAGTGATCGTCCAGCTCCTGTCCCTTCGGCGGCTTGGCGCCAAAGAGGGTCCGGCCGCACAGCTTAAGATCCTCCCGCCGCTCATACATGGCCCGGTCGATCAGGAAATACTCCTGTTCCGGTCCCACCTGCGGGGTAACATGCTGCACCCTGGTGTTGCCGAACAGCCGCAGGATGCGGACGCATTGCCGGTCCAGCTCCCGCATGGAGCGAAGGAGCGGGGTCTTCTTATCCAGCGTCTCGCCGCTGTAGGAGCAGAAAATCGTGGGGATGTACAGCGTGTTGTCCTTGATGAAGGCAAAGGCGGTCGGATCCCAGGCCGTATAGCCGCGGGCCTCAAAGGTGGCGCGAAGACCGCCGGAGGGGAAGCTGGAGGCGTCTGTCTCGCCCCGCGTCAGTTCCTTTCCGCTCAGCTCCATGATGATCTTTCCGACATTGGGGGAGATAAAGCTCTCGTGCTTCTCGGCGGTATAGCCGGTCATGGGCTGGAACCAGTGGGTGTAGTGCGTTGCGCCCTTTTCAACGGCCCAATCCTTCATGGCGCCGGCGATCTCATCGGCAATGGCCCGGTTCAGGGAGACCCCTTCTACAATGGCCCGCTTCCAGGCGGCGTAGGTCTCCGGGCGAAGCCGCTCCCGCATCTGGTCCTCGCCGAAAACCATGCTGCCGAACAGCTCCGGAATGCTGATGATGGTATCATACATAGGATAGGCTCCTCTCAACCGCTGCAGATCATTGCAGGGCATTCAGAATCAAAGGGGTCAAATAGGCCTCCGCCATAGCTGCCAGCGCCAGCAGCGGCACGATCACCAGGCAGAATACCCGCCCGATCCGGCGAAAAACCGGCTGCCGCGGCGTCCTGTCCCGGCGGAAGACCCGGCCGGTCAGGTAGGAACACAGATACAGCCCGCAGGCCAGCGCCAGAATGATGGCGGGCAGCTCAAAAATCCCGTGGGGCACGATCCCGGCCAGATAGAGCAGCAGGGAAATGCCGTTGTTGACGTAGTAGGCAGCGACGCCGCCCAGCAGTATGGCGTTCATACCCAGCAACACAGCCGGCAGATGCAGGGCCGGGATGAGCCCATAGCAGACAGCTGCCGCCATTGCCTGCAGGTTATGGAGAAAGATCGCCTTCGCGCTGTATCTGCCGCCTTCGTCCGCGACCCCCGCCTCGTCCACGATCTGCGAGAACTGCGCGACAATGCTCGCCGGCAGCTTCGGGAACAGGATTCCCCCAATAAAGGCGAGGACAATCAACAGGGCAAACGCGGCGGAGGTCATCCACACCCAGTGCAGGAACGCTTCGTCACGATAAAAAGGCTTCAGAGCCGACGTCCTGCTGTCTCGCCCGTCCATCAGGCCTCCAGCTTTGTCAGCCCCAGGCGCAGGCGCCGCAGCGTCTCCTCACGGCCCAGGATCTGACAGATCTCCACGGCGCCGCCGGGGGTCACCAGCTTGCCGGCGGCGGCGATCCGCACCGGCCACATCAGCGTCGCGTTCTTGACGCCCAGCTTGACAGCCAGGTCGATAAGTCCGTCGTGGATCGCCTCACCGGTCCACTCCGGCAGCTCTTCCAGCATGGGGATGGCCGAGCGGAGCATCTCCCGGCAGACCTCCGGATTCGTCTTGGACTTCTTGTTTGTGAAGAACTCCAGGTCGTACTCCGGCAGCCGATCGAAGAAGTCCAGCTTCTCCGGGATATCCGTCAGCTTCTCGCAGCGGGCCTGGAGCAGGGCGGCGATGGCGGCGGTGTCGAACTGCTCTCCCTTGACCGCCTGGCGGATGTAGGGGAGGGCCGCCCTGTGGAAGTCCTCAGCCGAGAGATTCCGCAGGTAAACGGCGTTGAAATGATCCAGCTTGGCCCGGTCGAAGATGGCGGGGGACTTGGAAATGCCTGTCAGGTCAAATGCCTTTACAAGCTCGGGGAGAGAAAAGATCTCCTGCTCCGCCAGCTCGCCCTTGGGGCTCCAGCCCAGCAGGGCCACGTAGTTGAGGATGGCCTCGGTCAGATAGCCCTGGGCCTTCAGATCCTCGTAGCTGGGATCGCCGTGCCGCTTGGACATCTTGTTGTTGGCGTCCCGCATGACGGGGGAGCAGTGGACGTAGGTGGGCACCTCCCAGCCGAAGGCCTGGTAGAGGAGGTTGTATTTGGGCGCGGAGGAGAGGTATTCGCTGCCCCTGACCACGTGGGTAATGCCCATCAGGTGGTCGTCGATGACGTTGGCAAAGTTGTAGGTGGGCAGGCCGTCCCGCTTCAGCAGCACCTGGTCGTCCAGGGTGCTGTTCTCCACGGTGATTTCACCGAAAACGGCGTCGCGGAACGTGGTGGTCCCCTGATCGGGGATCTTCTGCCGGATCACGTAGGGCGCTCCGGCGTCCAGTTTTGCCTGCACCTCCTCGGGGGTGAGACTGCGGCAGGGATCGGCGTCCCGTCCAAACTCGCCGCTGTCCTCCTCGGACTCCGTTTTCTCGCAGAAGCAGTAATAGGCGTGGCCCAGCTCCACCAGCAGCCGGGCGTAGCGGCCGTAGGTATCCCGCCGCTGGGACTGGATATAGGGCGCCACGGGGCCGCCCACGTCGGGGCCCTCGTCGTGGTCCAGTCCGCACTCCGCCATGGTGCGGTAGATCACGTCCACGGCGCCGTCCACCAGACGGCCCTGGTCCGTGTCCTCGATCCGCAGGATGAACGTCCCCTCATGTCCCCGGGCGATGAGCCAGGTATACAGGGCCGTGCGCAGATTGCCCACGTGCATATAACCGGTGGGGGAGGGTGCAAAGCGTGTCCGCACTTTTCCGTGGGGGATCTTCGCCTCCATCTGGGCAAAATAGGTATGATCCAAAGACATCTGAACTCCTCCTGTGCCGAAGCAAAAATCACGCATCCATTATAGTTTATCCAGCAAAAATGTCAACATTGATTCATCCCTTTCTTGCATTGGGCGGCGATCGGTGGTAAAATTAATTAATACTTTTTTTACGCTTCCGAGAGGAGTGTGCGATCATGGAAGAGAGAAGAAAACGGATCTTCAGCGGCATCCAGCCCTCCGGGGAACTGACCCTCGGCTCGTATATGGGGGCCATACGGAACTGGGTCGCCCTGCAGGATGAATACGACTGTCTGTTCTGCATCGTGGACGAGCACGCCATCACCGTCCGGCAGGACCCCGCCCTGCTGCGCAGGCGCTCCATCGCCCAGCTTGCCCAGTATATCGCCTGCGGTCTGGACCCGGAGAAGAACATCATGTTCATCCAGAGCCACGTGCCCCAGCACGCGGAGCTGGGCTGGATCCTGGGCTGCTACACCCAGTTCGGCGAGCTGAGCCGCATGACCCAGTTCAAGGCCAAATCCCAGCAGCACGCCGACAACATCACGGCGGGCCTGTTCACCTATCCCGTGCTGATGGCGGCCGACATCCTGCTCTACCAGGCGGACCTGGTGCCAGTGGGGGAGGACCAGAAGCAGCACGTGGAGCTGACCCGGGACATCGCCGTGCGCTTCAACGGGGTCTACAGCGACACCTTCGTGCTGCCGGAGCCCTTTATCCCCAAGATGGGCGCCCGCATCATGTCCCTGGACGACCCCGCCACCAAGATGAGCAAATCCATGCCGGAGGGCTGCGTGAACCTGATGGACCCGCCGGAGGTCATCATGAAGAAGTTCAAGCGGGCCGTCACCGACTGCGAGACCGCCGTGAGATTCGACAAGGTCAGCAAGCCCGGCATCTCCAATCTGCTGACCATCTACTGCGCCGCCACCGGGAAAACCCTCGAAGATGCCGAGGCAGCCTTCGCCGGCCAGGGCTACGGCGTGTTCAAGCCCGCCGTGGGCGAGGCGGTGGTGGAGCTGTTCCGCCCCATCCGGGAGGAGTCGGAGCGGATCATGAAGGACAAGGCGTACCTGGAGAGCGTCTACCGCACCGGCGCCCAGCGGGCCCAGTACCTCGCCAACAAGACCCTGGCCAAGGTCCAGCGGAAGATCGGCTTCGTGCCCCGGTAAGTCGCGGCGCATCCGCTTGCAATCAAGCGCGTTATCTGTTATAATAAATAAAGCGATTTCATGAAATTACCATAGAAAGGAACATCGTCATTATGATCTACACGACCGAAGTCCAGCACATGTGTCCTGTGGCCAAGGGCGCATACCACGGTCCCGCTCCCATCCCCGAGGAGGGCAAGTGGGTCCAGGCCAAGCAGATCTCCGACATCTCCGGCTTCACCCACGGCATCGGCTGGTGCGCTCCCCAGCAGGGCGCCTGCAAGCTGACCCTGAACGTAAAGAACGGCATCATCGAGGAGGCCCTGGTCGAGACCATCGGCTGCTCCGGCATGACGCACAGCGCCGCCATGGCCTCCGAGATCCTCATCGGCAAGACCATCCTGGAGGCGCTGAACACCGACCTGGTGTGCGACGCCATCAACACCGCCATGCGCGAGCTGTTCCTGCAGATCGTCTACGGCCGCACCCAGTCCGCCTTCTCCGAGAACGGCCTGGCCGTGGGCGCCTCCATGGAGGACCTGGGCAAGGGCCTGCGTTCCCAGGTGGGCACCATGTTCGCCACCCGCGAGAAGGGCCCCCGCTACCTGGAGATGGCCGAGGGCTATATCAGCCGCCTGGCCCTGAACGCCGACGGCGAGATCACCGGCTACGAGTTCGTCAGTCTGGGCAAGATGATGGACTTCATCAAGAAGGGCGACGATGCCGCCACCGCCCTGCAGAAGGCCACCGGTCACTACGGCCAGTTCGACAACGCGGTCAAGTATATTGACCCGCGTCAGGAATAAGGGAGGAGGACGAGAGAATGGCTCTGTTTGAAAGTTACGAGAGAAGGATCGACAAGATCAACGGCGTCCTCGCCCAGTACGGCATCGGCTCCGTGGAGGAGTGCCGCGAGATCTGCAAGGCCAAGGGCTTCGATCCCTATGAGATCGTCAAGGGCATCCAGCCCATCTGCTTCGAGAACGCCTGCTGGGCTTACACCGTGGGCGCCGCCATCGCCATCAAGTCCGGCGTGAAGACCGCCGCCGACGCCGCCCGCAAGATCGGCGTGGGCCTCCAGGCCTTCTGCATCGACGGCTCCGTGGCCGAGGACCGCAAGGTGGGCCTGGGCCACGGCAACCTGGGCGCCATGCTGCTCAGCGACGAGTCCAAGTGCTTCGCCTTCCTGGCCGGCCACGAGTCCTTCGCCGCCGCCGAGGGCGCCATCGGCATCGTGAAGAACGCCAACAAGGCCCGCAAGGAGCCCCTGCGCGTCATCCTGAACGGCCTGGGCAAGGACGCCGCCCAGATCATCAGCCGCATCAACGGCTTCACCTATGTGCAGACCCAGTTCGACTATTACACCGGCGAGCTGAAGGTGGTCCGCGAGATCCGTTACAGCGAGGGCGAGCGCGCCAACGTCCGCTGCTACGGCGCCGACGACGTCCGCGAGGGCGTGGCCATCATGCACAGCGAGGGCGTGGACGTGTCCATCACCGGCAACTCCACCAACCCCACCCGCTTCCAGCATCCCGTGGCCGGCACCTACAAGAAGGAGTGCGTCGAGCAGGGGAAGAAGTACTTCTCCGTCGCCTCCGGCGGCGGCACCGGCCGTACCCTGCATCCGGACAACATGGCCGCCGGCCCCGCCAGCTACGGCATGACCGACACCATGGGCCGCATGCATTCCGACGCCCAGTTCGCCGGCTCCTCCTCCGTGCCCGCTCACGTGGAGATGATGGGCTTCCTGGGCATGGGCAACAACCCCATGGTAGGCGCTACCGTCGCCGTTGCCGTGGCCGTTGCCGAGGCCGTCAAGTAAAGAACGCAGCGCACATAAACAGGCGTTGATCTGACCGGGCTGCTCTCCCTGGCGGCAGAATACGCCGCCGGGCATTGAAAGACGCATCACACGACAAAAAGCACACGCTGACCTTCCGTCAGCGTGTGCTTTTTTACAGGATCAGCAGCAGCCCCAGGGCGATCAAAATCTCCTCGTCTGCATCCTGGCGGAACAGGAGAAACAGGATCAGCAGCAGCAACAGATCTCCGGAATCCAGCTCCCCCAGGTGAAGACTCTCCAGGACCTTGTCAAATAGGCGGAGATCCGGCGGCGGGGGAGGCGCCGGAGAGGGCGGCGGCATAGGCGGCGGGGGAGGCGGCTGCTCAAAGGCAGGCGGCGGGGAGGGGGGATCGTCCGCCGGAGGCGGCGGGACCTCCGGCTCCCACTGAGAGACCCGCCGGTGTCCGCCCCATTCGTCCCGTATGTATCGGTTATACATGGCCGTCACCCCGCTCCAGCAGGAACTTCTTGCCCACATGGATCAAACGGGACAGCTGAGCGGCCCGGGCCACCTTCTCCCGTTTTTCCGGCTTCAGATAGGGCTGCAGAGCCGTCAGCAGCTGCATGGTCCGGCTGTCGCTGCGCTGGTATTCCCGAAGAAACGGCGCCAGCTTTGCCAGGATCTGCGGGTCCAGTCCCTCCGCCTGCCGCTGCGGGGAGGAGGGCGGCATACTGCTCCCGCCGTCTCCGCCCTCCGCGCCGGCGGAGAGCAGCCGGGCCAGCTGCATCACCTGGGCCATGCTGTCCGGATCGGACAAAAACGCGTTCAGTTTTTCATCCAGCTCGCCCACGGCGCGTCCTCCTTTGCCCGGTCATCGAAGATTCCGGCCCAGCCGGCGGAGCAGCTCCGCGCCGCCCGGCGCGGCCAGGATGCTTTTCAGCATCTGAGCGATCTGCGCCGTGTCTCCGGCCTCCGCCCGCCTCATGGCCTGGCCGTCGTCCCGCTGCTGCAGCATCCGCATCAGCGCCTGTGCATCCTGGGACTCCATCAGCGACTGCACGATCTGCGGATTGTTCCGAAGGTATTCCAGCATTTCCCTCTGATCCATGGTCCGGCCTCCCGTTTTCATTCTCACGGCAGTATATGAGCCGGAAAAAGGAAACGTGCCTGCCCCCGGGGCAGACACGTCTCTTTTCGATTGAGTTTTTACTCCGCCGGGTGATCGCACAGATCCCGCAGGGGACACTCCCCGCACCGGGGATTGCGGGCCGTGCAGACGTCCCGGCCGTAGAGCACCATGCGGTGGCAGAAGTTGTTGGACTCCTCCGGCGGGATGCATCGGCGCAGCTGCTGCTCCACCTTCAGCGGGTCCTTGCTGCCGTCCGTGAGTCCCAGGCGGCCGGTGATGCGGATGCAGTGGGTGTCGCAGACATAGCCCTCCTTGCCGTAGATGTCCCCCAGCAGCAGGTTGGCCGTCTTGCGCCCCACGCCCGGCAGGGTCAGCAGATCCTCCATATTGTCCGGTACGCGGCCGCCGAAGCGCTCCAGAAGCTGCTGCGCGCTGCCCACGATGTCCCGGGCCTTGGCCCGCCAGAAGCCGCAGGAGTGGACGTATTGCCCCACCTCCTCCACGTCCGCCGCCGCGAACGCCTCCAGGGTGGGGTAGCGGGCGAACAGAGCCGGCGTCACCAGGTTTACCCGGGCGTCCGTGCACTGGGCGGACAGCCGCACCGAGATCAGCAGCTCGTAGTCCTTCCCGTAGTCCAGGGAGCAGGCCGCGTCGGGATAAAGCTCCTTCAGCCGGGCGATAATGGCGTCGGTATCCTGTTTCGACTTCATTCGCGATCACCTCACGGTCATTATATCAGCGGTTGCAGAAAAAAGCAAACGGTGCTATAATGCTTTTTGACACGACAGGGAGGAGGTGACGCCGTGAAGCCCCTGGCTGACGAGATAAGGCCCCAGACGCTGGACGAGATGGCGGGGCAGAAGCATCTGCTGGGCGAGGGCGCTCTGCTGCGCCGGCTGATCGAGAGCGGTACCGCCGCCAACCTGATCTTCTACGGTCCCTCCGGCACCGGCAAGACCACCGTGGCCAACATCATCGCAAAACGGACGGAGAAGGCCCTGTACCACCTGAACGCCACCACGGCCTCCCTCCAGGACGTGAAGAACATCATCGCCGACGTGGATACCATGCTGGCCCCCAACGGCGTGCTGCTGTACCTGGACGAGATCCAGTATTTCAACAAAAAGCAGCAGCAGAGTCTTCTGGAGTTCATGGAGAACGGGAAGATCACCCTCATCGCCTCCACCACGGAGAACCCGTACTTCTACATCTACAATGCCCTCCTCTCCCGCAGTACGGTCTTCGAGTTCAAGCCGCTGACGGCGGAGGAGACGCTGCCGGCCGTGGAGCGGGCCCTCGGGATCGTACGCGATCGCAGCGATCTCCCCTTCACCTGGGAGGAGAACGTCCCGTCCACCATCGCCGCCGCCTGCGGAGGCGACGTCCGCAAGGCCATCAACGCCGTGCAGCTGCTTTTCGAGTCCGCCCGCCCGAAAGACGGGACGCTGTATGTGACAAGTGATGACGCTTTACAGCTCTCTCAGCGCAGCGCCATGCGGTACGACAGGGAGGGGGACGACCACTATGACCTCCTCTCCGCCCTGCAGAAATCCATCCGCGGCTCAGATCCCGACGCCGCCGTATATTATCTGGGCCGTCTGCTGGTCGCGGGGGATCTGCTCTCCCCGTGCCGGCGGCTGCTGGTCATCGCCGCGGAGGACATCGGCCTGGCCTATCCGCAGGCCATCGCCATTACAAAGGCCTGTGTGGACGCCGCCGTGCAGCTCGGCCTGCCGGAGGCCCGGCTTCCCCTGGCGGAGGCGGCCGTCATGCTGGCCACGGCCCCCAAGTCCAACGCTTCCCATAACGCCATCATCGCCGCCATGGAGGACATTCAGCGGGGCGCCATGGGGAGCATCCCCCGGCACCTGCAGAACGTCCACGCCGACAGCGCCGGCAGCGCCCCGGCGCCCAAATACAAGTACCCCCACAACTACCCGAACCACTATGTGAAGCAGCGCTATCTGCCGGAGGAGCTGGGGGACCGGCATTACTACGAGTACGGAGACAACAAGACCGAGCAGGCCGCCAAGCACTACTGGGACCTGATCAAGGGCAAGGACGGACCGTAAGAAGGAGATTCGCCTTGGAACTGAAGCTGCACGACAAACTGGAGCTCAAGCGCACCCATCCCTGCGGCAGCCGGGAGTGGGAGGTGCTGCGGGTCGGTATGGATATCAAACTGCGCTGCCTGGGCTGCGGCCATGAGATCATGGCGCCCCGCCGCAAGGTGGAAAAGGCCATCCGGCGCATCATCACCGGGGAGGAGGAGAACACATGAAGCGTAAAAACTGGGCCCGGTATCTTGCCATGGGACTGGCGCTGCTGATGGCCCTGGTCATGATAGCGGGTCTGATCGTGCCGTATCTGGCGAGATAGGGAGGGGAAAACGATGAAACACTTCATCCTGGCAAAATACAAGCCCCAGGTGACCGACAAGGCCGCCCTTTTGGAGCCGATTCGGGAGCTGTTCTCCGCGGCCTCCGGGATCCCCGGCGTCCGGGGCGCAGAGGTCTATCCCTGCTGCGTCGCCCGGGAAAACCGCTACGACGTGATGATCGTCCTGGACATGGACGCCGAGGCCCTGCCGCTCTACGATGTATCGGAGATGCACCGGGCCTGGAAGACGCGTTACGGTGATCTTCTCGAGAAAAAAGCCATCTTCGACTGCGAAATGTGAAGAAAAACCTCCACGGGTTTTGTGAGTCCGCCGGCCGGCGGACTCATTTTTTTGACCGTTTTTTCCCGCCGCCTCCGCTATAATCGGTCTTGCTCCGGGGGTGAGGCCATGGTCACCGTCTATATCGACCGCGTTTTCGCGCTGAACATGCTGGTGGATTATCTGCTGCTGCTGAC
>JAEEGI010024096.1_pt1 | contig 11892 bp, 9 predicted proteins | sample 8958751 | NCBI WGS metagenome assembly JAEEGI01 (sample SAMN16246545, study PRJNA631951) | gut metagenome | biome: gut microbiome; feature: rumen; material: KS-attached | host: Bos | place: Iran: Karaj | collected 2018-10 | reverse complement strand
GCGAACGCTTTACATTCTGGAATTCGAATAATGGCATAGTAGCGAACAAAGGACGACTAAATTCTCATTTTGACACACCCTCTTCAGGATTGTAATGAGCTTGCTGACTTTTGGAGATGATTGAGGTGAAAAGGTGGTAGTTTTGTTTTTTTTTGTAACTTTGCAGAACGAAAGACTAAAAAAACTCAACAACATGCCGCTTCATATATTTTTCACGACTGACATTCACGGGAACTACTTTTCCTACGACTTCCGCTACCGACACGAGGGGGACGGAAGCCTGCAACGGGTCTGTGCTTTTGTGACAGAACAACGCAGACGGTATGGCGAGGAGAACGTGCTGCTGCTCGACGGTGGAGATATGATTCAAGGTGGTCCGGAAGCGTATTTCTTTAATCATATTGATAATGACGGGACGCACAGGGTGGGGGAGATGTGCCGCTTCGTGGGTTATGACGCCGGAGCGGTGGGCAACCATGATATAGAGTCGGGAGCGGTGGCGATGCGGCGGTTTCAGCAGTCGTCGGGTTATCCGCTGCTTGCCGCGAATATCACCGACAGTGAGGACGGTCATCCGTTCGCTCCATATACTGTGATACGGCGTGGAGGGATGAAAATAGCGGTGGTGGGATTCACCACACCTGCCACCAAACGGTGGCTGCCGGACGAACTGTGCAAGGACTATACGTTTCATGACATTCTTGAGAGTGCTTCCGGATGGGCGGAACGAATCCGACAGACGGAGCAGCCCGACCTGCTGATTGCCCTGCTGCACAGCGGCTGGAAAGGGGGGCTGCATGACACTTCGTGGTGTGAGAACGTCACGAAGGCACTGGCGGAGCAGAGTGGCGGTTACGACCTCGTGCTTTTCGGGCACGACCATTTCAGTCGTGTGGAGACGGTGGCCAAAAACGGGGAAAATCAAGTGACCTGCCTGAATGCCGGCTGCTACGGCTATGAGGTCGGTGAGGCTGTGGTTGAGGCAGACGCCCATGGGCATCTCAACATTGAAGGGCAGCTGCATGATATCAGACGTTATGAAAACAACAGCTTGGCTGCATTCCGGCGGCAGTTCGATGGGGCGTTCCGGCTGGTGCTTGACTACACATCCACCCGGCTCGGCACGCTCCGTACGCGGCTCGACATCTCCAAGGCGTATCTCGGTCCGTCGCATTATATGTCGCTCATCCATACGCTGCAGCTTTCCGTCTCACATGCCGACATCAGCATCTGCTCACCTTATTTCATGGATTCCGTTATCGAACCGGGGCCGTTTTTCGTGGCAGACCTCTACACGATATACTGGTTTGAGGACCGGCTTTACACCATCCGCATGACAGGAGAGGAAATCAAGAACCTGCTTGAACGCAGCTATTGGCTGTGGACCAACACCGTGAGCGGTCCAGACGAGCGGCTGCTCAAGACAGACCTTGACCCGGCTACGGGAAAGCAGGTGTTTAAAAACCTGTATTTCAATTTCGACAATGCGGCGGGAATCGACTACGAGGTGGATGTGACCAAACCTTTCGGAGAGAAAATACATATCAAAAAAATGTCCAACGGAACTGAGTTCCAGTTGGACAAAGCATATACCGTGACGACTATCGGGCACCGTGCCAACGGAGGCGGTCAGATGCTCACACTTGGAGCTGGGATTCCGGAGGAGCAGCTGCCCCACAGAGTTGTCAGCTACACCCCCTACGACATTCGTTATTATCTGCGTCTTTTTATCGAGCAGAAACAGACTGTGGATGTTCCGCTGATTGATAACTGGCGGTTTTTTTTGAATGGAAGATGATTCTATTTACGATTTACGATTTACAATTTACGATTTACAATTTACTATTTATTTCATGAACTTTGTCATGACTCGGCATAGCTCGAACGAGTTCGGCTCTGCGCTCACTGCTCCAAAGTTTTCCGATTTATTTTTCTATTTGGATATTGAATTATTTTAGGAGACAAGAAGACAAGAACTAAAAACTATAAACTAAAATCTATAGGAACTACCAACTATAAACTACCAACTATAAACTACCAACTATAAACTACCAACTATAAACTACCAACTATAAACTACCAACTATAAACTAACTCAGCTTCTGGTGATTTCAAGGCCGGTTTTGGAGAGGGTCATCTCCACGAAGCGGGCTCTTGCGTTCGGCGGATTGCTGTTCAGCCGCTGCCGGATAAGGCGTGCTGCATCGGGGTCTTTCGCCACCATATAGAGATAGCCGCCGCCACCTGCGCCTGGCAGCTTGTAGCCGAGACAGAGGTCGTCGATGAGGCTTGTCAATGCCTGCACCTCAGGCGGGTTGGTGCCTGAGTCGATTGTCTGGTTCTGAAGCCATGTGCGCCGCATGAGCCTGCCCATCTCTGTGAAATCCAGCCGCTGTATGGCATCGTACATCTCAAGTGTGTGTTCTTTCATACGTCTGAGAAGCCGCAGCTCGTTATGCTCATTGAGGAACATCCGCCGCACAATCTCTGCGAGAATCTGCTTGGCGGTTCGTGTGATGCCGGTGTAGTAGAGCAGATGGCATTCGCGGAAGTCAGGCTGCAGATACAGGTCGTCGGGTAACCATCGTGCTACAGGACTCTGCACGAATCCCCGCTCTGTCTGCAACAATTTCACACCGCCCAGCACACCACCAAACTGGTCCTGCCATCCTCCGCCTGTGGTGAGCAGCTGCTCGAGCACGAGCGTTCGGCGGCAGATTTCCTGCTTGTCCCACCCTAAAGAGCAGAAGTCGCTCAAGGCACCTAATACGGTGGCTGCGAGGATGGAGCTGGTGCCCAGTCCGCTCCCTTTCGGCACGGCCGAGAGGAGCGTCACCTCGAATCCACCTCCGAAGTCCGTCAGCTGCTGTTTGAGTGTGGCATAGCGTTCGCTGCTGAAACGGGGGTGAAACCCTGCGAGGCAGAGCGCTGCCTTGGGAATGGCGAAAGGGCTCCCCACCTCGTTGTAAGCGGCAAGCTGCTCGTAGTCGGAGATGGTTTCCCATGCGCCCAGGTCGATGCTTCGAATGACGATATGCGGCTCGTAGCAAGGGCGGACATAAGCCTGCAGCGGCAGCTGTCCGTTCAGCTCAATCGCGAGGTTGATGACATTTCCCCCTTCCATCAGGCAGTAGGGCGGGGTGTCAGTCCATCCGCCTGCGATGTCGATACGCACGGGCGAGCGTCCCCAAACCATCTGGTCGGACTGCACCGACCGCCGGGGTGCCTGCCGGTCGGACTGCACCGACTCGATAATGTCGTCGCGCAGCAGTGCGAACGCCTTTAAGTCCTCTCCCCGGAACATCGCATCGTGGATACGAGTCATCAATGGTGCGTCGTCGGGAAGCGGTGCCGGCATGGGGATGTCAAGCTCCTTGAACTGCCGTGCCGCATGATAGAGGTCGAGCTGATAAAAGACGCTGTGCTTCCAGTTGGCTGACAGCTGCTGCCAGTTGTCACGCTGGAACTGTCGCCGCTGTGCGAAAAGCCGGCGCAAGTCGGCATGGCAGCTCAACTCCTCCGCGCTGAGGCGGTCTGTCAAAGGCAGGAAACTGTTGCCGGATGTGCTGTCGACAGGTCCTTCATAAAGCACGTCCTCCTGCCAGTCTTTTATCAGTCTGCTGATTAGTTTTTTGTCTTTCAGCTGCTTTGCCGTGACCACGGGGAAACGTTTCTGCTGCTGTTCCACACCTGCGAACTTGTCGTCGATATGGTACAGGCGGAGGGCAAAATCGCTGTCGCCAACCGGCACCACATCGATGCAGTCGCCCGGGCGCAGATGCACCTCCCATTCGTTCTCAGGCACCCCCGTAATCACATGGCTTGTCGTCAGTGTCCAGCTGGCAGGTATGTGGCTGTTCTCCACCCATATCTCCGTGTTGCTTCCAGTGAACTGATATGTGGTGATTGAGTTCTGGACGAATATAGACGGGTGAGGCTTACGGTCTTTGTGGATGATACGCCGCTGGTCGCTCACGAGGTTCTGCACGGCGAGCATCGACGAGATGAGTTCGCGGCTGGTGCCCAGATGATAAAACTCGCCTCCCGGCAATGGCAGCACCGCCACAGTCAGGCTGTTCAGCTCTGGATCGGACACCGTGGGGTCGGTGCCGAGCGCACAACCGAACTGGCTGTAGAGGTCGTATTCCTTAAATTCTCCTTCTGCATCTTTGGAACGTGCTCTCAGCAGCTCCACCGCGCGGTCGCTCAGCAGCCAGACACCGATGTCGGTGAGGTAATAATGGTCTTTCTGCAAGTTGTTCAGTTCCTGCACCGCCGGTTTCTGAAGCATCTGCTTGAGCACGTCGGGCGACTTGCGGCTGCTGACAAAAACACCATGGTTTTTTGCAATATGGCTTCCGAGCCAGAGGCCATAACAGACGACGTCAGCCTCTGGGACAGCCCCGAGTGGCTGCGTGGCGCGCACATACACGTCGCCGCTGACAATCATCGTGTGGAGTGATGCCGGTGCTTTGTCGAGCAGCTCCTCATAGAGCGGCAGCTGCACGTCGAGCAAGGTCTGGTCGAGCCGCTGACCTCGTTCCCACCGATAGACGGGGAGCGGGGTGAGGATTTTTCCAGAAGGGGCGTATGCTGGCAGCCGGCGGCTCTGTCCTCCGGCATGAATGAGCATCCGTTTTTCCTGCCCCAGCCACTCGCTGAACGGAACATCGGGTGCAGTCTCCTTGTGGCACTCCTCCAGCAGCCAGGTGGTACCTCCTCCGCTTCCCAAGCGGTGGCCGACAGGGTCGCAGGTAACGTAATACTCATTCCGGTCGAGTCCGGTCAGCTCATGAAAACAGCCCACCATCAGCGGCGGCATCGACATCAGTTTGTGCATGGCTTATGTTTATTTTGTATGGCTTTGCTTTTTTCTGTAGAACATGGCGGTTGCGGCAAGCAGCAGTACTGCGGCCACGATGAGGATGATAGATTCACCTGATGCCGACGCCATCATCATGTTCTCCTGTTCCGGAGCAGAGGCGCTGACGGTAGTCAATGCCGTGTTGCCATCCTGGTCGGTGGCGTTGAATATGCTGGTCTGCTCCCAGTAGCTGCCAAAGCCTTTCTTCTGCAGCTTCTTCATCTGCTTTTTCTTCGCCTTCTCCTCTTTACGCTTTTGTTTCTGAAGCTGTTTTTCTAACTTCTTCATGCGTTTCTGCTCCTTGCGGTAGAGACGGGGAGGGAGGGCGGCGTCTAAAAATAATGTGTAATTCATTTTTTTATTTAATTTGGAGTTAAATTCTTTCGGAATTGGAGTTAATCTTTCAGATGGAGCTATTATTATTTACGATTTAACGATTTACGATTTACGATTTATTTTTTGGAATTTGGATGGAGTTAAAATAGCATTTGGAGTTATATCTCTGCGGGATGGAGCTATTATTATATACGATTTAACTATTTACCATTTACGATTTACGATTTATTTTTTGGAATTTGGATATTAAATCTTTCAGATGGAGCTATTATTATTTACGATTTAACGATTTATGATTTACGATTTATTTTTTGGAATTTGGATATTTAATCTTTCAGATGGAGCTATTATTATTTACGATTTAACGATTTACGATTTACTATTTATTTTTGGAATTTGGATGGAGTTAAATTTCTTGCAGAAATTGGAGTTAATGATTCTGCGGCTGGTGGACGGCAGGAATAAAAAACCTCCCGTTTGGGAGGTTTTTATTATCAGCAGACCATAGAGCCTGGTTTAACGTTATGCTCAAGGGTGGTGACAGCGAGTGAGCCGTCGAAATCCTCTGCAGAGAGAATCATGCCCTCGCTGACCAGCCCGTTCTTAAACTCACGCGGGGCGAGGTTGGCGATGAACAGCACCTGCTTGCCGACGAGCTGCTCGGGCTCGTAGTATTTGGCGATTCCGCTGACGATGGTCCGTTTCTCCAGTCCGTCGTCGATGAGGAATTTCAGAAGTTTGTTCATCTTCTTCACCTTCTCACATTCCAGCACCGTGCCGACACGGATGTCGAGCTTCTCGAAATCCTCGAAGGGGATGACCGGCTTAACCGGCTCTGCCTTTGCCGCTGCAGCCTCATTCGCACGGATGGTGGCAGCCAGCTTGTCTTTCTGATACTGCACCTCCTCATCCGTCACTTTCACGAATAGAAGGGCTGGATCCGCCAGCTGTTTGCCCGGCTTGAGCAGCTCATTGCTGCCGAGGTCCTCCCACTTGAACTCCGTCATGTTGATCATCTCACGGAGTTTACGGGAAGAGAACGGGAGGAACGGCTCAAAGGCGATGGCAAGATTGGCTGTGAGCTGCAGCGAGATGTAGATGATGGTCTTCACACGCTCCGGGTCGGCCTTGATGACTTTCCAAGGCTCCTCATCGGCGACATATTTGTTGCCGATACGCGCGAGGTTCATCGCCTCTTTCTGTGCCTCACGGAACTTGAAGTTGTCGAGCAGACGCTCCACCTCTTTCTTCACGTCGGCAAACTCGGCGAGCGTGGCTTTGTCGCCTTCGGTCAGCTCACCACACTCGGGCACGATGCCGTTATAGTATTTCTTTGTAAGCTGGAGCGCGCGGTTCACGAAATTGCCATATACCGCCACCAGCTCGTTGTTGACATGAGCCTGGAAGTCGGTCCACGTGAAGTCGTTGTCCTTCGTCTCGGGTGCGTTGGCGGTGAGCACATAGCGCAGCTCATCCTGCTTGCCAGGAAGATCCTCAAGATACTCATTGAGCCAGACGGCATAGTTACGGCTCGTGGAAATCTTGTCGCCCTCAAGGTTCAGGAACTCGTTTGCCGGCACGTTGTCAGGGAGGTTGTAGTCGCCGTGTGCCTTGAGCATGGATGGGAACACGATGCAATGGAACACGATGTTGTCCTTCCCGATGAAATGAATCAGCCTGGACTCCGGGTCCTGCCACCATTTCTGCCATGTGCCCCATTTGTCGGGTTGGGCATCGCACAGCTCCTTCGTGTTGGAGATATAACCGATAGGTGCGTCGAACCACACATAAAGAACCTTTCCCTCAGCCCCTTCCACCGGGACGGGTATTCCCCAGTCGAGGTCGCGTGTGACGGCACGCGGCTTCAGACCGGTGTCGAGCCACGACTTACACTGTCCATACACGTTCGGACGCCACTCCTTGTGCTGTCCGAGAATCCAGTCTTCCAGCCAGGGCTGATACTGGTCGAGCGGAAGATACCAGTGCTTGGTGGTCTTCTTCTCAAGCGGCTTGCCTGAATTCGCGTTATAGGGATTGATCAGCTCCTCTGGAGAGAGGGTCGCCCCACAAGCCTCACACTGGTCGCCGTAAGCGCCCTTGCTGTGACAACGCGGACATTCACCGCGGATATTACGGTCGGTGAGGAAAAGGTTTTCGTCGGAGTCAAAAAACTCGGCCTTCTCAATTTCTATGAACTTGCCTTCGTCGTAGAGCTTACGGAAGAAATCAGCTGCAAATTTATGATGGATGGCCGAAGTGGTGCGGCTATAAACATCAAATGAAATTCCGAAATCCTCAAATGATTTCTTGATGATATTGTGGTAACGGTCCACCACATCCTGCGGTGTGCAGCCCTCTTTCTTTGCCCTGATCGTGACAGGCACTCCGTGCTCGTCGCTTCCGCCGACGAAAAGCACGTCCTCCCCTTTCAGGCGGAGGTAGCGCGCATAGATGTCTGCAGGCACATATACTCCTGCAAGGTGCCCGATATGGACTGGTCCGTTGGCGTAGGGCAATGCTGATGTGATTGTTGTTCTCTTGAATTTCTTTTCCATATTGTTGTCTGTTCTTTTTTTGCGTCTGCAAAGTTACAAAAAAACGAGAGCAGCACAAAGAAGAAACACAGTTTTTTCTTTGTATTGCCGAGTGAATTTTTTTTGGAGTTAAATTTCTTGCAGAAATTGGAGCTATTATTATTTACGATTTAACGATTTACGATTTACGATTTATTTTTTGGAATTTGGATATTTAACTCAAGTTTCGGAAGTGATATTCCTTTAACATAAGTTCATTGGCAAAATTTACTCCCATGTGCTTCATAAGAGCATACTGGGTTTCAAGTGCCTGACACTGATGCTTACCGATGGCAAGTCGCAGACATTTCTCGACGTGTCCTTTCACGGCGAGGAGGGCAAAGTCCCCGGAAAGAAGCAGGGACTGACGGCAAAGGAGCAGTCCATGCGTTTCAGCAGGGAACATACGGTTGAGACTGCAAAATCACGCATAGAGGACTATTGGAAGAAGAAGACTGACAAGCTGCTGGAGATGATCCGCCGTGCCATCAGCAACGGCATCCGCTTCGATTACCTGCTTGTGGACAGCTGGTTCACCAACACACAGTTGGTCAAGTTCATACAGTCACATCGTATAGGGTGTCACCTGCTTGGCATGGTAAAAATGGGGAACACGCTCTACCATACGGAGTTCGTCGACATTACCGCAAAGCAGATTGCAGCCAGGCTGAAGAAGGAGAAGCGTGTGAGTAAAAGCAACCTTCTGCACTGCGTCTATTGCCATATTGATGCCACGCTCAGCGGCAGACCAGTACGTCTGTTCTTCTGCAAGAGAGGCAGGAAAGGCGAATGGAACGGACTGCTGACTACAGACCGTTCCCTGGACTTCCTCACGGCATACAGAAAATACCAGATGCGATGGGCGGTGGAAGTAGGGTATCACGAATGCAAAGGATTTCTCGGCCTTGGCAAATGCCAGTCAAGGAACTTCAATGCACAGATAGCATCCACCACCATTACCCTCATCCAGTACAATATACTGTCGATAGTCAAGAGATACCATTCTTACGAGACGATTGGAGAACTGTTCAACTGTGCCGTGGGCGGGGCAGTGGAACTCTCTGTTACGGAGAAAATCTGGGATGTGCTCCTGAAGGCTATCTTTGCCGTGGCAGACAAATTCTCTATTTATGCACCCGATGTACTCAAAGCCATCATTGATGCGGACGAGGACTTGATGCAACTAATGAAACTAAATGTTAAATTAAGGGAGGCTTCATAGCACTTCCGAAACTTGAGTTTTTGATAATTCACATAATCCGGTTTGTGTGTTTTTTTACTGTGAAGAGCCACTGATAACATATTCTATCTTCGACATCTGGCTGTATAAGTAGTCAACTGATTTGGCATTGCCTTTAACCGATAATTTCATTCCGACACCAGGCAGGTATGTCACATTATCCAAGTCTTCCTTGTTGTAGGTCACCTGAGTGTTGTTAAGCAGGAAGAGAGTCATGGTGTGGACACCGCCGTCAGACGGAGCCTCTGCAGGCTGTTGAATTTCTGTTGTACTGTTCGACAGTACAACAGAGATGTTATGCGTCGTCTGCTTTGGGATTATCACGCTGTAGTTTACTGCGAAGTTTCCAGTGCCATCCCGTTTCTCTGTATCGGCAGTCTGGGCATATAGGCATAAGCCGAACAACATAAACATTGTAGTCAATATATATTTTTCCATAATCGTTTTCTTTTTGTTGCTCTTTTTTTGATTCATAACAATAAGATTTCGTTGAATTACCAAAGACCGTTTACAAAAGGGTCTTTCTCGTTCTCTATTAACTCGATTATCTCTTTCACACATCCTTCGTCAGCGTCACCGCTTTCACCATCGCCTTCGTCAGGGAATTCCACATTGCCATCATCATTTATATGAGGTTTGCTTCCTTTTAGGATGCTCATCATCATTACAGGATGCTCAATCATCATGATTGGAGTGAAATATGTCCTTTTCATTGTGCTGCTCCTCCTTTCATTTTATGATTAATTTCTTTCCGTTTACTATATATATACCTCGTGAAAGTCCTTCAAGGCGGTTGCCCACATGCTGGCCGCTAATGCTGTATACGTTGGTGTCTGTTGTTTTGTTCACTTCAGGCATGGATTCAATCATAGTGGAGAAGTCATCCTCTATGAATACTTTGACACTTGAGTCGTCTGGCACCTCGAAGTAGGCACGAATACCTTTCAGCCTGCCCTTATCTTCGCTCTCAGGGTAGTATAAGTAGCCATCGCTCTTCAGGAAGCGGTTGGTGTGGTCTTCACTAAAGATGTCGGTGGGGGAGTAGGTTCCCACAAATTTGTAATTGTCAGATTCAATATTCTTTGCCGTTTGGGCGCACAGGGTAATGTTTGAATATACAGGGTTCACTATTTCCATTGCTGGCTTCACTAAATATGGCATGCCAGCTTCTATGCCGCCGTATTCATCTACAAATATCATCGTCTTTCCCTCTGCACGGTCATATTTGCGTATGATTCCTTCAAAATTTTCCATGTACATGGGAATGCAGAACGTGTTCCAGTTTGTGCTGCTCAGTGTGCGTACAAGACGAACAGTGACATTCTGTATGTCTTCGTTTGGCGATCGAAATTCCTTGTTTTCATTAATCACATATATGATAGGGTTTGCGTTATTATAATAAATCGGAACTATCTCTTTTGTATAGTTGTTTGACACTGCTAATCCAGTAAAATCCACCAAAGAACCATCATAAGGATCCTGATAGTAGCTGTTGGAGTCGAGGTTGTATTTGTTATTTACCTTAAATGTATTGGCGTCATCATCCGACATGTCGATATTACTTCCATTCCCTTCTGCACGAAGTTCGCAGATTTTCACCCAATCAGCCATATAGTTGTCGAAGTCGTTGCCACTGATGACAACTGGTTCTGTGGCTGGCTCTGTCACTGGCGCCGACATGACGAGATAGTCCATGGTGGTGTTGGGGGTGGAAACAAATTCCGGAAGCCTGTTTAATGGCTGATACTTGCCGATTATCCAACCTGATACATGCCAGTCGTGCTGAGGAAACGGGTCCTGAAGATTACTGGAAAGGTTGAAGCACATAGCACCGGTGTTATCGCGAACGTAGATATCACTGCCATCTACATGAAGCACTCTGGCATTGTTGTCTGGACTCAGATAAAGTCTGGCTTCCGTTCCTACGGACAGGCTCTTAAAAGCGGAAATAGAGTTTACAGTCTGACCTAATGTGTAGGTTGCTGAGGATATGTCGCTCATGCTTGTCCCCACGTATGCTATGGCCTTCACCGTCGTGGTCTCTGTGATGGTTATATTTTGAGATGTGGTCACAAGCGTACCAGTAGTTATCGACGGATCAGTACCGTCGGTAGTGTATCTCACATTGGAACCTTCTGTGGTCGGGGATATCGTAACTGTCATACTTGCCGTTTCAATGGTCTTCGGCCAGAACGTACACGATGGGGTCAACGACGGAGCGTCAGGAATGTCAACATCTGTCAACTCATAATTAATGGTTACGCCAGTTATGCAAGTGGCAACACACGACTTGACGGTTAATCGGGAGCAATCTGTCGCATCTGCACCCCAAACATACTCAGCACCTGACGATAACAGTATGGCTAGCAGGAGCCATCTGAGTTGTTGCTTAAAATGGTTCATCTTATTGGTTGATTGTTAATTTGGATTTATTTTTGTTGCAAAAATACGATTTTATTCAACTTATTGCAACATTTTCACCCATTTTCTGCATTCAAAGGAAATAATTACCGTTTTTATCACTGTTTTTCACTCAATCTTTTTGATTTTATGGATGGAACCGTAGAAATAATTCTATAAATCGAATTCTCTGATTTTCTCTTTTTTATGACAATACTCAAACAAAAAACTGCTACCCCTCAACAATGCTCAAACAAGTTAGGCTTTGTTGAGGCGTAGAAGTTTTCTGCCACAAAGTGGTACTTTCCACGAACCTTAGGCTCGTTAATTTCCATTCAAATAATTAACTCCTTTTTTACTTTCACTTTTACTTCAGAAACTTGAATTAGTAATTCAAGTTTCGGATGTTCAATCAACAAAAAAAAGATAAAAAAACGTTTTGTCATGGGCTGCGCCCAATGGTATGGATTGCAGCCATG
>JAEEGI010024083.1_pt1 | contig 11896 bp, 8 predicted proteins | sample 8958751 | NCBI WGS metagenome assembly JAEEGI01 (sample SAMN16246545, study PRJNA631951) | gut metagenome | biome: gut microbiome; feature: rumen; material: KS-attached | host: Bos | place: Iran: Karaj | collected 2018-10 | reverse complement strand
ATGGCAAAGGACCATCCCTTGATCATGACCATCAGGAAGAAGGCGAGCATGACAAGGTGGATTATCGGGGCAAGATATTTGTCGTAGATGCCGTCGGGAAGGCGGTCAACGATGACGCGGACGCCCAGGTGCCTGCCCTGGCGCAGCGCGACGGCGCTGCCGAGCATGGCCATCCAGCACATGCTGAAGCGGGCGATTTCTTCGCTGGTTTCAAAGGTGAAGAGATTGGTGAAACGGCAGAATACCTGGCCGAGCGTTGCCGCTGTCATTAGAAGACAAAGAGCTATCCCCGCCCAGAGGCTCAGCTTCATGAGGAAATTGGTAAGCTGGTTAACGCGTAGGGATAACAACGTCATGACATTTTTCATTAACTTACCTCAAAATACGAAAAAGTATGGTGGTGCCATACTTTTGCAAGGCTCCGCACAGGAAAAAGTCGGGGACGATGCCACCGCTAAAAGACCATGCGGAATTAAACGGAGGCAGGGAGCCAGTGAAAGGCCCCCTGCACAGATGGATATTATTTGCCGCGTGCGACCTTGACCATCTCCTGGGCCTGCTTGATGCATTCGTCAAGCATCTGCTGCTCTTTGCCGGCAACCTTCTTGGCGGCATCGTCAGCAGCCTTGATGGCGCCGTCGACCCAGTCCTTGCCGATCTTCTTTGAGATGATCTCCATAGCAGCCGGCTGGGCGGCGTCACGGAACATTTTCTGTTCATCGGGCGTCACAGCATGGATCTTCATGCCTTTGTCCGCCATCTCCTTGAGGGAGGCGGCATCGCTGGCTGCGGTTATGCCCGCATGGACGGTGCAGAAAGCCTCGGCACCCTTGTAGAGGGCGGCCTGCTGTTCCTTGGAAAGGCTCTGGAATTTGTCTTCGTTGATGAAGATGACAAGCGGTCCGTACAGGTGTCCGTCAAGGACCATGCTGTCCTGGACTTCAAAGAACTTGTGGTCATGGATGTTCGCGATGGGGCACTCCATGCCGTCGACAACGCCCTGCTGCAGCGCCATGTAGAGTTCGCTGTAGGAAATGGGGGTGGGAGAGGCTCCCAGGCCCCTGGTCATTGCCATGTGGGCAGGATTTTCCATGACGCGGATCTTAAGGCCCTTCATGTCTGCGGGCGTACGGAGTTCAGCGCCTTTGGCCGTGAAATGGCGGTATCCGTGCTCAGCGATGCCAAGGATGCGGACGCCGGTCTTCTTAAGGAATTCATCGCACAGGTGCTTCACAAAATCAGATTTGTAGAATTCCCAGCCGGCGGCGTTGCTGCTGATGAGGTAGGGGATATCGAAGACCATGGTCTGGGGGAAGAAGTTTGCAGCCGGGCCGCTGGTCAGCGTCCCCATGTCAACAGTGCCCATCTGGATGCCTTCCAGGGCTTCCGCTTCACCACCGAGCTTGCTGGCATGGTAGAACACGAGTTCAACTTCGCCGTTCGTCGCTTTCTTGACGTAGTCAGTATAGACGTCAGCAGCGCACACAGTACGGTTTTCAGGAGTGTCTGGTCCTGAATTGGCGACTTTAAGGGTGACTTTTGCATCCGCAGAAACAGCTCCCGCAAGCAGCATGGCTACGGTAACCAAGGTGGCAAATTGTTTTTTCACAGTCAAAAACCTCGCATAGTGGATGTGGACATGATCGTCAAAAAACCTACGGCTACTCTCCATATATCCATACTGTTCCATTGTCAAGCAAATGCGTGTTTGTCACAGGGCGCTTTATTGCAAAATTGTTAAATTTACTGTAACTATGATTATATAAAAACAGTAATAATGAAAATTTTATACTGTATTTGTGATATATTTGATGTTATTTTCTCATATATCGATGGAGCAATTACTGTTTTTTATCCTGATGGGCATTGACGTTTTTTTATCATGATCCTGCGATGCATCTGTTGTGACAGATCATGCTGCGATATGCGTGGTTTTATCCATCTGGGTCATTCCTGTTTTGCCGTGTGCTCCTGTCCGGACGTCGAGCAGTTGGAAGCTGTCTTGCCCGCATTCCTATGCCGGCAATCATGGGATGACGGCGCACGCAGGGAGGACAGGCGCTCCTTTGACCGTTTTTGAGTAGGTGCAGGGACGTGGCGGCATCTGCCCGCGACAGTGCCGGATCTGATGGAGGGACAGAAAAGGGAGGCGGTAGCGCGCCTCCCTGAAATGAAACGGATCCGGAATCCCATACGAAATCAATCTGCGGGACCGACCCGGATATGTTGAAATCATGGTGGAGATGAAGAGATTTGAACTCTCGACCCCTGCCTTGCGAAGGCAATGCTCTCCCAGCTGAGCTACATCCCCACACAAAAAATCGACGAGAAATCTTCTATACAAGCATATTGCGGATGTCAAGCATAAATCAAGGTATAAAAATGCAATATCGGGTACGCGGCACAGGGTCATGAAGCACGATGGATAGGCAGGTCAGGAAATATCTCCGGCGCCTTTCCCGGAGCAGAGCATGAGATCCCCCCAGTAAGCCTGCCCCAGCGAAATGGCACCATCGCCAAAAGGAAAAGCTGATGGCGCCACGGGGTTTAAGCCAAGATTCGACAATTCGTGCATCGTTTCGGCAAGCAGGGTACGGTTGTTGAATACGCCTCCAGCCAGTACGACGTCATCCGCTAGATATGTTTCCGAAGCCTTGCAGGCCCATTTTGCAAGTCCCTTGGCAAGGCCCCTGTGAAAGCGCCGTGCCATGATGCCGGGTCGGTCCCTGTCCCCGGCTGCTTCTCTGAACAAGACATGGACATCAGCTTCAAGCAAGGTGTTTTTTTCTGCTATCGGCAGATCATAGTACCCGTTTTCATCAGCATCCTGTGCTTGTTCGAGCCTGATCGCTGCCTGGCCTTCATAGGTTATATCAAAGCATAGTCCGCCTAATGCAGAAACGGCATCAAAAAGCCTGCCGCAGCTGGATGTTTCAGGACAATTCATGCCATGATCGATCATTTCATGGAGGGCGGACCGTAGTCGTTCGCGGCCGTCATGCCAAGGCGCATGGCCAATAATGCCATGTTGCATGCACAATGCTTCGGCAATGCGCCATGGAGATCGTATGGCTGCTTCGCCTCCCGGGAGGAGGATAGGGGAAAACCGGCCGATGCGCTGCCACCGGCAGGGCCCAACAAGCAGAAGCTCACCGCCCCAGAGTGTCCCGTCACCGCCATATCCTGTGCCATCCAGCGCTATGCCGATGACCGTGTGCGCGATCGTATGCTCTGCCATGACGGCGCAGATGTGCGCAACATGGTGCTGAAGAGCAATGAGCGGGATGTGGGACTGCTCCGAAAACTGCTTTGCAAAAAGGGTCGAGCTGTAATCGGGATGCAGGTCCCGCACGATCAACTGGGGGGTGACTTCCAGAAGGGAGAGGAAATGGCGGAAGGTCTTTTCGTAGAATCCGAAGCATTCTGCCGTGGCAAGGTCGCCTATGTGCTGGCTCACAAAAGCTTCCTTGCCCCGGGTCAGGCAGAAGGTGCTCTTCAATTCAGCGCCGACCCCTAAAATGCTTTGATCAGGTTTTCGGTTGTCGTGCGCCGGGAGCAGGGAGGGGGCGGGGGTATACCCCCTTGCACGCCGGATGGTGCCTGATGAGGGCAGGCCTTTGTCTGGCCAGGCTGGAAAGACGACGGAATCATCTGCACGAACGACGATATCGCGGTCATGGAACAGGAAAAGATCGGCGATCCCGTCAAGCATGCGCCTGGCTTCCCGGTTTCCTATGCAAAGGGGGGTCCCTGGAGGGTTGCCGGATGTCATGACAAGGCAGTCAGGGGAATCTCCTGCATCCCCGCCGCAGAGTTCAGGATGGAAAAGCAGATGATGCAGGGGGGTCGACGGCAGCATGAGGCCTATGTCTCCCGTATCCGGAGACAATGAGCGCGGGAGTGAACTATGAGGGCAGATGACGATGGGACGGCAGGGGGATCCCAGAAGGATCCGGGCGTCGCTGCCTTGCGGTCCTATGTCGGCAAGATGCGCAGCAGCATCGATATCTGCTGCCATGACCGCCAGTGGCTTATGCGGGCGGTGTTTGCGTTCGCGGAGGCGTTGGATGGCGTCCGTGTTCCGTGCATCGCATACAAGATGGAAGCCTCCAAGCCCCTTTACAGCGGCGATGCGGCCTTTGCTAAGCTCGCGAAGCAGCAGCAGGACAGCCTCATCCCCTGTCGTTTCTGCGCCATGGACGCCGTAGCGGATAAGCCGGAAGGGGAGAGCGCCTCCTGCAAGGGCAGCGCTTGTGAAATCAGATCCGGGAGGGTCCGCTCGCTCAAGCCAAAGCATGGGGCCGCATTCGGGGCAGGCATTAGGCTGGGCATGGAAGCGCCGGTCGCTTGGAGAATGATATTCGTCGCTGCAGCGTCTGCAGAGGGGGAAGCATGCCATGGAGGTGACAGGCCTGTCATATGGGATCGACGTGGTGATGGTGTAGCGCGGACCGCAGTCGGTGCAGTTGGTAAAGGCATAGCCAAATCGACGGTTGCCGGGGTCAGACATATCCGCAAGGCAATGGGCGCAAGGGGCGACATCGGGACTGACAAGCACGGCATGCCCCCGATGCGATCCTTCAGAACTGAGAAGTATCTTGAATTCCCCCTCATCGGTGACGACATCTGCATCGTGCTGGACGACGGAGGAGATCCTTGCCAGCGGAGGCAGCCTTTGGCTGAAGGTCGAGAACGATGCCAGTGCCGAAGGGGTGCCCTGCACTTCTATGCGTACACCCTCCGGGGTATTTTGAACGGAGCCTGTGAGTCCAAGGCATTGTGCCTCGCGAAAGATGAACGGCCGGAAACCGACGCCTTGGACTTGACCGCCGATAATGTAGATGACCCTTCTAAGTTCTTCCATACCTTATGTCATCATTGGTGCTGTTTGCTAACAATAAATATATATCAAGCGGATATCAAAATAAAGAGTTTGAAACGCAAAATTTTTCTTGAGTAACTTTTTCGCGTGATTTACCATATATTTTGCTGGTCATAGCTTTGTAATATCGAGTCGTGCGTTTATGTGCTGCAAAAATCAAACGTTGTTCTTCACCCGGCAGTGACTGTGGAAATGCCAGTTGCATGAAGGGATCTGACATGCCTTCTTTTTATATCCAAGATCGCACCCTTGGGCAGATGCTTGACGAGACCGTCAGGCGTTTTCCCGACCGTGATGCAATAATCTACGTTGGAAGCGGCACGAAGCAGACATGGCGGGAGTTTTCTGAGACTGTGGAAAAACTCGGGCGCGGACTCCTGGCGCTTGGTGTGAAGCCGGGAGAGAAGATCGCGCTCTGGGCGACGAATGTGCCATACTGGGTGGCCATGCTTTTTGCTGCGGCCCGCATCGGGGCTGTGTTGCTTGCCGTAAATACAAACTATCGTGACCACGAATTAAAGTATCTGATCAGCCAGTCTGAATGCGAGAATTTTGTTTGTCTCGATTCGTTTTTGGACTACGACTACATTGCGGCGTTGGACCGCCTCATACCTGACCTTGGGGAACAGCCTGAAGGCAATGTGCGATCGGCAGAATTCCCAAAGCTCAGGCGCGTTATATGCATCAGGGAAACAACGCATCCGGGGATCATCTCTCTTTCGAAAGTATTTGAACTTTCAGGAAGAGTATCACAACATGAATATGATGCAGTATGTTCCGGCGTTGTCCCTTCGGATGTCGTCAACATGCAGTACACTTCCGGGACGACAGGAGTGCCTAAAGGCGTCATGCTGACGCATGCCGGTATCGTCAGGAATGGATACAGTATTGGAGAGCGTGAAGAACTGTCAGAAAACGATCGCGTCGTCATCCCTGTTCCCCTGTTCCATTGCTTTGGGATCGTTTTGGGAGTGATGGCTTGCGTCTCCCACGGCGCAGCAATGATCATCCTCGAGAGTTTTTCTCCAGAAAAGGTCATGTCCAGCATAGAAGCCGAAAAGGCTACGGTTTTATATGGCGTGCCTTCCAATTTTACTGCCATATTGGGGCACAGGCGGTTCAAGCAATATGACTATGGCAGTTTAAGAGCTATTTTGATGAGTGGTTCCGTGTGCCCTGAGCCTTTGATCAGGCAAGTCTTGCGCACGATGGGCATCGATGCGGTGTATATCCCTTACGGGCTGACAGAGGCATCGCCTGTCATCACGATGACCGCTGCGGGTGACACGGATGCGCATCGATTCTTTACCGTGGGCAAGGCCCTGGATCATGTCGAGGTCCAGATACGGGATGTTGCTACGGGATCGCCCCTTGCTCCGGGAACCCCCGGTGAAGTGTGCTGCCGCGGCTATAATGTCATGAAGGGGTACTATAACATGCCTGAGGCAACGGCCGAAGCCATCACAAGCGACGGCTGGCTGAAAACGGGTGACTTGGGTGTGCTTGACGATGAAGGGTACCTGACGATCACCGGCAGGATCAAGGATATGATCGTGCGCGGCGGGGAAAACATTTACCCGCGGGAGATAGAAGAAGATCTTTTGCGCATGCCGGGGATTTCCGACATCCAGGTCGTTGGCGTGCCTTCCAAGCGTTACGGTGAAGATGTGGTCGCCTTTATCATTGCCGCACAAGGATATGCCATCGGTGCAGAAGACATCCGTGAATTCTGCCGGGGCAGGGTGGCATGGCACAAAGTTCCTAAATATGTCGTGTGTGTCGATGAATTTCCTAAAACAGCAAATGGAAAAGTCCAGAAGATCAAGCTCAGGGAAAGGGCACTGGAGTTGTTCCCTGATGCAAAATGATCGCGTTGGATATCTGGCTGCAAAAGGATTTGACACGGAACTCCGTGATGAGCTTGAAAGGCATGGCGTCCATGTCAATGCCATCCGGGGGCGGCTCCTCCTTGCCGATGGATATCATCCTGCTGCCTGGGCACAGAACATATGGCTGGACCCTGTCTTCCTGCCGGTATCTTCGATCGGCAATGCCGTTAAAGCATTGAAAGCGATCCAGAGGAATTGGCATCTGCACCCCACGGGCAATTATCGCCGTGCAGCGCTCATCGAACAGCAGTTGCCGCCTGTCAAGCATAAGGCCATGACGTTTGGAGAGCCCGCGCCACAGTCTCCGCTTGGCTCATGGACGCTCTGGGAAAGCGATATGCTTTTGGCATCTGCCGCCTGTTCTTCTCCCTTTCCAGACGGGGAAGTCCGTTTCGTAGAGGATAAAGCCAATCCTCCGAGCCGCGCTTATCTGAAATTATGGGAAGTTTTCACCGTGACAGGCGTCAAGCCTGATAAAGGCGATCTTTGCATCGATCTTGGAGCTTCGCCGGGCGGATGGACATGGGTGCTCGCCTCGCTTGGGGCCCATGTCTTCAGCATAGATAAATCACCGCTGGAGCTCTCTGTCGCGTCGATGGATAATGTGGATTTCTGCCAGGGCAGTGGCTTCGGGCTCGACCCGGAGACCGTTGGCCAGGCAGACTGGTTGTTCTCAGACATGGCCTGTTATCCGGACCGGCTGCTGAGGACGGTACTCAGATGGCTGGAGCATGGCGCCGCACTTAACTATGTGTGCACGATCAAGCTTCAAGGCAAGACCGACCATGATATCGTTCAGTCGCTAGGTGAGATACCAGGTTCTAAGCTGATGCATCTGTCTTGCAATAAGCATGAGCTCACCTGGATCAATCTTGCGCAATGGCGCAGCCGGTCTCAGTCCGGCATCGATGCTGCACGCCCATTGAGAAGCATTGCCTGAATGTAATCGACCGTCTGCCTGTCGACGGGTTCGATGGCAAAGGTGTTGTGGCACATGCCGCATTTGATGGTCATCGATTCGAAGGGCTGTATCAGCATGGCTTCCTGATGGCAAAAAGGACAAGGATACGCAAAAAGCAATGCCATCCTTTCCGGTTTAACAGCTTTTTTGTGCAGCATCACGCACCTTATCACCGTAAAAGCAGGCTCGTTCCTGTCATTTCTGCAGGGACCGTTATCCCCAGGTGGTCGAGTAGGGTAGGCATGATGTCGCAAAGCCTGCCGTCTTTAAGCGGCAGGAGCGTGCCGTTGTCCATGAGCACGAGGGGCGTCTTGTTCAACGTGTGGGCCGTATGGGGCTGGCCATGGTCATCGAGCATCTTCTCGACATTGCCGTGGTCGGCGGTGATGCATAGGACACCATTGCGCCCGCGGACCGCTTCGGCAATCGCAGAGGCACAGGCGTCGACTGTTTCGCATGCTTTGATGGCGGCCTGCAGGTTGCCAGTATGTCCGACCATGTCCGGATTGGCCAGGTTGCATACTGCAAAATCGTACTTTCCGGTCGACCATGCCTCGATCAGTTTTTTCGTGACGGCATGCGCGCTCATTTCAGGCTTCAGATCATATGTGGCCACGTCCCTGGGAGATTCTATCAGTATCCTTTCCTCACCAGGAAACGGTTCCTCTTTGCCGCCGTTGAAGAAATAGGTGACATGGGCATACTTTTCCGTTTCAGCTATGCGAAGCTGGCGGCAACCCATCTGGGAAAGCAGTTCCCCCATCGTGTTTTTGAGATTGTCCTTGTGAAAGGCCACGGGGATGGGCAGCGAGGCATCATAGGACGTCATCGAGGCGACCCCGGCAAGGAGGGGGAGGTGTCCCCGGTCAAAGAAGGAGAAGTCGGGATCAGTAAGGGCGTGGGCCAATTCCCTTCCACGGTCGGCGCGGAAATTGAAGAAGAATACGCCATCATTATCTTGTATGGTGGATTCCGATGGATCCAGGAAGATCCTCGGTTTTAAAAATTCATCTGTCTCACCCTGGGAATATGCCTTGTTCAGTTCCGCGACGGGATCACGCGAAAATGAGCCGGTGCCATGGATGAGGGCATCCCAGGCGATTTTGATGCGTTCCCAGTGCTTGTCCCTGTCCATGGCATAAAAACGTCCGGTCATGTCGGCAAGCTCGCCACCATATTTCGTGGTGAGGTCTTTGAGGCGGGCCACGTATTGGACGGCTGAAGTCGGCGGAGTGTCTCGGCCGTCAAGAAATGCGTGGACAAGGGCCTTTATGCCGTGCTGCTGCGCCAGTGCCAGCAGGGCTTCCACATGATTGATATGGCTGTGGACGCCGCCATCGGAAAGAAGCCCGCATAAATGGAGCCTCCCATCCTTGGACGATACTGCTTTGAGAAGCCCGAGCAGGACAGGATTTTTTGAAAATTCTCCGGATTCTATGGAAATGTCTATCCTGGTCATGTCCTGGTAGACGACCCGTCCAGCGCCAATATTCAGGTGTCCTACTTCCGAGTTGCCGATAAAACCTGAAGGAAGGCCAACAGCGCGGCCAGATGCCTCCAGGCAGGACATTTCCCTGCGGCGGAACAAACTGTCCAGGAATGGCGTTTTGGCGCAGGCGGCAGCGTTGGACGCGCTCTCAGGCGCCAGTCCGTAGCCATCAAGGATGAGCAATAATGTCGGCGATGATAAGGACATAGTCTTTCCTTTATTGTTTATGCAGAACAGGAGAGGGGGAGCAAAGAAAAAAACATTCAGCTTTTGGCCGGAGCTTCCGGTGCGATCGGGGTCGCGCCGTTCAGGAGCTCTTCGAGTTTGTAACGGGTCCGGGCGGATTCAAGAAAGATATGCAGGATGATGTCATTGAGATCGACAAGGATCCATTCTCCTTCCTGATATCCTTCTGTATGCATATGCTCGAATTTGTTTTCCCTGCAGGTTTCCGATACCGCATCGGCAAGGCTCCGGGCGTGGCGGGATGAAGATGCGGTGCAGAGGATGACGACTTCAGCCAGCGGATCGCCTGGTGGAAGGGAAAATGCAGAAATATCGCGGCATTTATGTTCAAGAAGTGATCGGGAAACGATGGCAGCCTTTGCGGTTGCAGGCAATTGTGAGTATTTTTTATCTTTTGTCATTGCTACCTCTTTCTGTTAAGTTCTGTGTGGAATGTATGCTAAATCTTAAAGTAACGCAAATAGTAGATCGCTTGCTTCCATTGCATGGCAGGGAATCGGAGGGAGGATCCAGGCAGATCTGCGATGGACAGGACGATAGGAGCACGCCAGACATGATAGATTTCCATATCCTGGTCGATCCCATGCATGCGGCAAAGGATCGCTTTGGCATTGGCAGCGCCCTTGCATCGGCGAAAAGGGCAGGCATCCGGCACGCCGGGCTCATCGTTGCCTGTGAAGGGCTTGATTTCCGTTTTATGCCTGGATTCAGCCATGCAGTGCGCACGATGAGCCTTCACCTTGGGATCACCGCTTGGCCCGGAGTGGAATTAGTGCATATCCCCCAGCCATTGTTGGAAGAAGCGGTATCGAGATCCCGGGAACATGGCGCCCAGCTTGTCCTTGCGAGAGGGGAATGCCTTTATGACAATGCGGAGCGGGGATTGAACCTGGCAGCGATCAGCGCCGGGATAGATATTTTAACATGCCCCGGCATCTTGGATGAGGAAGCTGCTGGCCTGGCAGCGGAACGGGATATCAGTGTCGAATTCAGTTCATCTCCCCGGTGCGGCATCGCAGCAGCGCAGACAGTCATGAATTGCCTGCGTGCCGGATGTTCCATGGTATGCGGCAGTGCGGCCACCTGTGCGGACGAATTGCCCACGGAACATTTATGGGAGCATCTCATCAGGGGATCCTGCAGTGAACGCCATGTCGCGGATCGGTTCCGCGCCCATTTATCACAGAGCGGCATGAGGCTTGCCCAGAGGATGATGCAGTCAGAATTAAAAATTAAAAAATCTATCAATAATGCTTGACGAGGATGGTAACCTCGGATAAAAGGTTTCACGCAGTTGCAATGCTCATGTAGCTCAGTTGGTAGAGCGCATCCTTGGTAAGGATGAGGTCAACAGTTCAATTCTGTTCATGAGCTCCACAACAGCCTGTCCGGGATGTAGCGCAGTCTGGGAGCGCACTTGAATGGGGTTCAAGGGGTCGCTAGTTCAAATCTAGTCATCCCGACCAAAAATCATGGCACTCGTTTTGAGTGCCATTTTTCATTTAACAAAACCAGTTTGCTGAACAAAAAGGGGACGCACAAAGGCGTCCCCCTTCCATAATGTTCAAAAGCCGTTATTTGGCAAGCTCGGTCAGGTCGTCAAAGCGTTCCTGGTATTGCTTGGCCATGGTGCTGCGGAGTTCCTTGGCAAGCTCGGGCTTGGCTTTCTCGAGCTGTGCATAACGGTTTTCACCGAGAAGGAACTCTTCGAGCGTGCCGTCAGGGGCCTTCTTGTAGTCGAGGACGAAGGGATTCTTGCCCTCTTCCTTAAGAAGCGGATTGAAGCGGTACAGCGGCCAGTAGCCGGTCTGAACGGCGAGCTTGGCTTCTTCGAGGCTGCGCCCCATGCCCTTGCGGATGCCCTGGTTGATGCAGGGAGCGTAGGCGATGATCAGGGAAGGCCCGTGATACGCTTCCGCTTCCTTGAATGCCTTGAGCACCTGGTTCATGTCTGCGCCCATGCTGACGCTGGCGACATAAACGTAGCCGTAGGTCATGGCCATGCGGCCAAGTTCCTTTTTGCGGACGGGCTTGCCTGCGGCGGCAAACTTCGCAATGGAGCCGAGCGGGGTGGCCTTGGAAGCCTGACCGCCTGTGTTGGAGTACACTTCCGTATCGATGACGAGGATGTTGATGTCCGCGCCGGAGGCGATGACATGGTCAAGGCCGCCGTAGCCGATATCGTAGCCCCAGCCGTCGCCGCCGAACACCCAGAAGGACTTCTTTGTGAAGAGGTCCTGCATGTCGAGGATCTTGGCAAGGGTCTCATCGACGGCAGCGCCAGCGTAGATCTCTTCGAGCACGGCATCGCCGTATTCCTTGGAAAGTGCGGCGTCGTCCATGTTGGCGAGCCAGTTGCCAAGGGCTTCTTTAAGGCCTTCGGCAATGCCGGGCTTCTCCATGGCCGCGCGGCAGACGTCGGCGAGACC
>JAEEGI010024078.1_pt1 | contig 11898 bp, 12 predicted proteins | sample 8958751 | NCBI WGS metagenome assembly JAEEGI01 (sample SAMN16246545, study PRJNA631951) | gut metagenome | biome: gut microbiome; feature: rumen; material: KS-attached | host: Bos | place: Iran: Karaj | collected 2018-10 | reverse complement strand
AGGTGCAGACTGTGGATAATTTCGCCATACCCATGTCTGTCACTATGGTGTAACGGCCGGTTTCAAAGGAATAAACGTGTTTGTCCTGTGCAGAACCAATGACTGGCAGCAATGCCATCGCGATAAATAGGATCAGTCTTTTCATTGTTTTAAGAATTAACGGTAACTTTAGACAAAGATAGCATAAAAAAAAGAGATGCCTTTTTTGAAATGGTCCCATTTTAAATTCCATTTTGGCGGAAATCATAGTTATTATTTACATTTGCCCTAAATGAGCCCTGAAAGTGCTTGTAATAAAGAATCAAAATCCTATCTTTCTCCGCGTCGCGTTACTATTGATGATTTCCTCGGAGCAGAAATCTAGGATTTCATTAAATCCAGGATCCGAAGTGTCGATGATGGATTTTATCTCTCTTTTCCTGACAATATTCTCTATTTGTCCTCCAGAAAAATCATAGTCTTTAGCTAGCATCTCCGCCTCTTCTATTGAGAGACTTGGCAACATAGCTCTCCAAATGGAAGCTCTAGCTTCTCTGGATGGCATCTCAAAGCATATTTTATAAAGGAATCGTCTCTCAAAGGCCTTGTCCAGATTTGTGGTCAGGTTAGTGGTTGCTATGAGAATCCCGTCAAGGTCCTCCAGCTCCTGAAGAATGATGTTCTGGATTGAATTCTCCATTTTATCAACAGCTTTTTCCGCTCCTTCCCTACGAATACCGAAAATAGCGTCCGCCTCATTGAACAGTAAAATAGGAATGACACCTCCGGCTTTCACAGCCTCCCGATATTTTTCAAAGACATTCTTTATATTTTTCTCACTTTCACCCACCCAGCAGCTTTTAATCTGTGAAACATCAACGATATAAAGGTCTCTTCCGCTTTCTCTAGCAATCTGATAGGCGGTTTCTGTCTTACCCGTCCCAGGACCACCGTAGAAAAGGCAGGTAAAGCCTGTGCGGAATCCTTTATCCTTCATTTTTACTCGGATTTCGTTAAAACGCTTTTCGCTCATAAGCTCTTTCAGTTGTTCAACTTGCCGCTGTTCAGTTTGGTTGTAAAACAAAGTCTTTGGTGTAATCTCCGACGCTACTACTTTCCGGGAGGCAGTGATTTTCTTTTCCTGTTTCTTGATTCCACCAACATCGTCGAATATCTCTTCTTTAACTTCGTCACTCAGTTTAAAGTAATCGCGTTCCATAAAGATGTTGCGTCCAGCATATTCAAGAACCCTTTCCTTCTGTAGGGTAAGGCGCTCAAGTTTAAATTCTAACCTGAGACGAGCAAGAATCTCATCAGAAAAATAACCTTCCATATCGTGCCACCCAACCATATCATCATCTTGGAAATAATATCGATATACCATTCCGTAAAGGACGACTATTTCTCTGTAGGAAAGTTTTTTACTTATTCGTAATATTGTCTTGGACACACTGTTATGAGGATTGAGTTCCATAAGACTATTGAGGTCTTCTACAATCTCATCAGTAGAGCACTGACCATCTTCCAACAAGTCAAGTCCCTTTTTAATATGGACTAAAAGGGACATGGCATCCAGTCCCGTTGTCGGTTCCGGTTCCACCGGCTTATTGTTGATTAAGGATTTCAGAACCCTCTGAGGTATTGAAAGCTCCCTTTTTTTATTTATTCTGATGTAGCCCTTTTTTTGCAGGGTTTCCAATTCTTTATTATAACTTAAGTATTTGAGATAACTAATCCCAAGTGACGTTGCTAGCGTTTGTCCGGTTATAGTGTACAATGAATCCTTGCACGTTATCGCTATTAATAATACGGTTTGTATAGGTGAAAGACCAAGTTCGTTCCCAAGAACATCAATATCCGAGGCCGCTTTCTCCATAAGGTCAAAAGACATTCCGTTCCTCGAATTACCTCCCATTTTGCCTGCAATGCTGCACATCCTGTCAATAATCGTTATTTCCATAATCTTACACTTTATCTGGCAACAAAGGTATTGGCAGCTTCGGCAAGATTCAGGCAAATGCTCTTTTTCGATATTCTGCCATTATTTTGCCGAAGATATTGCTAATTTTGTATTCAGTTATGGCAAAGAACTATTTTAAATCTTACATCTGGCTGCTGGAAACACTCCAGAGCCGTGGTCCGCTGACGCTGGCTCAGATTAGGGAGCTCTGGCAACGCAGTTCAGTAAACGAGTTTGGCAATGACCTTCCAGCACGCACCTTCTCCAATCATATTGCTTCTATCGGTGATATCTTCGGTATTGACATTGTCTGCGACCGCAGGGACAACACTTATAGCATAGAGAACAATGAGGATATGGATGGACAAGGAATACGTGCATGGATGCTGGATGCGCTCAGTTTGAATTCCTTGTTGAATGAGAGCGCAGGCATGAAAGACAGAATATTCTTTGAGAATGTCCCATCCAGCCATCAGTTCCTGACGACCATCATTCAGGCAATCCGGGACAACCGTAAACTGAAGGTTCGCTACCAGGGCTACCGGATGGATCAGGAACGGACATTTGAACTGGATCCGTATTTCATCCGAGAATTCAAACGCCGCTGGTATCTGTATGGCCACAAAGACTACGACAAAGACACCAAGCCGCACATGTATGCCCTAGACAGGATGATGGAAGTAGAGATTCTTCCCGATACTTTTAAGATGCCGGAAGGTCTGGATGCCGAGGCCTGGTTCCAGTCTCTCTACGGAGTTCGGAAGTATGATGATATGAAGCCCCAGCAAGTCCTCTTAAAGGTCTATGGCAAGCAGGTTCGCTACTTCCGTTCCCTTCCGCTCCACAGTTCCCAAGAAGAAATTGAGACCCACAAAGGCTATAGTATCTTTGCCTACAACCTCGCTCCAGACTATGACTTCAAGCAGGACATCCTTTCGTTTGGGGATTCGATTGAGGTCCTGGAGCCGAAAGAACTAAGAATAGAGTTCTCTGAAAAAATCAATAAGATGATAACTAGATACATGCATAATGGATAAAAAAATGACAATTACTGAAATCTTTGATCGGGCAAAGAAACAACTTGATGGCGGGGATTTGAAAACCGGTTACGAGGTAGATGGCCATATCTTTCACTGTTATTACACAAACAAAGATTGGCAGAATTATGTTAATGTGATGCCCGAAAGCATCAAACATCAGTTTGATGATGGCAAGGGGGGAGAAATGCAAGAGTATACTCGAAAAGGACGTATTTATCCTCCCAAAATGGATTCATATGCTTCTTCCAGTAGATTCATGTATAGCCAAGGTCAGGAGTTTGATGGCTTTGCATATGAGAAACAGCTACCTACTGGTCTTGGCGGATATGACGCCAATCTTGACGGCTACTTGGAATTGAAGAATGTCTTCGTAGAAGCCAAGTGCCATGAGTTTTATAACTACTCAAGACCTAAACTGAGCAAGCGCATTAGGATGCTGTTAGATGGCATTATCCCGAGGCTTGACGGAAAACTTGATTACGATCGTTCTAAGGATACCCTTTATTTGTCCTGGGAAAACCAAGATTCTGGCCACTTCGATTTCAAACAGATGCTATGTCATCTCTGCGGAATTGCGAATATGGTACTGGTCGGTGGAGAGAAGACCGTGAACTTTATTTATCTGGCCTATCGTCCGTCTCAAGAACTCCTTGCATTTGTGGATAATCCTTCAGACAAACAACGAATTCTGGAACTCTTCGATGATGAAAAGAAAATGGCCAAGACAATTGATTTTAAGTCCATTTACGAGGCAATCCTTCATTATTTCAACCGGAGAAAAAAGTATGGTTATAGTGAGGATGAAATCAGGACAATGTCGACATCATTCAGTTTCACATTCTGCACCCAAGATAACTTCAAATCAGTAGTCGATAGTCTGTAACTTTTGGAATTATTAGAATCAGCGGCAATACCATCTTTGCATTCTCCGACACCCATAGCCGTCATCATTATTGGTGACGGCTTTTAGCTTCTGCCTATTTTCTGCCGAAGGCGCGGTTATTTTTGCCGAAAAAAGTTAGATATGGCAGAAATAATCACTCAAATCCCTGGTTTCGAAAAAGGTCGTATACAACGCATCTACGCCACTGATGAAGTGAGCGAATCCTTTCTAGTGTCCCAAATGGCGGACATCCTACGCCAGAAATGGAACACATCAGTCCTCTGTATCTCTCTGGATGGTCACAAAGAGGCCATAGAGTCCCTGATTCCCCAGGAGAAGGCCATTGGCAATGTCTATGTCCTTGACCAAACGAACCCCATCCTTGATATAGTTCTCCGTAAGGCGGAAGGCATCATCAACCGCCGCTTCATCCGTGCCCTCATCATCAGCGGGGCCGAAAGACTAACCACAAGAACATACAAAGACAGTCCAGATAAAGGACAGGAGTTGATAAACCACTGTCTGAACGGGCTGGCAAGAGACAAGAAGATTCCGATTATCCTTGTGGAAAACAAAGAGGAACCTATAGAAAAAAAATAATAAACCAACTATCTCCAATACAATGAAGCACATTATTATTACCGCAGCACTGGTTTTTGCCAGCATTCTGGGTTATGCCCAGAGCACCAACCCACTTAACTATAGCGGCCGTATGTACGTAGAGGCTATTGAAATCTACACAACTCCTCGCTATGTTTCCTATGAAGACCACGCTATTGTGTCCCAGCAAATGCGCATCCCATCCGTGCGAATCAGCAAGTGCGAGATGGATTTCAAGAATGGAACCGTCATTGTAGACCAGACCACGATGAAGGTAAAGGTCAATGCAACCAAGAAGTATAACACAAACTATGGCTGGGTGGTTGTCATCTATATGGATCATGTTGATGAGGGGAACAAGGCAGAACTGGTCTGGCCGGAATATGGAAAGCCCTACATGCAACAAATAACCCCAAATGATGATGGTGTCAAGATTGCTAGGATGGTCTTGTCTAAGAATCCCTATGTAGCCGATGAAAGAGAGGCTCTGATGAACCTATTACAAGGTCTTGGGACTATGTGATAACTGGTTTGAATGGGCCGGCACGGATAGTGCCGTGATCCCCCTAGAGGGGACAGGGGGTCAGTTTCACGCCGGATAAAGGGGACTTCTTTCACCGGAATCTCCACCTAAAGAGAATAGAGAGTTATGATTCCCAATAGGCTATGCAACAAGGTTTACTTTTCAGATTTGATGCCTAAAAAGGCTCCGGTTGCATATAATGGACTGGTTGCAGTCCTGGATAGATATGAGGTAAATCACGATTTGCTCCCTGGCACCAGCGATATATGGTGTCGCGATTATTTGCCTGCGCAAATAGAAGCCAATAGTTTTTGTTTGTTTTCTGCAAAAAAACGAATTAGTTAAAACCCATAACGATTATATGTTTTTAAATGGTAAAAGTGTGGAGCCAAATTCTTTTACCCTTACAGAGGTTGTGGAAGAACCTTGACAGAGATAAACTACTGATATTTCACACTCGGAAGTTATGGAACATCGTCTCTGGAATGACGATACAACACGACTACGCACGAGCGTAAGGAATCCTCGTAGCCCTTCTGTCTTTTGATACTTCTACATTTCTTAAAAGGGACAAACGAAAACACTTTCGCTATCACTAGTGTTATTTTAAATTTCATCATGTATAAGACGGATAGGCATACTTGCTCGACCTAAATCATCCCAACCATAATCATTAATGCTTGGTCTAATCTTTCTATCATTACCTATGCCGTTAAAAATAAGTTGTTCTCCAAAAGTCGACGAAGACGGTGGCCTATTGATCCAATAAACGGAAGCATCACGAGATGCTGAACATGGTAAGAAAACACAACCTTTTGCTATATATTTTAATACATTTACACCTCCATGTTTATCTTCGTAAATAGGATTAGGTATTTTGTATTTTATGGCATCATTTTCCAATTCTGCTCTATCTTGATAATAATTAAAATCATCAGGTAAAATAAGGGTTCCTCTGTAATTACCACCTAATCTCCAAAAAGATATATTTGTATTTTCACCAGGTGTAATATAAAACGCATTCATGTAAGCATTTTCATTATCCGGATATTTTCTTCGGTACGATCTTGATTGTTCTCCAGCAACTAAAGCACTCCATTCATTCGCATTAGGTATTCTCCATCCCTTTATGTTATATACACTTACTTTGTACAAACTTAATCCTACTGTGGTTTTATAGTCAAAATTTTGGTTATTATCCCACTGTGCAGAACAAAATTTATATCGTTCATTATCTTCATAATCAACATATAAATTGCCAGGGGCTAAATAAACTTTTTTGTCTTCCGAAACGGAAAACAAATGGGGAGTTACAAAGATTGTGGATGTATAGAATCTGCCATTCTTAAATCCTTCAACTGGAGCAGCTTTTGAACCCGTGTACACCTTTCCATCTTCATCAACAACTGAAAAAACTATAAGGTCAGAAGGATTGCCTTGGAAGCTCAAAGATACATATACTGTGGTAAGGGCACTATCATATGATATATTAACACAATTGAGAGTATGATTATAACCATTTGGGGAAGTTGACCAGTATTTACCTAAATAATCAGTGTAAGAATCTATAAGATTGTCACCATCAGAATAAATGGTTAAATACTTGATTTTTAGGTCCTTGTTGCCATATTTGAAGGTTAATTTGAAGATGCTTTGAAGAGCCTCAAAATGTGCTTTTGTTGTTGTTATACAATTATCATTGACTGAAACTACTTCAACTTTGGCAAAGGCGGCATCTTTAACATTTCCTAGAATCCCGTTTTGTTTTGTATAATCTACGACTATGACACCATCATTCCAAGCGTTTTCAAAGTCTCCTTTTTTTAATGAGGTATTATAAATTAGTAATAGGCTATCACCCTTTTGATATGTACCCGCAAGAGAACCTTGTAGATTAACTGAGACTCCATCAGAATCGGGATATAAAAACTCTGAGTCCCAAAAATGATTACGATCTAATGAATGAGGCCAGTTATAAACGGCTACTTTGTCAAGCATCGAAAAGGAAGTAACTCCGCTCTCTTCAACAGCTTTACTTGAAGCCATCATTGCAGGAATGTTCACTCTTAATTTTGTATGATTATACTCCTCTTTCGAGTCCAAATTCTTACTGCAGGAATAAATGGTTACCCCAATTATTAGCAAAATAATAAACGAAAATAATTTATTCATAATACTTCTAAATAGAATTAATGTTACCATTCTTCAGGAATATAATTATCACGATCTGAATCTGTATCATCTAATCCACCTGGTTTCATGACTATAACTCTACATATTGCTTTTTTCTCGCTACAAATCGCTGTTATAAAAGTAGTGCCTGGAGCTTTAGCCTCAACTTTTCCACTATTATCTATGGTTGCTACAGATGTATCAGATGATATCCATGTCACTGACTTATTTGCAGCATTATCAGGTAAAACAATTGCTATAAGAGTAAGTGGTTCTTGCCCAACTGCAATAGTTATCGACGTGTGACTTAGTGAAACAGATGTCACTTGAACAGTTACAGTCACTGTACAAGTGGCAGATTTACCCCCACAAGTAGCCTTTATAATAGAAACACCATTATCCAATCCAGTTACTTTACCATAACCATCTACAGTAGCAACTGTAGGCTCTGAGCTTTCCCAAGAAATAGACTGCTCGGTTGCATTTGAAGGATTAATCGTAACAACAAGAGTTTCAGAGGCACCTGCGTCCAAAGCTAAATCTGGCTTGTTTAAAGAAATACTTTCAACAGGTATAGTTACAGTAACTTCACAAGCAGCAGTCATGCCAGAAGCTTCAGCTGTAATTGTTGTAATTCCTGCATCTATGGCAGTAACTACACCGTTGTTTACGGTAGCGACGGAAGGATTAGAAGAAATCCATGTAACAGTCTTATCTGCGGCATTGGCAGGAGAAACGGTTGCTGTAAGAGTAAGCGGATCCTGCCCAACGGCAATAGTAGCAGTTGTCTGGCTAAGAGAAACAGATTTAACCGTTACAACTACATTAACTTTGCAGGAAGCAGATTTCCCGCCACTGGTTGCCGTTATAGACGCAACACCATTGTTAACTCCCGTAACCTTACCATTATTGTCTACTATTGCTACATCTGTCTTGGATGACGCCCAAGTAACAGTCTTGTCAGTTGCATCGTCAGGCTTTACAGTTGCTTTAAGAGTATATATTTCATCAGCATCAAGAGTTATTTCTGTCTTGTCTAATTCAACAGAGGTTACAGCTACCGTTGGTTTCTTAACAGTTATCTTGCAAGTTGCACTTTTTCCTCCGCAAGAAGCTGTAATGTTTGACGAACCTTCAGCCTTAGCTGTAATAAGTCCTGTTGGCGTAACAGTAGCAACTGTTGTGTTGGAAGAAGTCCATGTTACAGTCTTTTCAGTTGCATTAGATGGATTAACTGTAGCTGTGAGTTGAAGAGTGTTGCCAATAACAAGGTCAGCTTCTGTTTTGGAAAGAGACACAGAAGAAACTGCTATTGTGGATGGTGTAATTGGTCCGTCTGGCTTATCACCACCGCCACCTCCTCCACAAGAAGATACTATTGCAGTCATTAACAACACAAATCTCGTTTTTCTAATCATATATAAACTATCTATTTCTTATTTTGACTTAATAACTCATTCTCATAATAACTGCTGTCAAAAAAATTTATTCACTATCGTCTTTTGACATAATTACATTTACTATTGCATGAAATTGTTCGGAGGTGTCATTTTTGTCTTGAAACGCTGTGATAGAATGACTTTCAAATACATAACCTTTATATGAGTAATCATTCAATGTTTCGGATATCCATTCATCAATAGATTCGTTTGAATCAAATGTAAAACTACCTGTGTTGGACTTAGATAGATACTTTTTCATATAAAACGTTTTTGTGACCACAGGCTTCAGAAGGTCTATAAACAAAAAAAGTGTGAAGCCAATTTCATTTATCATTACAGAGGTTGTGGCAACCTTGGATGAGATAAACTACTGATACTCCACACTCGGCAGTATATGAAGCATCAGCCCTTAGAACAAGGAGACGCAACATAGTCGTGCACGAGCAAACGTATCCTCGGTTATCCTTCATCCTTGAAACTGCCACATTTCTGTAAGAGGACAAAACGAAAACACTTTCGCTATATGTCTGCCATATGTTTCAATGGCAGTCCAAATATACTGATTGTTTTGAATATATCACATCGCTGATGGCTAAAAAGTTATAGAGGGATTCTTTGGATTTCTCAGGAAATACAAGTTCTTTAGCCAGAAAAACATAGATTTTTTCCGGCTGCCATTTTTTGTCCTATAGACCATGTTCTAACGTCTGTTTGCCATCTATATAGTCAGAGATTATTTGCTGCTTATTCCGGCGATTACCGCCATAAAACTGGCGGCCACAAGACTTACATTTATATAAAAGATATAAACAACAGAAATATTGACACAGGCACCAACCCAAATCAATAGATAAGAATAATACAAACAGGAGGGCTACAAAATATAAAGACAAAGAAGCATTTTGGAGAAGTATCTTAATAGATAAAGAACTCTTTTCAATAAAGAAATCCGCACCTCAGCATTTGAAGTGCGGATTTTTCTTATCATTACTATGGAATATATCACTTTTGCTATTAGAATATTTTTTTAAGGTATGCCTCTTTGTTTTTGTTGTAATCAGATATGGTTATGCTTGACTTTGTAAGAGTACAAAACTTAAACAAAAAAGATGGGAAAAAACCATAATCTCCACCTGAGACAATTAAACTATTGCCTTGTACTGAATAAGTAAAAGTTATTGATTTTTTCTTTGGTACATATCCCTTAGGAACATCATCTGTATCAAAAAGTTCAGTGCAATTAATGGTAAGAGAATTACCTTTAACTGTATAGGATGCTTTATAATATGGCGCAACATAGATTCCAAATGTCTCATTGTAAACGCCATCATAAAAGCCATATGTCCCATCGTAAAAGCCATATGTCTGATATCCGTCCCAAACTTCTTCAAGTAAAGAATAGCAATTTCCATTTTTATCAAATTCAATGAAGCCAACACATTTATCAGCAGCAAGTACAGGTCCATGATACTCCCACGTCCCTACAATGTCGCCTCCCCCCTTTTCTTCTTTTTCGCCATTAGATTTGCTACATGATGTAGCGGCTATCATAAATACGGATAGGCAGGCTAACAAAAATCTTAGTTTTTTCATACAAAATCAATAATATGCCTTGGCTCAAAAAGGCGATTAAACTAAAAAAGGTTGAGCCATTTTCATTGAAAAGGGGCTATGAAAACACCTTTTAAATACTTTTCACAATAAGTTTAACAAATATACAAAATTATCAGATGCTGTCTATCAAGCGTTTCTTTTATATCAAGTCTTCTATCTTGGTTTCATCTTTCTCCCCCAAGGCATCCCAATATGCCTTACACCCATTACTGATTTTCTGACACCATTCAAAACTCCTTGGATTAGCCTGATTGTACCTTTTTAAACTTTGCCTAATCTTCTCTTTCTGCTGAGGAGACATCTTCTTTGATGTGCGTTTATAGATTTTTTCCTTCTGCTGAGGTGTCGTTGCCTGTGTTTCCTGCTTTCTTGTTGGTTGTACCATAGTGTTTAAGTATTTATAGTAGTTATTCTTAGTATACCATAAATAGTAGGTACTTCCCAAAAAACCGAAAACATGGAGAGACTTCGGATGCAACACAGTGTGTGGGGCTTAGTACATTTAGTTCAACAAAAACGCTAAGGCGGATTACACTAAAACTTTTTTGACTTTTGGCTGAGGGGGGGGGCAGATTTTTTAAAAGACACAGATTGAATGCCTAAAAAAGTATCATTTTAGGGGTATAAAAAGTATCGGGATTTTGGGTAAAAATAAGGCAATCAGCATAAATCGGCATAATTGATAGATTTATAGCGGATTATGGGTATAACACCTACCATCTCATTGAGAAAGTGGCATTTAGGGGCTTTGATTTCTTGAAAAATACTCAGGAAATGGACTATGGTTATTTTATTGGTATATTTGTACAAAATACAGCGAAATGAAGGATTATATCTCAGAAATCTCATCCCCATCTATATCTCCTGATAACTTGTCAGGCATTGAAGTTCAGTCATATCTACGCTTGCTTGAAAGTGCAAGACAATCATTTATTGGAAATGTGGCTCAATATCCCAAGAATGCGATTAAGGCATATCTGAATGAGTTGATGGAAGCCAAGAACGTCATTATTAAGCGTGGTTTTATCGGGATGGAGCAACCTGCTTTGGAAATGGTTCAAGCAGATATTAAAGAGGCTGAACTGATATATATTTTTTCCATCTTGGATAAAGGGATGATGCAATCTCTTGAAAAGACAGCCTCCTTTTTACAACAAGTTATAGGAGAAGAGCAACCGACAGAACCTCAGCCTCAGCCAATAATAGAGCAGCCTCAGCCCGAAGAAAAGGATGAGAAGCAAAACGTTGTTGAAGGAGTAAAAGTAATAAGCGGAACACAGGGATTGGCTGATTACCTCGGTTGCAGTAAAAGCATGGCTTTTGGTATCATCAGTAGAGGGGTACTTAAAGACATAGGCATTCAGTATATGGTTGGAAAGTGTTGGAAGTTCAATCGTGAAAAGTTGGATAAGTACCTAAAAGAGCATCCCGACTTATTAGCAAATGTGCGATGTAAGAGGTAAAAATGGGTGGTTTCTTGGGTGGTTAGGTATAAGAAAAACGGCATAACTGATTGATTTTTATCAAGTTATGCCGTTTCTTTTGTGGAGAACAAGGGAGTCGAACCCTTGACCCCCTGCTTGCAAAGCAGGTGCTCTAGCCAACTGAGCTAGTCCCCCAATCTGTAGGCCCGCGCGGATTTGAACCGCTGACCCCCACATTGTCAGTGTGGTGCTCTAACCAAA
>JAEEGI010024077.1_pt1 | contig 11899 bp, 6 predicted proteins | sample 8958751 | NCBI WGS metagenome assembly JAEEGI01 (sample SAMN16246545, study PRJNA631951) | gut metagenome | biome: gut microbiome; feature: rumen; material: KS-attached | host: Bos | place: Iran: Karaj | collected 2018-10 | reverse complement strand
TCTTATAAGAAAAATTATACAAAACCATCTAAATTTGCCCACTTCTTATTAACAAGTGGTATCGCTTACATCAATAACCACGCTAATGTTCGTTTAAAGAAAATTGGCTTAGATAAAATCCCAAACGAAAAGTTCTTACTCGTTAGTAACCATAAGAGTAAATTTGATCCAATGCTCACCGCTCAAGCATTAGGCAAATACGATTTAGCCTTTGTCACTAAAGAAGACAACATGAAGATTCCATTAGCGGGTAGATTCATGTGGCGTAATGGTTATATGCCAGTCAACAGAGCGGATAAGATGCAATCTCTTGAACAATTCAAGAAAGCCGCTGAATTAATTGGTTCAGGTGCTTCAAGTGTTGGTATTTATCCAGAAGGTAGCCGTCAAGAAGAACATGTCATCTTAGCGGACTTCCATAATGGCGCTTTCAATATTGCCACTAAAACTAAATGTCCAATCGTTATCTTGACTTGTAAAGGTACAAGCCAAATCCATAAAAGATTCCCTCGTTCTAGCAAAGTAGAATTAAAGGTTGTCCAAGTCTTATATTACGAAGATTATTCCTCAATGAATGGCACTGAACTTTGTAATTATGTTCATGACATTATGTATAAGGAATTGAGTGAATGACATTCACTCTTTTCTTTTTGTGAGCCCGCTCGCACCACTACATGAAAAAATAATAGCAAGCATAAAAACTTGCTATTTTTTTCTAAAAGGGTTATACCTATCGGTATGAAAGATCAAAAGAAACGTCTTAATCCTTACCTACTAGTTATTCTTTCATTTGTCATCATCATCTTGATTGGCTCTGTTCTTTTAATGTTCCCATTTTCTAGAACAGCGAATGACTATGGTAATTATATCGATTGTTTATTCTTAGCGACATCTGCCACTTGTGTGACTGGTTTAAACTGTTTTAACCAAGGCATTGCTACTGAATTAACTTTCGCTGGTCAATTAATATTATTATTACTTATCCAAGTTGGTGGTTTAGGTTTTATTACTTTATTCACCTTCGTTTTCACCTTATTTAACCGTAAATTACAATTTAAAGATCGTTTATTTATCTCTTTAATGGTCAATAACGAAGATATGGCGCAGGTCACCACTTTCGTAAGAAAGATTATCTTAATCTCCTTCTCTTGCGAATTAATTGGTTTCTTATTAGGTTTACCAGTCTTTTTAACATATTCTCATGATGTTGGAAGTGGCTTATGGAATTCTTTATTCACTTCTATTTCATCATATAACAACGCTGGTTTTGATTTATTTGGTAACGCTTCTCTTATTAGAGGTAACGGTGGTTTCATCGATACATTACCAGATTGGGCATACTACTATTTATGCTCTTATATCATGCTTTTGATTATCTTAGGTGGCATCTCATTCCTTGTCGTGATGGATATCTTTGCTAAGCGTAACTTATCACAATTACGTGTCTTCACAAAGATTTCATTATTAATGACCGGTATCTTAATTGCCACTGGTTTCTTAGTGTTCTGGATGGGTCAAGGATTCCAACGTCCATTTGACGCTTTATTCCAATCAGTGACATGTAGAACTGCGGGCTTTGCCACTCTTGACCAAGATAAGTTAAGTGTGGTTAATAAAGTCTTCTCTTGCTTCTTAATGTTCTTCGGTGGTAACCCACTCGGTACCGCAGGTGGCGTTAAGACCACTACTTTATATATTATTGTCCTGGCGATGGTTTGCTATTTAACTGGTCGTAAAGTGACTTCATTCCATAGAAGATATTCTAACGAAGTGATCGTTAAAGCGATGTCATTAGTTATTCTTGGTGTTTCCGTTATCTTCATTAGTTTCATTGGTATTTATGCTTTTGAAGCTAAGATGAATGTTGCTGAGTTAGGATTACAAAGCACAAAAGCCAGCGCCCTTATTTACGAAGTATTCTCCGCTTTCGGTACTGTTGGCGTTACTGCGGGTGTCACTCCTCACTTAAGTTATGGTAGTAAAATTATCATCATTTTATTGATGTTTATTGGTCGTTTAGGCCCTATTACTTTCTTACAATTATTAGGTAGCAAAATGCGCTTTGATGACCAAAGCAAATATCACTACGTTGAAGAAGACTTCTTAATTGGCTAATGAAGATTATTCTTCATCGGCTTTCTTAAATTTATTAGTGCCTCTTAATGTTTCAATTAAAGCTTGTTTTTCTAATGGTCTGAAGAAGTAGAAGCCTTGTAATAAGACATCAACACCGACTTCTTTGATGAGTAAGAATTGGTCAATGTTTTCAACACCGACGATAGAAGCTTTCATTTCGAAACGGTTGATTAATAAGAGTAATTGTTTCAAAGAGTTGAAACGTTGGTTATCACTATCGATATGGTTAACAAGGTTACGGGAAATCTTCACTTCATCGAAGCCGATTTCTTTTAAGATTTCAATAGAGATATATCGACCTGTATATTGGTCACACACTAAGACGATATTGAGATCTCTAAGCACTTTAGCAATGCTCTTGAATTCATCAATATGAGTGGAAACATCGTGTTCTGGAATTTCGAAAGCGATGAAACGTTTTGGAAGTTTCAAGTCTTCGATATATTTCTTAATATCTTTAGCGAAGTTCTTGTCGGTAAAGAAGGAATAGTCGGTATTAAGACCAAATCTTCTAAAGCCTAAAGATGAGAAGAACAGCGCACCATATTCGTTATATAAAGAGGCAGTGAAATCAAGAAGGGCGTGAGAAATGATACCGATTTGATTGTGTTTCGCCGCGATATTAACGACTTCATCAGTACGCATGGCGATATTACGATAATCATCAGAAATACGTAAGAGAAGCTCAGCGCCATAGATTTGCTTATCAGCGGAACTAACCATTGGTTGTAAGTTGATATCATATGTCTTTTCACCGAATGATTTCTTAATAATAGAAAGAATGTATTCTTCTCTATTCGCACTTCTAGTGTAATCATTTTCATCAAAATAGATATAATCCTTGTTCACTTCATAACGGCCTCTTGTAGAGAAGACATCAGCTTGTTTAATTAAGCTTGTTGCGTTAGGGAAGGCACGAGGATAAGAAACTGGTAAGAAGGTGATATTTAAAACATAGTCCGCGGACTTATCAACGTTCTTAGCGACAGCGTAGATCTTTTCACATTCATCTAAGATGTCAGTTTGGCCGTATTCGTAGAATAGTAACGCTAAGAATTGGTTAGTGTAGTAATAGATATTTTCTAAACCATTATGTAACTTCTTTAAACGTTTAGAGAAGTCACGGAGAATAGATAAAGTACCTTCAGAACCATGTTCTTTCACTAAATCTTCTAAGTTATCAATTCTTAAGAGTAATAAATAACCTTTACCGTTCATTGTGTAGGCATCTTGTAAGTTCTCGACGAGAGTGTGGAAGGAATTAACAAGTAAGTCTTGGTTATAACGGCTTTGTGATTTATGAGAGTAAATATTCTTAATCGCTAAAACACGGTAGATATTATGGTGATCAGATAACACTAAGGATGTTTCATAATTATCTCTACCATTTTTCACTGTCTTCTTATTACCAGTAAGAAGTGGGCAGTCCTTACATGGCATATCTAAGCCATATAAAGCTTTGTGACATTTTTCACCAAATTTCGCATTAGGGAATAAGGCTTTTAAGGTTTGACTACCATTTAAGAGAGTGAAGTCATCCGCACTAACACGGTATGTGGAGAAGTCAGCGATTTTAAGAATCGCATCGATTTCATCAAATGAGCTTTCAATTTCATTATCACGTTTCGCGGAGATTAAGAATGAGCTGATTCTTGTACAGAGCATTAACATGGATTCTTGGATATAAGAATCGAACTTTAATTCTTTATTCTTATTAAAGAAATAAATGACACCTTGGACAGCATCGTTACTCTTAATGACATAATAGAAGCCACTTTCTAGTCCAATGCGGTCTAAATGACGTCCTAAGGCGTTATTCGCGTGGTTCCTTAATGAGAAGTAATAAGAACCATTATCGTCCTTTGTTTCGTCCATTATGCGTATTAAAGCCTGATTGACAGTGCCATCTTGAGATAATGGATTAATTTCATCATTATTTGCTTGATAAGCAATGACATAACGTTTGTTAACAGAATCTAAGGCAATGATACCAGCATAGTTAATACCAAAGTATTGTGCGGTTGTCTTAATGGTGTTTTGAATAATCTTATTATTTTCATTAAAGTTATTCATACCATGTTTCATCGCTGATAATGGAGCGATGATTTTACTCATGCTATTGAGGTTGGTGGAATTTCTTAAAATAGCGTTACTCTTTAAGGAATGTAAACGGTTTGGTAAATAGAAGAAAATATCGTTACCTTGACGTTTCGCGTAACGTAAGTCTGGGAATAATTCATTAACGTCACTATATGGATAGCAAACCACAGAGAAATGCGCGGTTAAAGGAGTAATACCTTCCGCGAGACGTTTAGAGATAGAAGCACTACGCATACATGTTTCTAATTGTTCTTTAATTTTGCTTAAAGAATCAATTCTTGGTAAATAGAGATAAATACTCTTACTATCTTCACCAAGGACATATAATGGTTGTTCATAGTCATAGAAGTTATCTTGTAAGACTTTGAGAATATAATCGATATTCTTCTTAGTTAAGGTTTCATCTTCAAGAGCGTAATATGTTTCGATAATGATATTACGATAGTTTTGAGATTTAAAAATGATGTTATCAAGTTCTCTTTTGAAAGACTCAAAAGTGACGAGATGTTTTTCTTTATCAATATAATCTAATGCAATATCATCAAAGTTATTTTCATTAGGAATAAGTGTCGCACCGATTAATTCTTTTCTTAAGACATCAACGTGTTCATTTAATTCCGCGATTTCTTTATAGTGTTTACTTGGATATTCACGGAAATCGTTTTCGTTTCTTGCAATGTTTTCAAAGTTAGAAATAGTTGTGCCATATAAACCTTTAATAAAGACCACTTGGAAACGTCTAACGACATAGAAGGTGTAAACACCATATAAAATAATCATTGCGATAGCGAAGATGATTAAGGCTAAGAATAAAGCCATATCATTAGTTCTCGCATAGAAGAATGTTAAAAGTGTACCACCTAACGCAAAGACAATAAGGAAGGCGATTGGGAAAATCGTCACGAAACGGAAGAAGATTTTAATGGAGCGGTTTTTTAAGAATTTAACCATTTTACTTACCTCCTTCAGTGATGATTTCATTACGACCAATATCACCGATACATGTGACAACGGCTTTACCGATATTGACGTATTCTTTCATCGCTTTTAAGTATGTATTAACATCACTATTCTTTTCTAAATAACGTTCCACGACTTTAATGGAGACAAATGGCACTTTAGTAAGACTGCAGCCAATAGCGACACCACCGGTATTTGTGTCAAACACCACATTAGTGTCAAATCCTAAAATATGATCAAATTCTTCAATGTCATAAATTTGACCTGGTTTATGATAGTCCACACTCGTGGAAATGAAGTTAGCTTCTTTATAAACAGAGAATGTTCTCTTTTCAAAAGCGCTTTCTAAATAGGAAACAACATCTTCAGAAGCATCGAAGACTTGTTCAAATCCTGGTACTTGACCATATTTAACATTGTCTTCGTTAACTTGGTCAACATCCCCTAGGACAACATGTTTAGAAATAACAATATCTAATGGTTTTAAATCTTTTGAATAGGCGATACAACGACCCACTACTAAAACAAGGATCACGAAATATTTCTCAATGAGATATAACGTTAAAGCACTGCTCAAGTAATTTGTTTTTACTTGATCCACTAACATGACCGCTTGGTTAAAGATTGTGCCAATGGTCACTTTAAATTTGCCCATGATGAGTTCTTCTTTTTTGTTAGTGATGACACTTTCGAAATAGAGGATATCATCATGTTGGCTACCAATAATCATGATCATGCGTTAGAGCCCTCCTTCTTTTCAAATGGGTTATTATCTAAGAATTTTTCGAAAGCTTTCTTTTCTAAGGCTTCAGAATAATAGAAACCTTGGATTGTATCACACTTGGCTTTCTTTAAGATTTCAACTTGTTCTTTGTTATCAACACCTTCAGCGACAACTTCCATACCGTTGATCTTACATAGACCAATTAAGAATCTCACGATTTCACGTGATTTAGTGTCGTTAACGATGCCATCAATAAATGACTTATCAATCTTAACAACGTCGAATGGAATCTTTCTTAAGTTACCGACGTTAGAGAAACCAATACCAAAGTCATCCATTAAGACTCGAATACCATTTTCTTTAAGTTTCTTAATAATGGAGATGGATAAGAATTGGTTAGCTTGAGAAGTCGCTTCTGTAATTTCAATTTCAATTAAATTCGCCGGAACTTTGAATTCATCTAAGATACCCATAATGGTGTCTAAGAAGTTGGCACTATAGAATTCGTATAAAGAGAAGTTAACGGAGACTGGTAAAACTCTTCTACCTCTTCTAATTAATTCATTTAAGTCTTCACAAACTTGTCTTAAGACATAGATATCAATATCGTGGATTAAACCAATGGATTCCGCTTTGTTAAGGAATTTAGTTGGGGCTAATAAACCATACTTTTTGGAATTCCATCTGATTAAAGCTTCTGAAGAAATAAATTGTCTTTTTGCTAAATCAAATTTTGGTTGATAGTAAACAACATATTCTTTGTTTTCTAAGGCTTGTGTTAATTCTTCAATATCGTTAGAGGAAACAGATTTACGGAAAGAATCTTGATAGTAAGTAATTGTTTCAAAGTTCTTTTCGGAGTTATCTCTCGCTAATAAAGCGTTTTCAATTTGGTGTGTTAAAAGTTCACTATCATAGACACGAGTAACGCCGAAGAATGGTTGCACCCAAATATGACGGCAGTTTTGTTCACCAAATTCATAAGCATCCTTAGCGATGATTTCACATATATTTTGAATAGCTTGTTCATTCTGCTTAGCGCAGTAGATTAAGAAAGAACCACGGGAGAAGGCATAGACAAAGTCTCTCTTCTTCGCTCCAATCTTAGGAGGTAATTCTTCTAAGAAATTAGCGATGTGGTTATTGATTAAATAGATTTCATGGTTTCTATTAACGTTTTGAGAAATAACAAGAGAAGAGAATGTAAAAGCAATAATATGTTCCGCTTTTTTGCCAATTCTATTTAATCTAGAACGGAGTTCAACACGTTTTTGGAAAGCGTACATGTTAAAGAAAGCACTTCTCACACCTAAGTTATATTCGTTATCGTCTTGTAATGTTTTGATCATCGATAAGCTAGAAACATATAGATAAACAATAGTAACGAAAATAACCACCATGCCAATGGTCATGAGGTTGAGCATGTTATTAAGGAAGATGTTGTCACCGAAAACGTTACCAATAAGGGCTAGGCCTGTCACAACAGCGATGGCCGTAAGAAGAACCGCCGATATGATAACTGCAACTAATCTTGCTCTACTTGCTTTCATGGCTTTCTCCTTTCTTCTTACTAATCATTTCTTCTAAGAGTTGTTCTTTAAGTCTCTTTTTATCCGCATCTGAGAGAGTAACAGGACCGTTGTTATTATTACTCGGTCCTCCCGCTCCTGCAGCAGCAGGTTCTGGCTCTTTATAAGCCTTAAATATATCAATCACACTAGTGATGACTAAATAGAATGCTGGGATGAGCAATAAGATTAATAAACCAAATATGGAACTAACAAATGAGAAGACACCACCTAAGAATGGGGAGTTAACCACCACTCTACCGAGTAGTTCTTTTTCTGTAATAGCTTGATATTGGTTAATAACCATATCTGGTTGACCTTCTTGCCAACCCATCCATTCACTTCTGGTATTAATACCAGCGGTGATAAATGTGTAACGACCTTTACCTTTAGCGACACTTTCATTAACGTGGATTTCTCTCACTCTGTGGGTCATAGGGATGCCATCTACTTGCTTATCAGTGCTAGCGTTAGTTCTAACAGTAAGTTCTGGATTATCCCTTGGGGAAGTATAGTCGTTATTAGCGATTGGCACGTGGACGAATGTGATATCCACGGTTTCGCCTTTTTGGAATCTATCGTAGATCTTTTCAGGATCCTCTAAGTAAGTAATTAAAGCGGTATCAATGCCGTATACTGGTTTCATAGAATCGGTCTTAACCATGAAGGTACCATAGCCGAATCTAATTTGTTGATCATAATGGTCTTTTTTATGGACCATACCATCAATTTGAGCCGCCATAACGAAGCCGAAGATTGCAAGGAAAATACCAGTAAGAACCCATTCGATAATCTTTCTGGCCTTACTTTTTGGCTTTTTAACACGTTTTTCCTTTACTTGTTCGCTCATAAATTACTTCTTAAATTTTTTACGACTGTTTTTACCTTTGATCACTTTTTGTTGTGGTCTATTTTCTTTTTTCTCCTCCTTATAGGAGTGTCTTTGATTATTTTGTTTAGGCGCTGGTTTTGGGGCTTCTTGAACCTTTGGTTCAGCCTTTGGCGCTTCTTGTTTTGGCTCTTCTTTATTAGCCGCTTCTCTTGCTTTTGCTTCCGCGCGAGCTTTGGCTCTTAAAGATTTAGCCTTTTCTTTTTGATAGATGATCGCGATTGTGCCATCACTTCTCTTAAAGAATTTCTTAATCTTTCTACCCTCTGGTTGTGGCTCTTCCCTAGCAGGCGCTTGTTGAGGCACTTCTACTGGTTGTGGTTCCACTGCTTTAGCAGGTTGTTTTTCTACTGGAGCAGGTTTCTTTTCTTCTTTTGGAAGAGGATGAGGATGTCTAAGTTGAGGCCAGATTTCATCAGCGGCTTGTTCAAAGCTCACTGGTTTAGCCTTTTTCTTCTTATCAGTTTCATAGATGACGACTTCAGAGCCATCGTATCTCTTGAACTTAATCTTTACTTTTCTACCCACTGGTTGTGGCTCTTGTGCTTGTTCGTTAACTGGTTCAGCAGGAGCAGCTTCTTGAACTGGTTGTTCAGCTTCTACTGCTGGAGCAGGTTGTTCCACGACGATTGGGGTTGGGTTATTAAGTTGAGGCCAGATTTCATCCGCAGCTTCATCAAATGTGACTGTAGGAATATAAACGACTGGCGCTGGTTTGCTAGGCTCGGCCTGCGCTTGTTGTACAGGCGCTGGTTTAGTAGCTTTCTTAGCGGCGGCCTTAGCCTGTTTAACAGGTACTTCAACCACTACTTGTTCTTCCGCTTTAGCAATTGGATTTGGATTACTTAATTGTGGCCAAATCTCATCAGCGGCTTCATCAAATGTCACAGTTGGGGTATATACCTTAACAACTTGAGTTGGTTGTTCTTGAACTGGTGCAGGTGTAGGAACTGGCACTTCTTTAATAACTTCTTTAACAACAACTTTTTCCACGACTTTTGGAAGAGGATGTGGATGTCTAAGTTGTGGCCAGATTTCGTCTGCCGCTTGTTCGAAGGTGACTGTTGGGACATATACTTTCTCAACTTCTTTTTCTTTCTTCTTGCCCTTCTTAGGTTCTTCTACTGGGGCATTATTAGCGTTAACGATATCAGTAACGTCTTGTTTAGAAGCGTTAATGATTTCATTACGCATCGCGTTGAGTAAGTCTTCTTCTTCTTTTCTAATGGCTTCTTTCTCCATTTCAAGGAGTTTAAGTCTAGCTTGTTCACGTTTCGCCAAGATGTCTTTGACTTTCTTTTCAAAGGCATTGAGTTCTTTTTGTCTACGTTTTAACAAATCATTCTTCGCTTTAAGGTCTTGTTGATTTTCCTTCTTAGCGGCGTATTCATCAGCGTAATATTCTTTTTCTTTCTTTGTTGGGTGGAGTGGTAAGTCTTTCTTAACTTTACTATCTAAGTAGGTTTGATAACCATCATCCACACGGGCGAAGGAGATAGGACCTTCTAATAATGGACCATAGATAAATGATTCATCTTCTAATGTAGTGAGAATTCTTGGTTTATAAACCTTAGTGTTAACTTTCTTTTCACGGGCAATGTTATTACCTCTTAATGTCACATAGTTAGCGAATAAGGTTCTATTTAATTCAGAGATTTCTTCATCATTAAATAATGAATAGTTTTCATCAATCTTATAGTCGACACCTAATCTATCATAGGTTTCGATAAATCTATAAACTTCATAGCAGTGTCTATATTTAGGATTCTTTCTAATGATGTTAGTTTGAACGATTGGGTTTCTAACATCCTTTTCATTCTTCATTTGTTTCATAAATGGAGAATTATAGAAATAGGAAATATAGTCTCTAGTTTGTTTAATTCTTTCAACGTAACTACTGTTGATCTTTGTTTCTTCGTCTTCTTTCTTATAAGAGACTTTAATCTTTGTTTCAATTTCAACTTCCGCACCATCGACGATGGATTTGTTTTTGAAATATAAAACTTCTTCGTTATGTAATTCCGCGAATTTAGAAACGAATTCATAACGTTTAGAAATGAATAAATATAGTCTTCTTACAAAAGTCGCGATGAATCTATTTTCATAAGTATGTAAATCATCATCACTACTCATAGATAAGATCTTAGAAGGAATGACGTTACCATAATCATCGATTTCTTTAATGTATTGAGTATGGCTCGCTAAGTGTTGCACAGATTCTGATGTGACTTTTCTAGCGAGTTCAACTGGTGTTAAGTTACCGATGATTTTAGTGTGTTGTCTTGGATTAGCGATGATATCGCCTAAATCGAAGATACAGCCTTCAATCGTTTCAATCCAGCTCTTATCAAAGGAGGAGGAGGCTAAACGGTCAAGTCTTAAATAAGAGTTCTTACCCGCGCTTAAAGAATCGTAGATTTCCTTAGCGTGGGAATCACGTACGATTTTCTTCATCGCGCTATGATAGGCTTTATTTAGTTGTTTGTTTGTTGTGACCGTTTTTTTCATGATGAGTTTTGTTTTTAGTTTTAGTTGTTCTTAATTAAGTTATCGATGTAGTTATGGGCCATTTTGAAGTTACCCTTGCCATACATCTTATCTAATTGTGCATCGAGTTCTTTTAATTCGTCTTTTAAGAAGGCGATGTTAAGAGATTCGAATTTCTTTAAGACCTTGTTAGTGAAGATGAAGTCATAACCATCGACTTCTTTACCACCACAGGCGACATATACTGGGATGAATGTATCTAATTGTTTTAAGATACGGTTACCAAAGGCGAGTTTGAATTTCTTAATGACGAAGTTATCAAGTTGTTCGAACTTGTCTGACATGTCTTTAGAGATTGGGAATTGGTTAATCGCATCATCATATAATTTTCTGATTTGACTATATGGGACGTTCATAGCCTCTTGGTTTGGACATTCAAATGGTCTGCCCTTATCATCAAAGAACAATGAGACCGCACGGTCATAGACCTTATCGGAGATGGTGAATGTACTATCATCGTTATTGGCGGTGCCAAAGAAGATGACGTTTTGTGGGATTAATAACTTACCATCTTTTAAGTTAACTGGGTCGTTAGCGATTGTGGTTGGAATTAAGTCGATAACCCAGTCGTTAGGATCTCTCATTTCCATGATGGATAAGAATTCAGCGAAGTAGTATTCAATACGGGCTAAGTTCATTTCATCGAGGACGATGACATCTAAGTCTTGTCTATATGTTGTGGTATATAAGGCTTTTAAGAATTCAGTTTCATTGAACTTCTTAGTGAATTCGTTATAGTAACCTAATAATTCACTTCTATCTTTCCAGGATGGTTGAACTGGAATAATCGCACTATCGAAATTGAAGAATTTACCGAGGGCGAATGCTAAGGATGTTTTACCTGTACCAGAGATACCTTCTAAGATGATTAACTTAGAGGCCGCCATACCGGCAAATAATTGTTTAATAACATCTTCTCTATAATATAACTTCAATTGGCTAGCTGCGAAGTTACGGAAGGCATTACATAATTCT
>JAEEGI010024076.1_pt1 | contig 11899 bp, 8 predicted proteins | sample 8958751 | NCBI WGS metagenome assembly JAEEGI01 (sample SAMN16246545, study PRJNA631951) | gut metagenome | biome: gut microbiome; feature: rumen; material: KS-attached | host: Bos | place: Iran: Karaj | collected 2018-10 | reverse complement strand
CAGGGGGCCAGACCTGGCCGCCACGTCGAGCAGAAGACTGACGGTGTCGGCGATGCTGAAGAGTTCGGGCCGCCGGGAGCCTGTGCCGCGCCCTTCGCGCTCGACATCGGCGAGCGTGGTCTCCGTGCGCGGCAGCAGGGTGAAGTAGAGCAGGCCTGCGAGGCAGAACTCGCGGTCGCTGAGGAGCTTTGGCGTCTGCAGGAGCTTCTTGAGGCCGAAGAGGAAGGGATCGCGCGCGTTCTGCCTGGCGGCCTCGGCAAGCGCGCTCCCAAAGCACTGCACCTGGGCGGATGTGCGCGGGTTCTCGTCCAGATGGATGCTGAACAGCAGGCGCATGCTGGCGGCGTTCCACTGCCTGCCGAACTTCTGCTGGCAGTAGTGGAGGAAGCGGGGCCACAGCTCGGGACAGGCAGTGAAGTACGGGTTCTCCGTCATGGCGTGCACGCGCGCGGCTGCCTGCTCGTAGCTGGCATAGGCGCTTCTGGCGCCCGCGGCCTCGCGCAGGGCGCCGGCGAAGAGGGCGAGATCCTGGATGCGGGGGTTGTCCCAGCGCTCCTCGGCAAAGCGCTCAGCCTGCTGGAGGAAGGCGGTGAAGGGCGCGACGCCCTTCGCCTGGGCCAGCTTCTCCCAGCTCTTCTGGAGCTTGGCCACCTGCGCCCGGTCTTCGTCCGGCGGCTGGGCAGGCGCGCGCTCGGCCGTCAGCTCCTCGTAGAGGGCCTTGAATGCCGGGGTTTCCGGCTTCGCCTTGTAGTGCAGCCGGCCCGTGACGGCATAGCGCCGCAGGCAGCCGCACAGGGTGATGCAGCGCGCGGTTTCGGGCTCGACGTAGTGCCTGATCACGCGCTGGATCTTTTCGAGCAGATCCAGGGAGAGCTCCAGGCCCTCGGGGTCGCGCTCCACGAAGACCTGGGTCTGAAGGAGGTTGCGCACGGCCTTGTTGAAGCGCTCCGTCGCGCCGGGCACCTGGCTGGCCTCCTCCGGACGGCGGGCAAAGACGTTCACGTAGCCGTCCCAGCGCCTGCGGGTCCAGTGCTTTTCCAGGATTTCGTCCAGCGAAAGCGAGCTCTGCTCCCTGGTCTGCTTCTCCCGCTGCCGCTTCTTGGCGCGCGAACCCATCATTCCGCTCCGTCGAGCTCGTCGAGCTTGTCCATGAGGGCGTCCTCGCAGTCGTCCACGTCGTCGGCATCGTCGGCCAGGGCCTTCTCGTAGGCGGCCAAAAGATCCGCCAGCTCCTTTTGGGCCTCGCCCTCGGGCAGGGACTCCAGCTTCTGGCGGGCGCGGTGGGTCACGAAGTTCACGGGCGCGGCCTTGGCGTCGGGCTCGGCCTGGGTCTCGGCTTCGGTCCTGACGGGATCGGCATCCACGTCCACCACCGTGCGGGAGCCGTCGGCCGTGATGCCCTTGGGATGGCGGCTGTCCAGGGTGATCTCCACCTTGCGGCCGTAGCCCTTGTGCTCGGCGCGCATGCGCACGATGCCGTCCAGGGTGTAGGTGTACTCGACGATGACGGGCGAGCCGGCAGGCGCCTTGGCAAGGATCAGATCCACCTCGCCGAGCAGGGTGTTTTCGGAAGGCTTGCGGCTCTCGCCCTGGAAGACCCTGAGATTGCACTTTTCCTGGTTGGTGGTCATGGTCCAGAACTGCTCGGCGCGGGTCACGGGAATCTGGGTGTTGCGGGGGATGATGGGGGCGCAGATCAGGTGCTCGCTGGGGTTGAAGAGGAAGTCGAACATGTCCATGTCGCCGTTCATGCCCGAGCGCCTCTGGCTGTCGCCTTCGAGGCATTCGACGCTCAGGGTGTGCGGCGTGACGTCCACGAGTATGCGGTCGCACTGCTCGCCGGTGATGATGCCGCCCTGGATGGCCGCGCCGCAGGCCACGGCGCGGTCGGGATCGAGGGCGGGCCTTGCCGCGTCGCCGAAGACGTCCTGCACCACCCGCTTGATGGCGGGCATGCGCGTGACGCCGCCCACGAGCAGCACCTTGGCGATGGAGGCCCTCTCGAGGCTGGCCTCGGACACGGCCTGGTGCATGAAGTCGGCCGTGCGGGAGAGCAGGTCCTGGCAGAGCCGCTCGAGCTCAGAGCGCTCGATTTCGCGGTCTACGCTGAAGCGTCCGCCGTCCGGGGCCTGGATGTCGGCCTCGCGCACGTGCACGTAGGTCTCGCTCGAGAGCCGGATGCGCGCCTTTTCCGCGGCCAGGGCAAGGCGCACCCAGGCTGCCGGGCAGGCCTTGACCTGCTCCAGGCTGCAGCCTGTTCCTTCCAGAAGGAGGCCCACGAGCCTGGCGTCGAAGTCGTCGCCGCCGAGGTGGGTGTCGCCCGTGCTGGCAAGCACTTCGGAGATGGCGCCGGAGCGCAGCACCGAGACGTCGAAGGTGCCGCCGCCGAGGTCGTAGACGAGCAGGTTCTCGCTGGCCTGGCTCTCCTCGATCTGGCCGTAGAAGAGGGCGGCCGCCGTCGGCTCGTTGAGCAGGCGCAGCACGTTGAGGCCTGCCTGGCGGCCGGCGTCCAGCGTGGCGCGGCGCTGGCCGTCGCTGAAGTAGGCGGGCACCGTGATGACCACGTCCCTGACGTCCTCGCCGGTGAGGCGCTTGGCCTCGGTCGCCAGGTAGCGCAGGATCATGGCCGAGATCTCCTCGGGCGAGCAGGTGGTCTTCTGGCTGCCGTCGTCGAGGGTGAGCTCGTCGCTCGTGCCCATGTGGCGCTTCACTGAGGAGACGGTGCCTTCCGGGAAGGCGCCTGCGCGGTTGCGGGCGCGCGTGCCCACGATGAAGGCGCCGTTTTCCAGGCCCACCACCGAGGGGACGATGCCGGAGGGATTGTCTGCGGGCAGAACTTCAGGCTTGCCGTTCCTGAGCACGGCGATGCAGGAGTTGGTGGTGCCGAGATCGATGCCGAAGACGGACATGGGGCTATTCCTCCATGGCGGCGAGCGGGGCCGCCTTGACGATGGCTTGCTTGAGAATGCGGGCGGGTGCTTCTCGGTAGAGGACGGCAGCCAGATCCAGCGGGCCTGGCTCCTTGACCGGACCGAGGTTCCACAGGACTGCCACCCACTCTGTTTCGCTGTGCGCCTTGAGCAGGGTCTGCCTGAGCTTGTCGAGAAAGTCCTTGTCCAGAACCAGGGCCTGGTAGGCATCCTTGATCTCGGCAAAGCGCTCGGGAAAGTTCTGGGGAGGGTAGCGGCGCGCCAGCCTGACGTAGGCCTTGTGGATCTCCTCGAAGCTGGCGTCCGGGGCGGCCTTGAGCCGTTCGAGCTGGCCTTCTAGCATGCCGGCCTCCGGTTCACCACCACGATGGCGGGCCGCACGGGGACGCCCTCGAGCAGGAAGCCGGGCTTGACGATGCTCGCCACGGCATTGTCCGGCAGATCGGGAGAAGACTCGCTGTCGCAGGCCTGGTGCACCTGGGGATCGAAGGGCACGCCAGGCTCGGCGACAAGCTCCAGGCCGAAGGCGTGCAGCGTCTCCTCCAGGCGTGCGCGAAGCATGGCTGCTTCGGGGCGCTGGTCCTGCTCCTCCAGGGAGCGCAGGGCGAAAGCCTCGGCAAAGTCCATGACGGCCTGCACGCCCTCCTTGCCGGCCTGGAGCAGGGCGCAGGTGCGGGCTATGCCGGTCTGCTGGCTGAAGAGGGACTCCAGGGCCGTGCGCAGGCGGCGCATTTCGCGACGCTGCTGGCGCAGCTCCTCCTCCAGGGCCTGGATGCGATCGCCGTTTTCCTGGGCCAGAATTTCGAGGGGGGAGGGGCCCTGGGGCGCCTCGGGTTCGGGATGGATGCCGGCGAGCTTGGCCAGCCACTTCTGCAGGGTGTTCAAGGTCCCTTCCTCCGATGCGGGGCACGCCGTGGTCTGCGCAGGAGCGGGGAGCGCCCTGCGCTGCGTTCCGCGGCCGCTGGACTGCACGGGGCAGAGCCGGCGGCTGGAGGAGTGTGCTTGCTCGCAGGGGCAAAGTCAACGCGGCAGAGCATGGCTGCAAAGCTTGCGCATGCGCCTGCCGCAGGCCGCGCCAGCGAAGGCTCGAGGAAAGATGCGGCCCTGCCGTTCAGGACCGTGCGCAGCGGCGCTCACTGCCGGAAAGCGGGCGCCGGAGGGCCATGTCTCCGGCGCCCTGAACCAAAGGAGGATCCAGCCGCAGGCCGCCGATGGGAAGAGGGCGGGCTTGGCGCCTGCCCCTCGGCGGATGCGGCTGGGGCAGGAGAAAGCTAGGCCGAGTTTTTGCCGTAGGATGGAATCTGCGCGGAAAAAGGCCGCTTTCGCTAGTCCGGCCTGCGCTCGTGCCGTCTGAGGCCGTGGGTTCGGTGGTAGCGCTGGAAGTCGCGGACGAACTTGGCGCAGGTGCCGACAAGGTAGATGACGCAGAAGGCCACGATGCCGGCAAAGGCGTCGCCGTGGCAGAAGAGCAGGCTTGCGAGGACGCTCAGGACCGCCGCGCCGACGAGCTCCTTCAAGCTGGGAACGAGGGTGAAGTCTGGCATGGACGTCTCCTTGGCCGCGCGGGGGCGCGCGGATGCCATGGGGCCATAGGGCATGGGGCCATGGGTAGGGGGGCGGGAGGAGACCCTTGCGCACGGGCGCCAGAGCAGGGAAGCAGGGGCGCCGGCATCAGGCGGCGGAGAGGCCTCCTTGCGCCAGTATCTAGGCAGGGCTGGCCTGAGGGTCAAGCGGCGGCAGAGAAAGTGGATTTCATCTTTGGTGCCTGTCCCGGCCGGTCTGCCCCGGCCGTCCTGTCAAGGCCAGCCCTGCGCGGCAGGGGCCGGAGAGGGCTTGCGCCGGGAGGATTAGGGCAGGCGCCAGGCAGGCCGGAAAGCGTGTTGACAGGGCGCACGCCTCCTTATTACATAGGAGGCAGATGCGCGCCGAGACTGTTTCGGAGCGCCTGTTTTTCTTAAAAAAAGCGCGGGTCCAGACCCGTGCGCAGGTCCGCTTGGACGGACGCCCGCCCCGGGCGCAGAGGGGGGAGGCCGCAATGAACTACTGGCAGTTTACGGACCATGTGAATCCCGACGTGCACGAAACCGACGTCGAGGGCAAGACGCCCCTGCACCTGGCCGCCGAATGCACCAAGCTGGACGACGTCAAGCGCTTCCTGGAGCAGGGTGCAGACCCCAACGCCAGGGACAATTTCGGGCGCATCCCCCTCCACTGCTCGCGCAAGTCCACGGTCACCATCGCCCTGCTCGAGGCCGGCGCCGATCCCACGGCCCGCGACGCCTTAGACTGCACTCCCCTGCACTACGCGGAGTCCCCGCGCATGGTGGCCGCCCTGCTCAAGGCCGGCGCCGATCCCAACGCCCGCGACTATCTCGGCCGCACCCCGCTCAACCGCAGCGTCATTCGCACCGACACCTTCATCTGGCTCGTGGAGGGCGGGACCGATCCGGACATCCCGGACGTCATGGGCAACGTGCCCCTCTTCCATGCGGCCAACGACATCAAGAAGGTCGAAGCCCTCCTTGCCCGCGGATGCAAGTGCGACGCCGTGGACAGGCTGGGGCGCTGCGCGCTCATGCGCTTCTTCACCCCCGAAGCCGTGCCCCTGCTCGTGGAGCGCGGCCTCAAGCTCGACAGGCGCTCGTCCCAGGGCTTCACCCCCCTCATCTATTCCGTGAGCCAGGGCAGCCGCATCGGCACCAAGGCCCTCATCGACGCCGGCGCCAGCCTCGGCTTCTTCGACCGCTCCGGCAACGGCCCCCTGCACGTGGCGGCCTTCAACGGCCGCTCCAACATGCTCGAAATGCTGCTCTCCCTCGGCGCCGACGTCGAGCTGCGCGACGGCGGCGGCCGCACCGTGCTGCACCATGCCGCGGCCAGCCAGAGCCCCAAGGGCGTGCTTGGAGTGCTCCTTGCCAGCAAGGCGCGCGAATTCGTCAACGCGCGGGATCTCTGCGGACGCACCCCCCTGCACAACATCGGCAGCGCCGAGGCCGTGGACATGCTCGTGGACGCCGGCGCCGAGATCGAGGCCAGGGACGCCAAGGGCTGGACGCCCCTGTGCTGGGCCGCCTACGCCGGCAAGTACGAGGTGGCCGAAGCGCTCCTGCGCCGGGGCGCAGCGCCCCATGCCAAGGGCAATGAGGGCGAGACGCCCGTGGACCTCGCCAAGGAGAAGCGTCTGCAGCACCTGCTGCTGAACGGTCCCGAGGAGATGCGCATCGACAGGCCCGGCAAGAAGGCCGCCCCCCAGGCGAAGGCCGAGCCCAAGCCCAAGGCCCAGGCGCCCCGCCGCTTCGCCGACCAGGGACAGCAGGAAGCCGCCCCGCAGAGCTTCCCCAAGGCGCGGATCATCAAGCCGGCCCCGGCCTCCGAAGCCGGGCAGAGCTTCCCCAATGCCCGCATCGTCAAGCCGGCGGCCTCGGCGCAAGCCCCGCAGAGCTTCCCCAAGGCGAAGATCATCAAGCCCGCGCCGGCCAAGCCCGCCGAAACGGCCGCGCCTGCCGAGCCGGAACAGGCCTTCCCCAATGCCCGCATCATCAAGCCGGCCAGCAAGCAGGCCCAGCCCAAGCCCGAAGCCGCGCCTGCAGCATCCACGCCGCAGACACCCACGACTCAGGCACCCACGCCGGAAGCGTCCGAGACCCAGGCCCCTGAGGCATCCAAGCCTGCGCCCAAGCGCCGGCGCATCATAGTGAGCTAGGCAGAGCCTGCGTCAGCGAGGCTGAGCCTGCCTCGAAGATCCCTTTCCCCCTTTGCCCCCGCCGGCCTTCACGCCAGCGGGGGCCGCGTTTGAAGCCGGTCCTGCTTCGCAAGGCCTGGCCATGGGGACGTTGTTCGTCCTGCCGGGCGGAAGATCAGACCTGCCGTCAGCCGAAGTTCTGGCAAGGTCAAAAACGCAGTCTCCCGAGCTTGGCGAGCTGCGAAACACGTAGCTTCCAGAGCTTTGGAACTTGGAATACGAAGTCCAGCAGGGCTTGCCACCTGTTAGAAACGTTATGAATTTTACCCTAGGCATTGGCAAACACGCTGAGATTTTGGGAGAGCGATTTATGAAAAACGCAGTAAACCAGAGTTCGTGAATCTCAAAAACCGTAGCAAACTGGAAGTCCCAATTTGCTTAAAACGCAGTGGATCTGGGCTTGAAGCTTGCCAAAAAATGATGGAATCTAGCTCTGGCAAGGCTCAATGCCGGTTCTGCCCGCTTGCGCGGGAGGATGCCCTTCCGGTGGGGACGTCTTTTCTGCCTGCCCTGGGGCTTGTCTGCATCGACGAGCCCGCAGTCCCGCTTTCCGGCGTCATTTGGCGCCGTGTCCCCCAGGAAGGCGGAAGGCCTGGCCTGCTCGCGATCGCCGAGCCAGTGGCCCTCCTGCGAAAGCGCAACGATTTAGCATCGCATGAAGCTTAGCTTGGAGGATCCATGCTCAAGAGGCGTTTCTACCAAACCCTGCTGGAATGGAAGAACAGTCCGCGCAGAAACGCGATGCTTGTCACTGGGGCCCGTCAAGTGGGCAAGACCACGCTCATCCGCCAGTTTGGCCAGGAGCAGTACGACTGCTTCGCCGAGCTGAATTTCATCGAAGATCCTTCCCTGTGCGCTAGTTTCCGCGCGAGCAGGGACGCAAACACTGTCATCGAGAACATCTCGGCGTGGCGCGTCAGGCAGGGCGGATCCCCCCTTGAACCAGGACGTACGCTCATCTTTCTCGATGAAATTCAAGAATGCCCAGAAGCGAGGACAGCTATCAAATTTCTCGTGGAAGATGGCCGCTTTGACTACATCGAGTCCGGTTCGCTCTTGGGCGTCAGAACCAAAGAGGTCATGTCCTACCCTGTTGGCTACGAGACGGTCAGGCAGATGTTTCCGATGGATCTCGAGGAGTTTGCTTGGGCGCGCGGCATGGGAGAGGAAGCATTTGGTGCTGCCCGCAGAGCTTTTGCTTCTGAAATTCCTGTTCATCCCTATATCCATCAAGCTTTGCTGCGCCTTTTCTATCTCTATATTCTTGTCGGAGGCATGCCTGATGCGGTCAGAACATTTGCAGAAACTCATGACATTGGAAAAGTCATTCTGAGACAAAAAGATATTCTTGAGGTATACCGTCAAGATATAGCAAAATATGCCCCCGCAAGAAAGGCAAAAATTTACGATATTTTTGACAAGATTCCATCACAACTCGGTGAAAAAAGTCGTCGATTCATGGTTGCATCCATTAAAAAATCTGCAAGATTTGCCCAGTATGAGGATAGCTTCGTTTGGCTTCGTGATGCAGGTGTTGCTCTTCCATGCTACAATGTTGCTGAATTGAAACTTCCCCTAGCAATCAACGAGCAACGTACGCTCTTTAAGCTTTTTCTGGCGGATACTGGCCTGTTAAGTGCTAGTTGCATGGACAAAAAACAATATGATGTGCTTATGGGAAATCTCCAGATGAATATGGGTGGCGTAATGGAAAACGCTTTTGCCCAAATTTTTGTCAGCAAAGGTTATGCTCTTCGCTACTTTTCAAAACCGCAGTATGGCGAGATCGACTTTGTCCTTCACAGAGGGGCGCAATGCTTGCCTGTGGAAATCAAATCCGGAGGCAGCTGCAGGAGCCATGCGGCCCTCGACAGCGTGCTCCGCGTCGATGCCTGGGGGATCGACAAGGCCTATGTTTTCTGCAGGGAAAACGTCGCCGTGGACGGGAAGGTGCGCTATCTTCCCTGGTACATGGCCATGTGCCTGGAGCCGGACGACGGGAACCTGGGCAGGCCGCAGCTTGTCGACTGGGACTTCTCGGATCTGAGCGACGAGAACATCCGCAGGCTGCTCAGCCAGGAGGGCGAAGGGGCGCAGAGCCCGCAGCCCTGGGGCGGCTCTCGCGAGTGACGGCGAGGCGGCCTGAGCGGACAGGCGCAGGGCCATGACAAAGGCGGCGCCCTCCGCTGGAAGGACGCCGCCGGAAAAAGCCGTCTGGATGAGGCCGTTGGGACTGGCCTCTGGGAAAGGCCGCTGGCAGGGAGAGCTAGTAGAGGTTGAGGAACTGGCGCAGCTCCTGGAGGAGCTGGAGCCTGATCTTCTCGTCCTGCATGCCCACGTAGATGTTGGCGGAGAGGAACTCGGGCCAGTTGCCGGCGTCGAAGCGCTTGCCCTGGATCTTCACGGCAGACATGCCCTGCTCCTTGCAGAGTATGGCCATGGCGTCGGTGAGCTGGATCTCGCCGTTGGCCCCTGGGGGCGTCCTGTCGAGGCAGTCGAAGATCTCGGGGGTGAGGATGTAGCGGCCGACGATGGCGAGCCTGGAGGGAGCCTTCTCCTTGGAGGGCTTTTCCACGAGGCCCTTGACGTTGTAGATGCCGGGGGCCGTCTCTTCGCAGTCCACAATGCCGTAGCGGTGCACGTTTTCAAGCGGCACTTCCATCACGCCCACGGCGGAGGTCTGCTTGGCCTGGGCAACGCCCATGAGCTGGCGTATGCCGGGATCGCCGCTGAAGATGACGTCGTCGCCGACCATGACGGCAAAAGGCTCGTCGCCCACGACGCGGCGGGCGCAGGCTATGGCGTGGCCAAGGCCTTTCTGCTCCTTCTGGCGCACGGCAATGACGTTGACCATTTCCGCAACGTCGCGGATGGTCTTGAGCAGCTCCGTCTTTCCCGCGCGCTCAAGAATGCCCTCGAGCTGCAGGTTGTGGTCGAAGTAGTCCTCGATGACGCTTTTGTCGCGGTTGGTGATGAAGATCACGTCCGTGATGCCGGCGGCCTGCGCTTCCTCAAGCACGTGCTGGATAACGGGCTTGTTGTAGATGGGAAGCATCTCTTTGGGGATATTCTTGGTGGCGGGCAGCGAGCGGGTGCCCCATCCTGCGACGGGAATGACGACTTTGCGAATGGGTTTCATTGGCTAGCTCCAAGTTGGTTTCTCAGGCCGCCGGGAGCGCATCTCCCAGGACGGGACAGCCCCGCAGGGCGGAAAGCCGTGCTTTCACCTGCTTGACAAGGCAAATCTACATCAGGCCCTTGGAGAAAGCAAAGACGTTTTGCCCCTGCCGTCCCTGCCCTTCCTGCCGCGGCTGGACCAGCGCCATGGAAAACAGGGGAACAAGGACTTGGGAGCAAAGGCCAGGAGCCGGGGAGGCCTGGGCTGGCTCCAAGGCCGGCGGCGCACTGGACGGGGGAGGGCAGGGCCTGTACAAGGAGGGCGGAAACGGACTGCCGGCAGAGGCTGGCAGGCCTTGCCCCTCGCATTCAAGCTCTCGCACTCGACCCACCGTACCCAGACCAGCAGCCCCAAGGAGGACGCCATGGCAGACACAAACGGCATGCATGCGCTTTTTCAGACCCCCGACTGCTCCGGCGCGCTTGATCCGGAGTTTGCGCGGCTCTTTGGAGACTTTGCCTTTGGCGAGGTGGCGGAGCACGGCTCCCTGGATGGGCGCACGCGCGCCATGGCGGTCTGCGCCTGCCTGCTCGGCTGCCAGGGCGCCGAAGCCTTCCGCGCCTATCTTCCCCAGGCCTTCGACATGGGGCTTTCCCCCGTCGAGGCCAAGGAGCTCGTCTACCAGGCCGTTGCCTACCTCGGCATGGGCCGCGTCTTCCCCTTCTTCAAGGCCTGCAACGAGGTGCTGAAGGCCCGGGGCGCGGATCTGCCGCTGCCCCCGCAGGGCACGGTCGACCCCGCCGACAGGGAAGCGGCCCGCGAGGCCGGCACCGGCGCCCAGGTCGAGATCTTCGGCGAAGGCATGCGGGAATTCTGGAACTCAGGCAGCCGCCAGACCGTGCACCTGCGCCGCTGGCTCGCCTCCTGGTGCTTCGGCGGCTTCTACACCCGCAAGGGCCTCTCGCTGCCGGAGCGCGAGATGGCGACCTTCTGCTTCATCGCGGCCCAGGGCGGCTGCGAGTCCCAGCTTGCCAGCCACGCCAAGGGCAACATGCAGGTCGGCAACGGCGAGGGCTATCTCGTCGAAATCATTACCCAGTGCCTGCCCTGGATAGGCTATCCTCGCACACTCAACGCCCTCAAGTGCATCAAGGACGCGGCGAAAAGCCAGGCTGCCGGCTAAGCGGGACAGCGGGAAGCCGGGATGCGGCAGGCGCCGGGCGAGGCAGGGCTGCTTGGGACCTGTCCGGATACGCTCTGGGGGCCTTGGCCGAAGGCGCTGAACGCTGGCCGAAGGCGCTCACGCAAAGGAGGGCTGGCATGAGGAAATGGCCGCGGCGTGCACTGCTGGGCGGCCTGGCCGCGCTGGCCGGGTCGGCGGGCTGCGGGGCGCTCTTTCTGCACAGCCCCCGCTTCGGCGCGCTGCCGGAAGGCGAGCGCCTTGCCCGCGTGCAGGCCTCGCCCCACTGGACTGGCGCATCCTTCCGCAACCTGGAGCCCACGCCCCTCATCAGCTCCGGCGAGGGCGTGGCCAAGGCCTGGGCCAAGTTCCTCTTCAAGCCCAAGGGCCGCACCGAGCCGAGGGACGCCCTTCCTGCCGTGAAGACGGATCTCAGCGCCCTTGATCCCGCACGGAACTGGGCCGTCTGGCTGGGGCACTCCAGCGTCTTTCTGCAGCTGGCCGGCATGCGCATCCTGATTGACCCGGTCTTCTCAAGCCATGCGGCGCCCCTGCCCGTGGCAGTGGCCGCCTTCAGGGGCACGGGGGCCTTTGGTCCCGGCGACATGCCGGACATCGACCTGCTCCTGATCTCCCACGACCACTGGGACCATCTGGACTATGCGACCGTCTGCGCGCTGGCTCCCCGCGTGCGGCGGGTGCTCTGCCCGCTGGGCGTGGGCGCGCACCTTGTCCGCTTCGGCCTCCCAGAGGGGCGCATCAGCGAGCTCGACTGGTTCGGACAGGCGTCCTTCGGGCCGGTGTCCGCAACGCTCACGCCCTCCCGGCACTTCTCAGGGCGCCTCTTTGTCCGCGATCAGACGCTCTGGGGCGGCGCTGTCTTCGAAGGCGGGGGCGTCCGGGTCTGCTTCACGGGCGACGGCGGCTAC
>JAEEGI010024075.1_pt1 | contig 11899 bp, 5 predicted proteins | sample 8958751 | NCBI WGS metagenome assembly JAEEGI01 (sample SAMN16246545, study PRJNA631951) | gut metagenome | biome: gut microbiome; feature: rumen; material: KS-attached | host: Bos | place: Iran: Karaj | collected 2018-10 | reverse complement strand
AACCTGCGGAGCAGGGTGGAGGATCTGGGGGGCAGCATGGAGATCCAGTGGACGCCCGCGTTCCGGCTCCTGCTGCGGCTGCCCGGGGAGGAGGACGGAGAATGACGTACAGCGTGGTCATTGCGGAGGATTATAAAATGGTGCGGGAGGTCTTTGCCGCCGCGGTGGAGAACGCGGAGAACTACACCCTGGCGGGGGCCTACGCCACGGCGGCGGAGGCCATGGAGCACTGCCTGGCCTCCCCCACGGACCTGGTCATCATGGACGTGCTGATCCCCGGCAGTCTCAGCGGTCTGGAGGCGGCCCGCCGGATCAAGGCGGCCAGGCCGGAGACGAAGATCATCATCGTCACCTCCATGCCGGAGCTGAGCTTTCTCAGCCAGGCCCGGGAGATCGGGGCGGAGAGCTTCTGGTACAAGGAGGTCCAGGAGCAGCCCATCCTGGAGATCATGGACCGGACCATGGCGGGGGAGCGGGTCTATCCCAGCACCTCGCCCCGGGTGGCGGTGGGCAACGCCCTGAGCACGGAATTCACGGACCGGGAGGCGGAGGTCCTGCGGGAGCTGGTGAGCGGCGCCTCCAACCGGGAGATCGCGGAAAAGCTGGGCATCGCGGAGAACACCGTGAAGATGCACATCACCAACATGCTGCAGAAAACGGGCTTCCACAGCCGCCTGGAGCTGGCGGTGAAGGCCCGCCACCTGGGCGTGGCGATCCGGGAGTGAGCTCGTCCCCCGGGGCAAAACGGAAAAAGTTTTCCTGCATCCCCTACCTTTGGGTGTACCGCGCCCGGGGCAGGGGATGTATGCTTATCCTGGCGGTCCGTATACCGCAGCGGCCCCCGGAGGAAAAAACGGAAAAGGACGGTGTTTCCCATGAGGCGTACCTACGCGAAAAAACTGACGGCGCTTCTCCTGACCCTGGCGCTGGCCCTGGGGCTGGTCCCCGCATTGACGCCGGAGCCCGCGGCTGCGCTCACGTCGGCTGAGCTGGACCTGGGGCTGCAGCCCACGGACATCACCGTGCGGGACGGGGAGAGTACGGTCCTCCGCTGGAGCTTCGCCTTCGACCTGACGGCCTATACCGATCTGGGCGTCACGCTGGTGGAGGCCGGCCATATCGACGGGTACAATATCACCTCTGCCCTGTTCAGGGACGCTGCCGGGGACCCCGTCACCCTGCAGCGGGAAATGGCCGTGCGCATCCCCAGCACCCTGGCCGGGGAGTCCCATGCCTGGGAGCTGTACGTCCATGGGTGGAGGGACGGAAACTACTGCATCGGCTGGAGCGAGAAGTTCCATATCGAAAGAGAGCCCAGCGGCAGCGCCCATTTCATCCAGCAGCCCAATACGGTGTCCATCCCCCCGGAGGAGGAGTACGGCATCCTGTTCTGGACGGTGGATTTCGACCTCCTGGATCAGGACAGCTATTTTCTCCTGAGCCGGAACTTCACCGAGCCCCTCAGCCTCTATGAAAGCGCCCTGGGCGCCGACGGCATGCCGGCAGCCAGTCAGCGCTCCATGTCCGTCCGGGTGCCCCGGTCCCGGATCAGCCCCTCCTTTTACCAGATCGCCGCCCGGAGCGCGGACGGGAATACGTATTACAGCGAGCCCTTCTATGTCTGCACTACGGCGTCCTTTACGGAGCAGCCCCAGGACCTGGTGTACCCCTACGGCAGCAAGGACGGCGATACCCAGACCCTGAGCTGGACGGTGGATTTTGACCCCCAGGATAATTACACCTTCCTGCTGGACGGTGGCAACTGGGTATCGTCGCATAACATCAAAGAAATGTTCAATGTCAATAACACCCGGCATATGGAGGTGGAGATCCCGTATGAACCCTGGAACGCCCCCACGCCTTACCGCATCCTGGTGATGCAGGGACCGGTGCTCCTCTGCGTCAGCGAGCCCTTTTATATCCGGGGGGAGAGACATTCTATCTTCCGGAAAATACCCCAGGACGTGGTGGTCCCCGAGGGCGGAACGGCGGAGATCAGCTGGTCGGTGGAGTTTCCGGACATGGAGGGATACCGTTTTCCGGAGGGGTATCCGCAGCATACCGGCATATACCGGGATGAAATGCGGCCCTACGGCGTCTGTCATATAGGCCTTACCCAGTACCCGCAGGAATACGTTCCGCAGTGGAGCGAAGCGAGTCTCATTGAGGCGATGAAGCAGCTCAGCGGGTATGGAGACGACTTCACCATGGAGATGTCCCCGGATATGACCATCACCGTGGATTCCGGCTGGGTCAGCGACGAATGGTACGTCATCAGTTACCTGATGAACCAGAATACGGCCAATCAGATACACAGCAATCTGTTCTACATCCGCGCCGGGTATTCCGTCACCTTCGTGGGAGGCGAGTATACGGGGGAGATCCCCACCCAGGCCGTGGCCGTGGGGGAGTGCGCCCTGCCCCCGGTCATCCCCCCCAGCATTCCCGGCTATTTCTTCAGCGGCTGGTATACGGACAGCGCCCTGACCCAGCCCTACAGCTTCACAACGCCGGTGAACGAAAATCTGACCCTGTACGCCAAATGGTCCGAGCCGAAGTACCTGGTCAGCTTTGAGGCGGACGGCGGCTATCCCGCCCCCGCCCCCCAGCCGGTGCGGTTCGGGGAAAAGGCGGTGAAGCCCGCCACCCCCGTGAAGGAGGGACGGGACTTCGGCGGCTGGTACACGGACCCGGAGTTCACGAACCTGTACGATTTCGACGCCCCGGTCACCCGGGATATGACCCTCTATGCCAAATGGACCTTGCCCATGTTACAGGTGAGCTTCCTCACCGAGGTGGGGGAAAGCCCCGCGCGCCAGCGGGTGGAGTGGGGGAATACCGTAACGGACCCGGGACCCATGAGCCAGGAGGGATATATCTTCGGCGGCTGGTGGCTGGACGGGAAGGAATACGATTTCAGCACGCCGGTCACCCACAGCTTCCACCTCACCGCAAAGTGGACGAAGATCTGCACCGTCAGCTTCGATCCCGCCGGGGGCTCCGGCAGCATGGCGCCGGAGACGGCCCTCCAGCGGGATAGCTTCACGGCGCCGGAGTGCGCCTTTGCCCCGCCGGAGGGGAAGCGGTTCCTGCGCTGGGATATCTCCACCGGCGGCAGCGTGAGCCCGGGCAGGAGCTTCACGGTCATGGACGATACGGTGCTGACCCCCCGGTGGGAGAACATCGTGTACCACACGGTCACCTTCAACATGAACGGCCACGGGGAGCAGATGGAGCCCCTGCGGGTGGAACGGGACACGGCGCCGGTGAAGCCGGAGGACCCCGCTGCGGAGGGGTACACCTTCCTGGGCTGGTATATCAGCGGGACCGGGGCGGACCTGGGGGCCATGTACGCCATTTACCCCTTCGACTTCACCCAGCCTCTGACGGCGGACCGGACGGTGTACGCCCGGTGGCAGGATAACTCGGTATTCAAGATCACCCTGGAGCTGGCGGGGGAGGGCGTGGGCACGGCGGAGCTGTGGATCAACGACGTGGAGGACCCGGAGGGGCCCAAGAGCGTGTATTACGCCCACCCGGGAGACACGGTGTGGGTGCGGGAGCTCGCCCCCGGGATAGAATCCGTGCTCCGGAGCGTAGAGTATCAGTATTACGACTATACGTATTACCAATCCCGGATAAAGGACATCACCGGTACCCAGCGCTTCACCATGCCCTCCTCGGAGGTGCGGGTGACGGTGATCTTTGACCGCACCCCGGACGCCCACCCCCACAGCGCGGAGACCCTGACCCACGTGGAGGCCCGGGAGGGGAACTGCACGACAGACGGGTGGCTGGAGCACTGGGAATGCCCCGTCTGCGGGAAATGGTTCAGCTATAACGACTGGTATGATCGCTTCGATGCGGTGTCCAGGGTGGAGCCCTGGTACAAGGCGGCGCCGGGGCACAGGCTGGGAGAGCCGGTGCGGAGGACCGTCACCGAGCCCACCTGCGAGACGGAGGGCGTCTGTATAGATTACTACTACTGCCAGAACGAAAACTGCTCCCTGGGACGGGATGAGTACGTGGAATACCGGACGTATGTCCTGCCCGCCGCGGGGCACGACTGGGGCCCGGTGACATACGCATACGTGGAGTATCCCTATACGGTGGAGGCGCGGCGCGTCTGCCTGAGCGACCCGGCGCACGTGGAATCGGAGGTCGCGGAGTACGAGGTCTGGAATTACTGGCCGGCGGACTGCATATGGTGTGAGACCTACCTCCTGGTGTGGGAATTTGAAAATCCCGCCTTTGACTTTTGGTGGGACTGGTATGACGTGAGCGAGCCCCTGGGGCACGACTGGGACGAGGGCACGGTGACAAGCGAGCCCACCTGCATCAATGACGGGGTGAGGACCTATACCTGCCGCCGCGCCGGCTGCGGCGGGACGAAAACGGAGGCCATACCCGCCCTGGGCCACGATTGGGAGGACTACACCTTCACTTGGAACAGCTCCATGACCAGGTGCGCCGTCCATTCCGTGTGCCGGAGAGGGGACGTCGCCTGGACGTATACGGTGGATACAGAGTATACCTCCTCCCCCGCCACCTGCGAAAGGAACGGCGTGGGCGTCTATACGGCCCGCTTCTCCGCGGACTGGAGCTATATCCCCGACCAGGTGAATGCGGTGATCCTTCCCGCTCTGGGGCACGACTACGACGAGCCTGTGTACACCTGGTCGGCGGACGGCAGCACCGTGACGGCCAGGGCGGTCTGCCGGAACGACGCCTCCCACAAGCCGGAGGAGACGGTGCGCCCGGTCTGGACCGTCACGACCATGCCCACGGCGGCGGCCCCGGGCGCGGGGACCTGGACCGCCGGCTTTGCCCATCCCCTGTTCGAGACCCAGACCCGGACCGTGGAGATCCCGAAGCTCGTCTCCGTCACCGCCTCGGTGAGCGGCAGCAGGATAAACTACACCCTCAGCGCCGCCCCCGCCGGAGCCCTGCTGATCGCCGCCCGGTATGACGGCGGACGCCAGACGGATATCCGCGCCGTGCCCGTCTCCGGGCTCACGGGCAGCGTCACCCTGTCCGGCAGCGGGGGGAAATTCAAGCTCTTCCTGGTGGACGCTGCGACCTTCCTGCCCCTGAGCGAAGCGTGGCACAACTGACGGACGGGGGATGCGACATGCGCAAGCTTCTTGTGAATATGGCGGGGGACTTCTATGCGGACTGCGCGGCGGAGGCCGTGGCCCGCAGGGGGAACTTCCGGGTGGAGAAACAGCGGGCGGCGGACGCGGAGTCCCTGCAGCTCCGTCTGCGGGAATTCCCGGCGGACGTGCTGCTGCTGGGGGTTTCGGTGATCGCCGGGTACACGGTGGAGGACAGGCTGCCCCTGATCCGCAGCGTCCGCAGCCGCCTGCCGGAGAGCCGGATCGTGCTGTTTCTGGATGAGCGGGTCTCGGCGGAGCAGACGGAGGGGGTCAAGCAGCTCCGGCAGGCCCGGCTGATCGACGGCTTCCTCTATGCCTCCAACAGCATGGAATACCTTGTGGATACGCTGGAATCACTGTGAAAGGACAGGAATGAGTCATGGGAAGAACAAAACGAATGCTCGGTATGCTGCTGGCCCTCTGCCTGCTGCTGGGGCTTTGCCCCGCTCTGCCCGCCGGGGCCGCGGACGCGGGCCCCATGGTGATCTATGACATGGAAACCTTCAAGCGGCTGATGACTGAGGACGGGGACGTATCCATCCGTCTGGGAGCGAATCTGTTCGAGCAGCACGGCTGGGTGCGCTCCGAGGTGCCGGGGGGAGAGCTGCCCCTGGCGCTGAAGATATGCATGCCCTGGCTCCTGGGCATCGACCACAAGAGCCCCAGCTATTACGATCCCTCGGGGGAGCGGGTCCGGATGATCCAGTCGACGGGTCACCCCAGCTACGAGCGCCCCTACTGGCTCACCTTCGGCAGGGGGAACAAGACGGTGGACCTGGCGGGGCATGAGATCCGGGTGGAGTATCCCAACGTCTTTCAGCGGGAATCCACCATGTTCCTGGTGGGCTCCGGCTCCAGCGTCACCATCGGCGATTCCTCCGGCACTGCGGGCTATATCCACTACGACGGGTATATCTTCGACGTGGAGGATTACAGCGTCGGCACATACGACTATGCCGCGGAAATGCAGCGGCATATCTTTGCGGTGAACGGCGGGAGCCTGACCATCAACGGCGGCACCATTGAGGCGGGACGGTCCAAGACCCAGTGGATCACCAACGCCCACCCCTATGAGCGCAACGGCCTGGTCGCCCACGATATGAACCAGTATAAATCCTATACCGGAAACGTGACGAAGTCCGTCCGGGGCAACGCGATCAATCTGGTCAGCGGCACGGTGAAGATTAACGGCGGCGTCCTGCTGGGCCGGGGCGAAGGCAACGCGGTGGCGAAGGCCACCGGCGGCAGGATGGACGTGGTGGAGGCAAATCTCAACGCCCGGGGCGGCGCGGACTGCGTATTTATCGGCGAGAACGCCGACGTGGAGATCTGGTCCGGCGCCTTCTGCCTGCACCGGAACGGGATCGTCTATGAGGGCCGGGATCCCCATATCGAGGGGTATCCCTACGGCTTCCATTACGGCTATGCCGGAAGGCTGGGCTTTGACCGGGACGACATGGACTATGCCAACCGGACCCTGCTGTTCATGGATCCCCGTCCGCCCCGCCACTGGATGATCCCCAACAGCATCGTGGAGGGGGACGCCTTCGACCTGTGGAACGAGATCGTGGTCCCCTACGGGTACGAGACCTTCATGCTCGTCATGCCCACCGCCTCCACGGCGGAATTCATCTTTGACGCCGCGCCCTATACCTTCCACCACATCCTGAAGAGGTACGAGCGCCAGGGCCGGACCGAGTATGTCCCGGTGTTCGGGGAGGCGGCCCGCGCCCGGGGCACGGACGTGAGGCTGAACTTCTACTACGACGTGTATAACTTCGAGACCATGGAGCTGATCGGGAGCTGTTCCCAGCCGGGGGTATCCGACCTTGACCTGAGCCAGGCCATTCCCGGCCTGAACGACCGGCTCCGGGACGCCGAGAGCTACATCGTCTTCTGCACGGTGCTGGAAAACTATGAGGGGGCTTACCCCTACGAGGTGCGCAGCGTATGCTGCAACGAGTTCACCATCACCAGCGACAGCCCTATCCGGATCGAGAGCCAGCCCCAGCCGCAGATGGCCCCGGCCAAGGGGGAGACCGTGACCCTCACCGCCAAGGCCGAAAACGCCACGGGGGCCTATTGGGAGGTGACCTCCGAGTATAACCGGCGGGTGGAGACCACCGGATTTGCAAGCGGCGTCGCCACCCTGACGGTCCCCGTGGAGTGGGAGGCCTCCTACCGCTGCGTGTTCACCAACTCCACCTATACCGAGAGGACCAACTCCGCAAGCGTGACCTACTGCCCCTCCTTCGACGTCAGGCCGGGGGAGACCCGGACCAGCGTGGCGGTGCTGGGGGAGGACAAGCTGATCGTCCTCTGGCAGGACAGCGGCGACGAGGACTATTACGGCCAGGCGAACCTGTACGCCTGGTATAAGGACGGCGCGCATGTCAACGCCGCCGATCCCCATTACGAGAAGGCCGCCTATTGGGGCGGCGGCATCGGCCTGAAGATCAAAAACGTGACCCAGGCGGACGCGGGCAGGTATACCGTCGTGTGCATCGATGAGGACACCCCCTTCCGCAGCGGCGCGGTGGAGTTGGTGATCGCGGACGTGCGGCTGCCCGTCATGGACATGTGCCTCACGGGCTTCGGCACGCTGCACGCGGGGGATCCCGCCCCCACGAAGGAGGATATCGAGACAAACGACGTCCGGGTGGCGGTGAAGGACCTCACCTGGGCAAACCTGGACGCCGCCGGACGGCTGACGGAGGATTCCTGGTATACCATCACCATGGAGACGAGATACGGCGCGGTGTTCGATATCGAGCTGACCTGGAGCATGGACGCCAACGGCTTTGATTACGGCACGGTCTCGGCGGATAAGCAGACGGCCGTGCTGATCGACAAGGCCCGGTACCAGGAGGAATTCAAGTACCGGGAGGAGGACGACCGGGTCATTCCGGAGCGGACGGCCTTCACCCTGTATCAGGGCAGCTATGTGCCCATGACGGGCCAGCTGAGGGGGTATACCCTGGCATGTCCGGCACCCCACGGGGAGGCCTTCGGGTATGCCCATGCGGTGGGCTCCGTCACCGTCGCGGATCCCTCCGCCGTGCCGGAGGGGCTGACCGTGACGCCGGAGGGCTTCTGCGGCGTCGTCACCGCCGAGCCGGGGACCTACCCCGTCACCCTGCGGTATTCCGTCGTGGACAGCGCCACCGGCGTGAAGCACAACGACTGGGACGTGACCGTTACCTTCACGGTCCTGCCCGCCGACGGGGAGGACCCGGATCCCTACGCCCACGTTCACGATTACGGAAGCTGGACCTCCGACGGGGCGCTGACCCACTCCGCCGTCTGCGAGGACTGCGGGGAGCGCATGGCCCTGCCCCACATCTGGGATGAAGGGACGGTGGCCCTGTACCCCCGGCTGGACGCGGACGGGCTTGTGCTGTACACCTGCACCATCTGCGGCGCGGTCTATACCGAGCCCCTGACCTATGAGGACTATCTGCCCCCCTTCCCGGAGGTGAGCGAGCTGAGCTACGAGGACGGCACGGTGACCGTCAGCCTGTACGAGTACAGCGGCGACGCCGAAGGCGTCCGGCTGCTCATCGCCGCCTATGACGGCGGCGGCGCGCTGCTGCGGGTCGTTTTTGCCCAGGCGGACAAGACGGGCAGGATCGAAGCGGAGCTTGGCCCCGGGGCAAAGCGGATCTCCGTTTTCGTGGTGGACGAAACGGGCCTTGAACCCCTGAGCCGGAAATACACGAAGGTGTTCCCGTGAGCCGACGGGACAGGAACGACGAAAGGATGTGACCGCATGAACGGCAGACGGCTCTTTGCCCTCCTTCTGATCCTGGCGGTGCTGCTGGGCCTGGCGCCGGCCGCGCCGAAGGCGCAGGCGGCGGGCGCCAGGCTGGGCTTCGACAGGTATCCCACGGACATCATCACCAGCGACAACAACTGGACCTCCCTGCGGTGGACCTTCGATTTCGACCCGGCGGACTATCCGGGGCTGAAGGTGTATCTGCGGGAGGCCGGCGGAAGCTCCGTTAACGAGTTCGACATCACCAACAAGCGGTGGTTTTCGGATGAAAGCGGCCATGACCCGGTGCTGAAACGGGAGATGGCCATCCGCATCCCCGGATCCTTCGGCGGGGAGGATTTCTTCTGGGAGCTGGAGATCCGGGACGATCCCGGCGGCGCCTGGGAGGGCAGCGTCAGCACGGTCTTCCGGATCGACAGGCTCCCCGGCACGAACGCCCACTTCACGGACCCGCCGAAGACGGTCTACGTTCCCGAGGGGGAATCCGGCGTCATCTCCTGGTCTGTGGATTCGGACCTGAGGGACGGGGACAACAGCTGTTTCCTCATCAGCAGAGGCATCAGCCCCATACAGACGCGGGTCGTGGACGTGTGTACGGACGTGAACGGCGACCCCCTCCGGTGCGGGCGGGAGATGACCGTCAAGCTTCCCTGGTACTTTGCCGGACCCATGTACTACCAGGTGGCGGTCTGGACCGTGGACTACGGCCTGGTGTACAGCGAGCCCTTCTGGGTGGTGCGGGTGCCCGCCGAGCCCCTGGGCTTTGAACGGCAGCCCGCCAACACCGCCGCCCGCGGAAACGACCCCGCCGAGCTGGACCTGGTGTTCGACTTCTACCCGGAGCAGTACCCGGAGCTGGAGGTCTACCTCCACGAGACGGAAACGGACGAATGGTACGACGTCACCGATCCGGAGACGGGCATAACAAACTGGGACGGAGGCCCCGTCAAGCTGCTGCGCCGGACCAGACTGCTCATTCCCCGGGCGCTGGCGGAAAGCTGCTCCCTCTGGGAGGCGGTCATTGCGGACGACGACCGGGACGGGATCTGGCAAGGGGATACCAGCGACGAATTCCTGATCTCCTGGTCCCCCGGGGAGAATTTCGGCTTCGTCAAGTCCCCCAACACCGTCCTCTTCACCGAGGGGCAGGACGTGGCGGAGCTGACCTGGTCCGTGGACTTCACCCCGCCGAACAACGATACGTTTTATCTTGCCGGCGGATGGGTAGGCGGCGAGAAGGTCTACGGGTACCTCAGGGATCCGGAGGGAAACCCTGCGGAAAACAAGCGGGATATGCGGGTGCTGGTCACCCGGGACATGGCCTGCACCTCCCCCTACAGGATCGCCTGGTATATTCCGGGCGGGGAAACGTATTTCAGCGAGCCCTTCTATATCCTGGATGAGAACGCCTTCCGGTTCCTCCAACAGCCGGAGACGACGACAGTCGATCAGGCTGGGGCGCAGTCCGTCAGCTGGACCGTTCCCTTAGAGCCCCCGGATAACGACACCTTCTGGATCACCGGCGGAGACTGGGGAGACAGACTCATCAGGATCTATGATAAGTACCGGAACGAGGACGGGGAGCCGGCGGAGAACCGGGAGGAGACGTCCATCCTGGTGTCCGGGAAGGACGTCAATCCGGAGCCATACTACATCGTCATGAAGGACCCCCTGGGGAATCTCCATTACAGCGATCCCTTCTACATCAAGAACGCGGACAACATGCCCTGCTTCGAGGAGCCGCCCCAGCATGAGATCCTGGTGGTGGACGGCGTGGGGACGCTGCACTGGTCGGTGGATTACACGCCGGGTGAGGACGCCTACCGGCTGATCTACTTCCCGCGGCCCGCCGGTTACACGGGCACGGTGACCGCAAGGGATATCACGTTCAAGACAGCGTATGCGCTGTTCAGCGGCATACCGGATCGGGAGGTCCCCACCTCCCGGGAGATGACCCTGACCGTCGACGACGGCTGGGTGAGCACTTCCTCTTACTCCATCTGGCTTATCAAGGACGGATATAAGGGACCATACTCGGTGACAAGCAATAGCTTCTGGATCTTCAAGGGCTACAACGTCACCTTTGCGGGGGGCAAGTATACGGAGGAGATCCCCGTCCAGACGGTGAGGGAGGGCAAGTGCGCCGTGCCGCCGGCCATCCCCTCCGCCATTCCCGGCTATGCGCTGGAGGGCTGGTATACGGACAGCGCCCTCACCAGGCCCTAAGATTTTTCCACGCCGGTCACGGGTCACCTTACCCTGTACGCCAAGTGGACGCCCAGGACCTGCGCCGTGACCTTCCACGTGAAGGGCGGCGCCCCGGAGCCGGTTCCTCAGCAGGTGCCCTACGGCGGGTATGCCTCCCGGATCGCCGGGAGCATCGAAAAGGAGGGGTATACCTTCGGGGGCTGGTATATGGATCCCCTGTATATCCGCGCCTTTGACTTCAATGCCCCGGTGACCCGGGACCTGGACCTCTATGCCAAATGGGACCCCGTCGTGTTCCAGGTGAGCTTCCTCACCGAGGTGGGGGAGGCTCCGGCGCGGCAGCGGGTGGAGTGGGGAAAGACCGTCCCGTACCCGGGACCCATGAGCCTGGAGGGATATATCTTCGGCGGCTGGTGGCTGGACGGGAAGGAATATGATTTCAGCACGCCGGTCACCAACAGCTTCCACCTCACCGCAAAGTGGACGAAGATCTGCACCGTCAGCTTCGATCCCGCCGGGGGCTCCGGCAGCATGGCGCCGGAGACGGCCCTCCAGCGGGAGAGCTTCACGGCGCCGGAGTGCGCCTTTGCCCCGCCGGAGGGGAAGCGGTTCCTGCGCTGGGACATCTCCACCGGCGGCAGCGTGAGCCCGGGCAGGACCTTCACGGTCATGGGGGATACGGTGCTGACCCCCCGGTGGGAGAGCATCGTGTACCACACGGTCACCTTCAACATGAACGGCCACGGGGAGCAGATGGAGC
>JAEEGI010024074.1_pt1 | contig 11899 bp, 9 predicted proteins | sample 8958751 | NCBI WGS metagenome assembly JAEEGI01 (sample SAMN16246545, study PRJNA631951) | gut metagenome | biome: gut microbiome; feature: rumen; material: KS-attached | host: Bos | place: Iran: Karaj | collected 2018-10 | reverse complement strand
CACGAAGTCGGCCAGCGTCACGGCCTTGAGATGATACAGCCCATCGACGAGCAGGCAAAGATGACTGCCGCCGCAGGCAAGTATCAGGGCATGGACCGCTACGAGTGCCGCAAGGCCTGGGTTGCGGATCTTGAGGCTGCAGGCCATCTGGTGAAGACCGAAAAGATGACCATCCCCGCAGGCGAGTGCTACCGCTGCCACAACGTGGTGGAGCCCCTGATCTCCGAGCAGTGGTTCGTAAAGATGAAGCCCATCGCAGAGCCCGCCCTTGAGATCGCAAGGACCAAGGAGCTGAAATTCGTTCCTGAAAGATTCGAAAAGATATACAACCACTGGCTCGAGGACATCAAGGACTGGTGCATCAGCCGCCAGCTCTGGTGGGGCCACAGGATCCCCGCATATTACTGCGACGACTGCGGAGAGATGACAGTCTCCCGCGAGCCCGTCACCGTCTGCCCCAAGTGCGGCGGCGTTCACATCCGTCAGGACGAGGACGTGCTGGACACCTGGTTCAGCTCCCAGCTCTGGCCCTTCTCCACACTGGGCTGGCCGGAGGAGACCGAGGATCTGAAGTACTTCTATCCCACCAATACCCTGGTAACAGGCTACGATATAATCTTCTTCTGGGTGGCAAGAATGGCCTTCGCCGCCACCGACGAGATGAAGTCCAGCCCCTTCGAGCACGTGCTTATCCACGGCCTGGTCCGTGACGCCCTTGGCCGCAAGATGAGTAAATCCCTTGGCAACGGCATCGATCCTCTGGAGGTCATCGACCAGTACGGCGCCGACGCGCTGCGCTTCATGCTGCTGTCCGGCATAGCCCCGGGAAGCGACATCCGCTACACGGACGAAAGGGTGGAGGCTGCAAGAAACTTCGCCAACAAGCTCTGGAACGCATCCAGATTCGTCATCATGAACCTGAAGGACGAAGCCGGCAATTTCCTGCCCATGGCATCGGCTGAAACGGCTGATCTCCAGTCCGAGGACAAGTGGATAATCTCCACAATCAACAGCGCTCTGCCCGACATCACCGCCAACATGGAGAGCTTCGACTTCGCCCTGGCCGCAGGAAAGATCAACGATCTGATCTGGGACAATTACTGCGACTGGTACATCGAGCTGGTAAAGGCCCGCCTGTGGAGCGAGGACGAGGAGGACAAGAAGACCGCAAGATACGTGCTCGTGAGCACCCTCAAGGATCTTCTGAAGCTGCTGCATCCCTTTATGCCCTTCATAACCGAGGAGATCTGGAGCTACCTGCCCAAGGCAGAGGACGCAAAGGACTTCCTGATGCTGGAGAGCTGGCCCCAGGTCCGGGAGCTGGATTATGGCTACGACGTTTCCGTTATCGAAACAGCCATGGACTGCATCAAGGCCATCAGAAACATCCGCGTGGAGGCGGAGGCTGCTCCCTCCAGAAAGCTTAACGCCCGCTTCGTATGCGATGCCATTGCAGAGGAGCGCGTGAACGACGGCCTGGACCATATCATAAGGCTTGGAAACCTGACCAGCGCCGAGCTTCTCAGCGCCGAGGAGGCAAAGTACTTTGAGAACGAGGAGACCATCACCGCGGCTCTGCCCGGAATACAGATCTTCGTTCCCTCCGATGAGCTCATCGACTTCACCGCCGAGCAGGCCCGTCTGATCCGCGAAAAGGACAGGCTGGAAAAGGAGGTTGCAAGAGGTGAGGGCAAGCTGGCCAACGAAAAGTTCGTGGCCAAGGCTCCCGCGGCTCTGATCGAGGAGGAGCGCACCAAGCTGGCCAATTACAAGGACATGCTGAGCAAGACCCTCCAGCGCCTGGATACTGTAAACGCAAAACTGATGAAATAATGTGTCATACAAGATGATGTGCTCTTCGGAGCATATCATCTTGTGCTATAATTAAGTGAAGGGATAAACAAATAAGTGATAGATAAGAACGAAGTAATACGGTTTTTTGACAGATACGCGGCAGGCTGGGATGCGGATATGAAGCGCAGTGACCGCATCATAGGCATCATCCTGGACAATGCAGGGGTCCGCGAGGGCTCCGATGTGCTGGATGTGGCCTGCGGCACCGGTGTCCTCTTTCCGGACTACCTGGCCAGAAACGTCGGAAGCCTTACCGCCATCGACATCTCCCCGGAGATGGCAAAAATCGCGGCGGGTAAGGCAGCCCCTGTAAACCGCGAACTGGTGAGAAGCGGCAAGAAGCCCATGATGGACATAATCTGCGGAGACGTGGAGACCTACGATTTCGGCCGCAGCTTTGATTCCATCGTGGTCTACAATGCCTTTCCCCACTTCGGGGATCCTGCGCTGCTGATCGAAACGCTTGCCCGCTGGACCAGACCCTCCGGCCGCCTTAGCGTAGCTCACGGTATGAGCCGGGAGGCCCTGACCCGTCATCACAGCGGCAGCGCCTCAAAGGTCTCCCTAATACTGATGGAGGCGGAGGAGCTTGCAAAGCTATTCGAGCCGTACTTCGATGTGGATGTGATCATCTCAAACGATGAGATGTATCAGGTCGCAGGCCGCCGAAAGGAATAAAACAAAGGAGTCTCAGATGTCAGTGAACCAGCAGCAGGCTCAGAACCTGCAGGATCTGCAGAGAAATCGGGAGCCTGAGCCGGACATGAACAGCAACCTCAACCAGGAGCTCAACAGACCTCAGGCGGGACCGGTCCCCGTTGCATAGTAAAGCACTGAAAAAATCTATAATCCATAAGCGGCTATTCCGGCAGCTGCTGAGAGACATATCAGCAGGATCGGAGATATGCCGCTTTTTTGCAGCTTTCTGGAGCCGAAGTATACTGTGCCGAGCAGCAGCGTCAGGAGCAGGGGACGGATCAGAACCCTGCCATCCTGGATGACGAGACCGTTTCGCAGCATCATGCTGACGCCGGTGGCAAGGATGATCCCTATCATGCAGGGCTTCAGCCCGCGCAGGACCGCCTGCACATAAGGGTTCTTCAGCACCGTCTTAAGGAGGGCCGTAACCAGCAGGATGATTACAAAGGACGGCAGCACCACGGCGAGTGTGGCGACAAGCGAGCCTGCAAGCCCAGCCCGGGAGCTTCCCACATAGGTGGCCAGGTTCACCATTATCGGCCCCGGCGTGCTTTCGCTGACGGCTATCATGTAGGTCAGCATCTCATCGTCCAGCCAGCCGTAGGAAAGGACCACGTCGCGGATCAGAGGGATGGCACCGTAGGCCCCGCCGAATGCAAAGCAGCCCACCTTGAGGAAGCCTATGAATAATTCAAGAAGGATCATTTTCCTGCACCTCCCTTCGCAGCAGGCTTTCCTGCGATGAAAATGACAAGGCTGATGAGCCCTGCGGTAAGCATCAGCACTATGGATGAGATTCTGAGGGAAAGGCTGCTGATCAGCAGCATGGCAAAAAACGCCGAGAGCATGAAGGCCCGTGGCAGGGCCTTCTTCTGCATCTTTCCGAGCATCTTCAGGGCTGCGTCCAGGATAAGGATGCCGACCGCTATCTTGATGCCCTGAAATGCGTGGGCTATCCAGCTTATCTCAAGGAAATGGTCCAGGAATCTTGATATGGCGAAAATGATGCAGAAGGAGGGGAGGACGATCCCTATGGTGGCGGCAAGAGCTCCAGCAAAGCCCCTCTGCTTATATCCCACGAAGGTGGCGCAGTTGATGGCGATGGGGCCCGGCGTCGACTCGGCTACGACGGTGATGTTCATCATTTCGTCGTGGCTTATCCACTGTTTTTTCTCCACGCAGGTGTTTTCTATAAGGGCGATCATGGCATAACCACCGCCAAAGGTGAAGAGCCCGATTTTTGCAAAGCTCAGAAAAAGATCAAGAAGTATGTTCATTGCTGTTCCTCCCCGCGGAATTCACACTGGCAGAGCTGAGGATCCCGGCAGAGCTCCAGGGACTGCTGCTTCATTTCTGCAAAGGCTGTACACAGCGCATCCATAGCCTCCTGCCTGGGAAGATAGTGGATATGGTATCCAAAGCGCTCCCCATATACAAGTCCGGCCTCCTTCAGTACCTTCATGTGCTGTGAAACGGCGGATTCGGTGATCCCCAGCTTTTTTGAAAGAGAGCGCACGCAGTGCTTCCGTATGAGGAGCTGCTGAAAAATAGAGAGCCTGGTGGGTTCCCCCAGGGCTTTGAGCATCATAGATATGTCCATTGGCGACCTCCGATTAAGTGATGGCTTAATTATATACCGCATTTCGATTTAGTCAATGCTTAATAAGTTGACGCTGCCAGCTGCGCAGCCAAAGCCTGCGGAACCCTGAAGATAAGCTTCACCCAGGTTTCATCAACTCTTCACCTAAAGCGGTCATAATGACCGCATTTTTGCTTGGTTTTTATGGTACTCTGTGTTAGAATAGCTTGATACTTTATGCGTATCGCTATTTTGTATTGCATATGATTTTTCAGGAGTCAAAAGTACAATGAGAATAGCCATCGACGCTATGGGAGGCGACAACGCTCCCAGGGAGATAGTCAAAGGAGCTGTCCACGCCTGCGACCGCACCGACGCCCAGATAATTCTGGTGGGCCGGGAGGCAGAGGTGCAGGCTGAGCTGGACAAATACGAGGGGCTGTACAGCCCCGGTCACATAGTTGTGTACAACGCAGACGATGTCATAACAGGCGAAGATAGCCCTGTAAGAGCCGTTAAGAAAAAGCCGGAAAGCTCGCTGGTAAAGACGGTGCAGATGGTCAAGGACGGCCAGGCTGATGCTGCGCTCTCCGCAGGAAACACCGGCGCTCTTATGGTGGCCAGCCTGTTCATACTGGGCCGCATCGAGGGCGCGGACAGGCCTGCCATAGCATCGCCCCTGCCCAATCTCGGCAAGCTGGGGCATTTCTCCGTGCTGCTGGATTCCGGCGCCAATGCGGAATGCTGGGCCAGGGACCTGCTGAGCTTCGCCTACATGGGCAGCATTTACGCCAGCAGAGCCTTCGGCATCGAAAATCCCAGGGTGGGCCTCATAAACATAGGCACTGAGCCCGGCAAGGGCACGGCCATACTCAAGGAGACCTATAAGATGCTCAGCGAGGCCGATAACATAAACTTCGTGGGCAATATAGAGGCAAGAGACATCCCCAAGGGGCTGGCTGACGTGCTGGTCTGCGACGGCTTCACAGGCAACGTGGTCCTGAAGCTCACAGAGGGCACCGCCTGGTCCATACTCAAGGATCTGAAGGAGGTAATGACCTCGGATCTTCAGTCAAAGATAGGAGCAGCCTTCCTTGGGCCCAAGCTGAAGGATCTGAAAAAGCAGTTCGACTATTCAAGCTACGGCGGCGCGCCCATACTGGGCGTGGACGGCCTGGTATTCAAGATCCACGGTTCCTCGTCCGCCTCGGCTGTTGAAAATGCCATAATCAAGGCCAGTGTCCTGGCGGATACGGACATCAGCGAGAAGACGAAGGAGACCCTTGCAAAGATGCTTCCAAAAAAAGAGGAAGAAAAGTAGTCAGACTGCCTGATCGCGGCAGCCAGACTGTGCGGCGGACAGATCGCCTTCACATAGGGCAGAAGGCCGGATGGTCTTAAGGGGCAGAAAAAGGGACATGAAACTCGATTTTACAAACAGAAGCATAGAAATGGATGACGAGCTCATCAAAGAGGCTGAGCGCATACTGGACTACAGCTTCAGGAACAAGCAGCTGCTGGGGCTTGCGCTTATGCACAGCTCCCTGGCCAACGAGCTCACCGGAGACAATCTGGACAGCAACGAAAGGCTGGAGTTCCTGGGGGACGCCATACTGGAGGAGATAGTCAGCATATATCTTTACCGTCAGCTTCCCGACAAGCTGGAGGGAGTCCTTACAAAGACCCGTTCCCAGATAGTCTGCGAGGGAGCCCTGGCAGCGGTCTCCAAGAAGACCGGTCTCAACAAGCTGCTGCAGCTTGGAAAGGGAGAGCGGGCCAGCGGCGGAAGCGAGCGGGATTCCATAATCTCCGACGGGGTGGAGGCCCTTATAGGGGCCGTTTATCTGGACGGAGGGCAGGAAGCCGCAAGGGCTCTGATCTTCCGGCTTCTTGGAGAGACCATAGACCTGGCCATAGCAGGCAGGCTCGGAAGGGATTCCAAGTCCGAGCTGCAGGAAAAGCTTCAGGTTCGTGGAAATGTGAACATTGCATATAAGATCGTGGAGGAAGACGGCCCTTCCCACGACAAGATCTTCACCGCGGCTGTCCTTCTGGACGGAGCGGAGATAGGCCGGGGGACCGGAAGGTCCAAGCAACTGGCGGAGGCAGCAGCTGCAGCCGATGCCCTGGATGATCTGAGGTAATAATGTTTTTCAAACGCATAGAACTTAACGGTTTCAAGTCCTTCGCAGACCCTGTCACCATAGAGCTGACGGAAGGCATCACGGCTATTGTCGGCCCCAACGGCAGCGGCAAGAGCAATATTTCCGATGCCCTGAAATGGGTGCTGGGCGAGCAGTCCCCCAAATCCCTCAGAGGCGGCAAGATGGAGGATGTTATTTTCGCCGGGACCGAGACCAGAAAAGCCAAGGGCATGGCGGAGGTCACCCTTGTTATAGACAATTCGGAGCACATGCTGCCTCTGGATTTCAACGAGATAGGCATAACCCGGCGCATGTACCGCTCCGGGGACAGCGAATACATGATAAACCGCACCCCCTGCAGGCTGCGGGACATCCGCGAGCTCATAATGGACACGGGCATCGGTGTGGAGGGCTACTCCATAATCGGTCAGGGAAAGATCGCGGATATCATAAGCAACAAGATGGAGAGCCGCCGGGAGATATTCGAGGAGGCGGCAGGCATCGTCAAATACCGCACCAGAAAAGAGAGCGCGGAAAAGAATCTGGCTTCTGCCAGCGACAATCTGGCAAGGGTCAACGACATAGTCTTCGAGATCGAAAGCCGCATAGACGGCCTCAGGGAGGACAGCGAAAAGGCCTCAGAATACCTGGATATCTCGAAGAAATACAAGGATGTGGAGATCAACATTATCCTCAGGAATGTGCAGCAGGCCCAGACCCGCTGCGATGCAGCCCAGAGCGAGCTGGACGAGCTGGAGGGAAGGCTGCTGGAGTCCCAGGGAAAGCGTGAGGAGCTGGATACAGCCATAAGCGCTGCCAGGTCAAAGGCCAATGCCCTTGAAGAGCGGATCAACGCCCTGCGGGATGAGCTGGCCAAAAAGACCGAGGAGATACATTTCATCGGAAGCCGCGACGAGCTGAACAGGGAAAGGCTTCAGACTCTGGACAGGGACGACGAGAGGCTCTCAGGGGAGATCGAGGCTCTGAAGGAAAAGGAGACCCGCCAGAGCGAGGTGCTCAAGGGCTATAAGGATGCCCTGGATGAGGCTCTGGAGGAGCAGAGAGGCATAAGCGCAAGGCTGGCTGAGCAGGACGGACTGCTGGAAAAGGCCAATAAGGAGCTGGCCGATGCAGAGGCTGAATTCGAAAGGCAGAGGGACGCTCTTTACAGCATGACGGCGGCCCAGTCCACCGCAAAGCTGGAGATCCAGAGCATGGAAAGCCTGAAGGGCAGCCTGTTAAGGCGCGTCGAGAGGCTTCAGGAGGATGCGGAGGGCCGTGAGGGCAGCGTGAAGGAGCTTCAGGACCGCCTGAGCGAAAAGGAGGCCGCAGGCGCAGGGCTGGACGAGACCGAGCAGAGCATAAGAAAGGACCTGACCAGGGCCATGAGCGCTCTGGCGGAGGCGGAGCTTGGCATAGAAAAGGAAAACGCAAGGCTTCAGGAGCTCAGCCTGGAGCAGGGCAGGATATCCGCAAGACTGAAGCTTTTAGAGGAGCTGGAGAGCTCCTATGAGGGCTACGGAAACGCGGTGCGCTTCATAATGAAGCAGGATATAAAGGGCATAAGGGGCGTGCTCGGAGAGCTGATCCAGGTGCCCAAGGGCTGGGAGCTGGCCATCGAGACTGTACTTGGCGCCCAGATGCAGAACATAGTCTGCGATGATGAGGATACCGCCAGGGACGCCATTGAGCTGCTCAAGAGGGAGAAGGCCGGAAGGCTCACCTTCCTTCCCGTAGACAGCCTTCGCCCGGGAAAGAATACTGATATTTCCGCTCTGGAAGGAGAAAAGGGCTTCAGAGGCCTGGCTTCGGACAGCGTAAGGATAAGCCTCAAGGGGGCTGACTGCGTTATCGATTATCTCCTTGGCCGAGTGCTGGTGGCTGACAGCCTGGAGGATGCCATAAGGATCTCCAGAAAGGCCGGAGGCGGCGCCAGAGTAGTCACCCTGGAGGGTGAGCTGATAAACGCCGCAGGCGCCATCACCGGCGGCCGCGGAAAGAACAACACTGCGGAGATACTGTCCCGCAAGGCGGAGAAGGAGTCTTTAGAGGAGGCTCTTAAGGCCGCGGCGGAGAGCATACGCAGCGCGTCGGCCGCCAAGAAGACCGCGGAGGCAAAGCAGGGCGAGGCCCAGATAAAAAGAGACATATTCGAGCGCAGTCTCAGAGAGAAGGAGCTGGAAAGAGCCATCCTGAAAAAAGAGATAGAGCAGATCCGCCTCATGGAGGGGGATGCTCTGGCTTCAGAGGAAAAGAGAAGAGAAGAGCTCGATGAGCTCACAAAGGAGATAAGCGCAGCGGACGAAAAGCTGTCAGAGCTTAATTCAGGCCTGGACAGCGCAGAGGAAAGCATAGCAGAGCAGCAGGATAAGCTCAGGCTCATGGCATCTGAAAACGAGGTCCTCAGGACCCGCCAGCAGGAGGCTGCCTCAGCCCAGACTCAGGTAAGGCTGGAGCAGACGAGCTTTGAGATAAGGCTCTCCAATGCAAAGGAGCATGCCCAGGGAGCCCAGCAGCAGATCGAGGAGATACGCTCCGAGATATCCGCAAAGGAGCAGGAGATCGAAAAGAACGATCTTCAGAGAAGGCAGATAGCCGATTTCGGCGACAACGCTGCCCAGATCCTGGCGGAAAAGGAGGAGGAGAAAAAGGCTCTGGAATCCGAGGGCGAAAGGCTCTCGGAGGAACGCAAAGAGGCCAACGCCGAGGCGGAGGAGCTGGATGCGGAGCGCAGGACGCTGGAGAGCGGGCTCTACGACCTCCAGATGGAGAAGCACGACGCGGATCTTAAGCTGGCTAAGGCTAATGCCCTGATAGATACCATGAAGGACAAGCTCTTCGATGAATTTGAGCTTTCCTACGCCCAGGCGGCGGAGCTTGAGGACCCGGACTTTGTGATGAGCAGAGGCCTTAAGGAATCCAGGGAATACAGGGACCGCATGCGCCAGCTGGGCAATGTGAACGTGGGCGCCATAGAGGAATACAAGGCAGTAAAGGAGCGCTACGACTTCCTGACAGCCCAGAAAAACGATATTTTAAAGGCCATCGAAGAGCTCAGGACCGTCATAGACGAGACCGACGCCACCATCAAGGCCCGCTTTAAGGAAAGCTTTGAGGCTGTGGTGGAAAACTTCGAAAAGACCTTCAGGGAGCTTTTCAGCGGCGGCTACGCGAAGCTGAGTCTGGAGGATCCGGACAATCCCATGGAAAGCGCCATAGAGATCGAGGCTCAGCCTCCCGGGAAGAGGCTTCAGAACATAAATCTGCTGTCAGGCGGTGAAAAGACCATGACGGCCATAGCTCTAATGTTCGCGGTGCTCAAGGCCAAGCCCACTCCCTTCTGCATACTGGACGAGGTGGAGGCAGCTCTGGATGACAATAACATCAACCGCTTTGCCACGGCGCTTCGGGGCTTCGACAAGACTCAGTTCGCCCTGGTCACCCACCAGAAGGCAACCATGGAGCACGCGGACGTTATGTACGGCATAACCATGGCAGAGCACGGAGTCTCCAAGGTGCTGTCCTTAAGACTCGACAGCGAATTCGAATTTTAAATAAAGGAACAACGGGATGGAACCAAAGAAAAAAGGCTTTTTTGCCAGACTTGCCCAGAAGCTGGACGACCTCATACTGATGCGTCCATATGCGGATGAGGCAACCATAGACGATCTGGAGGAGATACTCATCGCCTCGGACATAGGCATGGATACCACGCTTAAGATCACTGACGAGCTCAGGGAAAGGGTCCGCACGGACCGCCTGCATTACAGCGACCAGCTGAAGCCGGCCATCGAGGAGATAACCAAGGAACTGGTGGATAAGGGCGAGGCGCTGAAGCTCAAGGACCAGTATCCGCTCTTCATCATGATGATAGGCGTAAACGGCGTGGGAAAGACCACCTCCATAGCCAAGCTGGCTCACCGCTTTAAGAAAAACGGCAGGTCCGTGCTTCTCATCGCGGCTGATACCTTCAGAGCGGCGGCTGCAGAGCAGCTCACCATCTGGAGCGAGAGGGTGGGAGTTCCCATCGTAAAGCACGGCGAGGGCGCAGACCCTTCAGCAGTCATCTTCGACGGCTGCGCGGCTGCCAAGGCCAGGGGCATAGATGTGGTCATCTGCGACACCGCAGGGCGTCTTCACAATAAAAAGAACCTGATGAACGAGCTGGCCAAGATGAACAAGGTCATCGACAGAGAGTTCCCCGGCGCTGCCAGGGAGACCCTGCTGGTGCTGGACGCCACCACTGGCAAGAATGCCATTTCTCAGGCCAGGGAGTTCAGCGAGGTAGCTGACCTTACAGGCATCGTTCTCACAAAGCTTGACGGTACCGCAAAAGGTGGTATAGTTATAACTCTGGCGGACGAATTCGATCTGCCGGTGAAATTTATAGGGCTCGGCGAGGGCATGGAGGATCTGAAGGAATTCGATCCCGAATCCTTTGCGGAGAACATTTTCGACGAATAAAAAGGGTAAAGGGTAAATGAGCAAGGAATACGGAATCGAGTACGAAAGGGAGGTCCTGGAGGCATTTGACAAGGTGCGTTCCCAGTATGGAAACGCCAGTCCCACCAGCGACACCATTATCGCCACCCCAAACGGACTCAGCAAAGTATCCCAGGAGGTGGTCAGGTCTGACCAGCCCGTAGGCAAGGCTGTTCCAATCAACGATCCGGACGAATCTCCGGATCTGGACAGCATTTTTGAAGAGTTCAATGTTGGGGAGGAGGCTGAGGCAGCGGCTGCTTTGGGAGAGCAGACCGCGGCGCCTGAAACAGCAGTGGCGGCAACACGCAGTCAGAAAAACAGCAAGAAAGGCAAGGCTGAGGAAAGAGCCAAGGCCAAGGCCGAGAAAAAGGCTGCAAGAGAAGCCAGAAAATACAAGATAGACAAAAAGGGCAGAAAGAAAAAGAGGCATCCGATCCTCAAGTTCTTCCTGATCCTTTTCCTGCTGCTCTTCCTGGCCGGCTGCGCAGCGGCAGGCTATGTGGGCTACAGAGTCTACGGTATCATAAAGGAGACTCCGGACATCAACCCGGACAATCTCTACGAGCTGCTTTCGGAGAACTCGGTGATGCTGGACTCAGAGGGCAATCTTCTGGAGAACCTGTATCTTGACAACCTGCGGACCAATATAGAGTACAAGGATCTGCCGGACAACCTGATAAACGCCTTCCTGGCGGTGGAGGACAAGACCTTCTGGGACCACAAGGGCTTCAATATACGGCGTATATTCGGCGCCATATACGATTTTGTCTCCGGAAAGAATGCCAGCATCAGCGGTACCTCCACCATCACCCAGCAGCTGGCAAGAAACCTCTATCTGGAGGAGACCAGGCTGGCCCACTCCTATACGAGAAAGATACAGGAGGCCTGGTATACGGTAATACTGGAGCGCTCCATTCCAAAAACTCAGATACTGGAGGCCTACCTCAATACAGTATATCTGGGCTACAATTCCAACGGCGTTCAGGCGGCTGCTCAGGCTTACTTCAACAAGGACGTGGGCGAGCTGAACCTGATGGAAAGCGCCATGCTGGCGGCCATCCCCCAGACCCCCAACAAGTATTCGCCTCTCAAGAGTGAGAAGCTGGATGCCATTGAGGACCTGGACAGCCTGGACATC
>JAEEGI010024073.1_pt1 | contig 11899 bp, 9 predicted proteins | sample 8958751 | NCBI WGS metagenome assembly JAEEGI01 (sample SAMN16246545, study PRJNA631951) | gut metagenome | biome: gut microbiome; feature: rumen; material: KS-attached | host: Bos | place: Iran: Karaj | collected 2018-10 | reverse complement strand
GGAGGAGGAGGAACGACCGAATGCACGCGAGTTATCGCGGCTCTTACGGAAACCGCGATAACGAAGCCCATGAGGTCCGTTCCGACGAGGCGGCGGCCTGGGAAAATAGCACGGCGCTGACACACAAAAAGGACGGCTGCTTTGGCAGCCGTCCTTTTTGTATACCGAAAACCACTCGCTGGGCGAGTGGTTCAAAAGAAGCCTTATGGCGATAATGTAGATAGAAAAACTCCCTTTGCTTAGAATAGGAGTGCGGTCCGCCAACTGCACAGAAAAAGCAAAGGGAGGTCATCCAAATGAATGACGTGAATAGTTTAGCGCATACAAAATGGAATTGCAAATACCATATTGTATTTGCACCAAAATACCGCAGAAAAGTGTTCTATGGAGAGAAACGACGTGAGATAGGAGAAATCTTGAGGACACTATGCAACTGGAAAAAGATCCGCATTGTAGAAGCGGAGGTGTGTCCCGACCACGTTCATATGTTAGTGGAGATTCCACCGAAGGTGGCAGTATCAAGCTTCATGGGATACTTGAAAGGGAAGAGCAGCCTGATGATCTACGAGAAGTATCCGGAACTGCGATACAAGTATAGGAACCGCGAATTCTGGTGCCGAGGGTACTATGTAGATACGGCGGGAAAGAATGCAAAAAAGATTGAGGAATACATTCGCCATCAACTGGACGAGGACAAGGCAGGGGAGCAGTTGACAATGCCGAATTTCTGATATACCGTTTACGGGTAGCAAGTAACAAAGTTCTCGCGGCTGGCGGACCGTACTTGCGCGACGGGACGCGCGGGCTAGTATTATAGGGTTTTACCCGTCTATGAAGAACCCCCGGCTTGGCCGGGGGGTTCCTATTCGGTACCGGGACTATAGATGATCCGCGCAAGATCGCCGCGAAGCGTGAGCTTCGCGGCGAAGAGGAGGAATGACCGAATGCAAGCAAGCTGACGCGGCTCCTACGGAAACCGCGGCAGCGCAGCCCATGAGGTCCATTCCGACGAGGCGGCTGCTGTTTTTTTCGCACGCCGGAGCCAGCCAAGTCGGGAAAGGGTTCCCATCGAATCGGCAGATTCGATGGGAGGAGGAATGACCGAATGCAAGCATGAGGTCCGTTCCGACGACGGCGCCTGACAACAAACGGGGCTGCGAGCGCTGCAGCCCCATTTTGGCGCGTGATGCGGGACCTGGACCCGCACATGTGAATGTACACCGCCGGAACTTGGATCAAACACCCCATCGGCCGGAGCCGATCAACGGGCCGTATCCTTTTTCCTCTCAGAAAAGCCTTTGCTCAGCAGAAAGGTCCGAACAGCCGTCCTTTCTTCAGCACTCTGCGTCTCCTTGGTGTTGAGGATGATCACCTTTTTCTTTTCATCGGTCCTGCAGCGATCGGTCTTGCGCGGCATGGTTTTCACTCCTTTCCATATCTGAGACAGGAATATTGTACCAGATCAATGAGCGGAAAGCAATGACCGGCCGCAGGATCCGGGCTTCTTTCCCTGTTTCTCTGCCCTTCACCGGCGGTATTTCAAGATCCGCATGACCCGTTTCCCGGCACGGTTGCAGCACCGTCCGCAGGACCCTTGAACAGCCGCTGCTGGAATCGGGCGAAGATACCCATCATATCCGGCGACAGCGATCTGCGATCATTTGTGCGCAAACAGACTGGTCATCTGTTCCGCGTGTTCTTCATCGATGATATACGGCTTGCTTATATCCGTATCGTCCGAATCGGGATACGGCTGAGGGATTGGGATAACGAGGATGTATCCTTCCTTAACGCCGATCTCTTCCAGCACCATTTTCGCTTCGGCAACGGACAGGGATCTCTGCTCCAATGCCTGGATCTCCGCGCCGGTTTTATTGCGGTTCGTGCCGCTCATCAACCCGCAGCGATAGGTTCCGTCTGCCGTTTCCCAGACGTATACCTCAACACCCTTGAACGCAGAGAGCTCAAAATACTCAGGGTATTGTTCTTTCAGGACTTCGATCCCTCTTTCCTCCTGCGTTTCCGGGCCATCTGCGGCTGCGGCGTCTGCCGATCCCGGCTGCTCCCCGGGGGTGGCTGCGCCCGCAGGGGCTTCGTCTGACCGTCCGCACCCGATAAGCGCCATCAGTGCGGCCAAGAGAAGAAACATGCATATGCGTCTCAGCGTGATAGACACCCCCCTTTTTTTATCGGACGACATTCACCGGTCAAAGTTCCTTTATGTCCGAATTTCCGATCACACTTGACAACATCCGGAGCGTATGCTAGTATCTGAACTCCATTTCACCATTTGCAGAGAAAGAGGAGGCGTACGTAGGATGGCATGGTACGATGGGGCAACAGTCAGATTCTATGACTGTGTGGATGAGGTGCTGCTGAAATTCGCAGTCATCATAGCAAGATCAGAGGGAAACTGGGTGTTCTGCAAGCAAAAAGGGCGGGATACCTACGAGCTCCCCGGCGGGCACAGGGAAGAAGGAGAAACCATTCTTGAGGCGGCTGAGCGAGAACTGCACGAGGAGACGGGGGCACTGACCTACAGCATGAAACCTGTCTGCGTTTACTCCATTACCGCACCGGGCAACTTCGGCGGAGAAGAAAGCTTCGGAATGCTGTATTATGCGGAGATCCGGGAGTTTGAACCCGAGCTGCACAGTGAGATCGAAAGGATCCTGATCACGGACAAGCCGGTGGAAAACTGGAGCTATCCGCCGATCCATCCGAAAATGATCGAGGAAGGCCGGCGCAGGGGATTCATCGAATAGCCTTACGGAAATATTCCATCCTCTGCCGTTGAAATGGCGGAGAAATGCGTATATAATACCTCTATATCGGCATCGGCGATCAGCACGAAAACGACAGAGGCGGAACATGCGGGACAATATCAGCATACACGGCGCGAGAACGAACAACCTGAAAAACATAGACCTGGAGATCCCCAGAGATAAGCTGGTGGTCTTTACGGGGCTTTCCGGCAGCGGGAAGTCCTCATTGGCCTTTGATACCATATTTGCTGAGGGACAGCGGCGGTACGTGGAGTCCCTGTCCTCCTATGCCCGGCAGTTCCTGGGGCAGATGGACAAGCCGGACGTGGACTATATCGACGGGCTCAGCCCCGCCATCTCCATCGACCAGAAAACCACCACCCGGAATCCCCGGTCCACCGTGGGCACGGTGACGGAGATCTATGACTATCTGCGCCTTCTCTGGGCCCGGGTCGGCGTGCCCCACTGCCCGAAATGCGGCAAGGAGATCCGCCAGCAGACGGTGGACCAGATCGTGGACCAGCTTCTCCGGCTGGACAGCGGCACCAGGATCCAGGTCATGGCCCCCATCGTGCGGGGCCGGAAGGGCGAGTACGCCCGGGAATTCGAGGACGCCCGGAAGAGCGGCTATGTGCGCTGCCGGGTGGACGGCATCCAGTACGACCTTTCCGAGGAGATCCGGCTCAACAAAAACAAGAAGCACAATATCGAGATCGTCGTTGACCGCCTGGTGATCCGGGATGACATCACGCGGCGGCTGACGGACTCCGTGGAGACCGCCTCCTCCCTGGCCGGGGGCGTGGTGCTGGTGAACCTGCCGGAGGCGGAAAAGGACCTGAGCTTTTCCCAGAATTACGCCTGCGAGGACTGCGGCATCAGCATTGAGGATATGCCGCCCCGCATGTTTTCCTTCAACAATCCCTATGGGGCCTGCCCGGAGTGCGACGGTCTGGGGACCCGGCTTCGCGTGGATCCGGAGCGGATCATCCCCAATCCAAGCCTGTCCATTGCGGACGGGGCGATCCTGGCCCCGGGCTGGGGCAACGCGAAGAGCGACAGCATTGCCCGCATGTACTTTGAGTCCCTGGGACAGAAATACCGCTTCAAGCTCACCACCCCCATCAGCGACCTTTCTCCCGAGGCCCTGAACGCCATCCTGTACGGCACGGACGGGGAGAAGCTGGAGCTGAAATACGAGCGGGAGCGCGGCGTGGGCAAATTCTACCAGCCCTTTGAGGGCATCGTGAACAACCTGAAGCGCCGGTACCAGGAGACCCAGAGCAGCTCCATGCGCACGGAGCTGGAGGAATACATGTCCGAGTATCCCTGCCCCACCTGCGGCGGCAGGCGGCTGAAGGACACCGCCCTGGCCGTGACCGTGGGGGGCATCAGCATTGCGGACTTCACCCGGAAATCCGTGACGGAGGCCATTGCGTTCCTGGACGGGCTGCAGCTCAGCGGGAAGGACGCCATGATCGCGGACCGCATCCTGAAGGAGATCCGGGCGCGGCTGGTATTCCTGCAGAACGTGGGTCTGGACTACCTCACCCTGTCCCGCCAGGCCGGGACCCTGTCCGGGGGCGAAAGCCAGCGCATCCGCCTGGCCACCCAGATCGGCAGCTACCTCATGGGCGTGCTGTACATTCTGGACGAGCCCAGCATCGGTCTGCACCAGCGGGACAATTCCAAGCTGCTGGGCACCCTGAAGCGGCTCCGGGATCTGGGCAACACCCTGATCGTGGTGGAGCACGACGAGGAGACCATGCGGGAAGCGGACTTCATCGTGGATATCGGCCCCGGCGCCGGGAATTACGGCGGCGAGGTCCTCTGCGCGGGCAGCCTGGAGGACGTGATGCGCTGCGAGCGCAGCATCACGGGCCAGTATCTCAGCGGCAAGCGCAGCATCCCCGTGCCCGCCGCCCGCCGCCCCGGCAACGGCCACTGGCTGGAGATCCTGGGGGCGCAGGAGAACAACCTGAAGGACATCGACGTGCGCATCCCCCTGGGCGCCTTCACCTGCGTCACCGGCGTCAGCGGCAGCGGCAAATCCTCCCTGGTGAACCAGATCCTGTACCGGGCTCTGGCGGCCCGGCTGAACCGGGTGCGCTGCCGTCCGGGCAAATTCCGGGAACTCCGGGGGATTGAATACCTGGATAAGATCATCAGCATCGACCAGGCCCCCATCGGCCGGACGCCCCGGTCCAACCCCGCCACCTATACGGGCCTGTTCAACGATATCCGGGAGCTCTTTGCGGATACGACGGACGCCCGCAGCCGGGGCTACAGCGCGGGGCGCTTTTCCTTCAACGTCCGGGGCGGCCGCTGCGAGGCCTGCAGCGGCGACGGCGTGCTGAAGATCGAGATGCACTTCCTGCCGGATATCTACGTCCCCTGCGAGGTATGCAAGGGCATGCGCTATAACCGGGAGACCCTGGAGGTGCGCTTCAAGGGCAAGAATATCTACGAAGTGCTGGAAATGACCGTGGACGAAGCCATGCGCTTCTTTGAAAACCAGCCGAAGATCCAGCCCAAGATCAAGGCCCTGTATGACGTGGGCCTGGAATACGTGAAGCTGGGGCAATCCTCCACCACCCTGTCCGGCGGCGAGGCGCAGCGGGTCAAGCTGGCCTCCGAGCTGCTCCGGCCCTCCACCGGCAAAACCATCTACGTGCTGGACGAGCCCACCACCGGCCTGCACATGGCGGACGTGCAGAAGCTCATGGACGTGCTGAACCGTCTGGTGGACGGGGGGAACACGGTGATCGTCATCGAGCACAATCTGGACGTGATCAAGTCCGCGGACTACATCATCGACCTGGGTCCCGAGGGGGGCGACAAGGGCGGCACGGTGGTCTGCGCCGGAACGCCGGAGGAAGTGGCCGCCTTCCCGGACAGCTATACGGGCCAGTATCTGCGCCCCGTGCTGGCATGAACCGGCAGCGCAGCCGTCCCGGCCCGGAGGGCAGGCCGGGGGAAACGGGCGTGATCTCCGGCAGCGTGGAGTCCGTCATCTATACGAACGAGGAAAACGGCTATACGGTGTTCCGCCTGTCCCTGCAGGAGGGGGGCATCGTCACGGTGGTGGGGACCCTGCCCTACGCCGCCCCCGGCGAGGAGGTCACGGCGGAGGGACACTGGACCTCCCACCAGGTCCACGGGAACCAGTTCCAGGCGGACAAGGTGGAGCGGCTCATGCCCGCCACGGTGGCGGGCATATACCAGTACCTGTCCTCCGGCGTCATCAAGGGCGTGGGACCGGCCACGGCCAGGAACATCGTGGAGGCCTTCGGGGAGGACGCCCTGCGGATCCTGGAGGAGAGCCCGGAACGCCTCAGCGAGCTGAAGGGCATACCCCTGAAGCGGGCGCAGGAGATCGGCGCCGCCTTCCGCAGGCAGTCGGCCCTGCGGCGGCTGCTGGAATTCTTCGCCCAGAATGAGATCCGCCTGAGCATAGGCATTCGCATGTACCGCAGCTATGGGGACGACGCCATGAGCGTCCTGTACGCGAACCCCTATCTGCTGTGTGACGAATATTTCGGCGCCAGCTTTGCCGAGGCGGACCGGGTGGCCCTGAAGCTGGGCTTCGAGGCGGCCTGTCCGGAACGGGTGGAGGCTGCCGTGCTGTTCGAGCTGAACCACAACGCCAATAACGGGCACTGCTTCATCCCGGAGGAAAAGCTGGTGGGGGCCGTCAGCCAGCTCATCGGCGTTCCGGAAGCGGAGGGCCGGGAGGCCGTGGAACGGCTGACGGAGAACGGGGAAACGGTGCGGGAGGATATCGCGGGCCAGCACGCCGTATACATGAACCGCCTGTACCGGGCGGAAACGGAGATCGCCCGCAGGCTGCTGCAGATGGCCGCCGGGGAGCTGCGCACCGCAAGGACCGCGGAAAAGCAGATGGAGCAGGCGGAGCGGGAGCTGGGGGTGCACCTGGCGGAGAATCAGCGCCGGGCGGTGCGGGAGGCCATGAAGCACGGCGTGTTCGTGCTCACCGGCGGCCCCGGCACCGGCAAGACCACCACCATCCGGGCCATCCTGAAAAGCTTTGACGCCCTGGGGCTGGATACCGCCCTGGCGGCCCCCACGGGCCGGGCGGCGAAGCGGATGCAGGAGATGTGTTCCCGGGAGGCCAGCACCATCCACAGGCTGCTGGAGACGGGCTACGATCCGGAGCTGGGCTTCCAGGTCTTTCACCGGGATGAGGACGATCCCCTGCATGCGGACGCGGTGATCCTGGACGAGGCGTCCATGGTGGACGTGATCCTGCTGCAGGCGCTGCTGCGGGCCATGAAGCCGGGCTGCCGTCTGGTGCTGGTGGGGGACGCGGATCAGCTTCCCAGCGTCGGTCCGGGGAACCTGCTGCGGGATCTGCTCAGGAGCGAAGCCCTGCCCGCCGTGCGCCTGGAGGAGGTTTTCCGCCAGGCCCAGGAGAGCGTGATCGTCCGCAACGCCCATCTGATCGACAAGGGCGAGCAGCCGGATATCCGGCAGAACAAGGGGGACTTCTTCTTCCTCCGGCGCAAGAGCGGCGAAGCGGCGGTGGAGACCATCCTGGAGCTCTGCGCCAAACGGCTGCCGGAGAAGATGGGCATCCCCCAGGAGGATATCCAGGTGCTGAGCCCCTCCAGAAGGTACGTCACCGGCACGGCGGCCCTGAACAAGGCGCTGCAGGAGGCCCTGAACCCCCAGGACGGGTCCAAGCCGGAGAAGAGCTTCGGCGAGTACCTGTTCCGGCAGGGGGACCGGGTGATGCAGATCCGGAACAACTATGACCTCATCTGGACCCGGCCCAACGGGGAGACCGGCGCCGGCGTATACAACGGGGACGTGGGCCGCATCCTGGCGGTGGACCCCCCGGGACAGACGCTGACGGTGGAATTCGAGGACCGGCTGGTCCAGTACACCTTCGACCTTCTGGGGGAGCTGGAGCCCGCCTTTGCCATGACCGTACATAAGTCCCAGGGCAGCGAATACCGGGCGGTGATCCTGGCCCTGGGCCAGTGCGCCCCCAGCCTGCTGAGCCGGGCGGTGCTGTATACCGCCGTGACCAGGGCCAAGGAACTGCTGATCGTTGTGGGGGACGATGAGATCTTTGCCGCCATGGTGGCGAACAACCGGACCCAGAAGCGGTACAGCGGCCTGAAGACCCGCCTGGCCGCGGGACTGTGAGATGGCGGGCAGACGCCCCTTCGATCCGCTGCGGCTGCTGTATCCGCCCAAATGCCCCTTCTGCGGGAAGCTCCTGACCGGGGACGAGGAGGAGATCTGCGCCGTTTGCCGCAGACAGCTCCCCTTTACCACCGGGAGCGGCGGCAGGACCCGGGGACGGTTCTTCACCCTCTGCGTTTCGCCGCTGCTGTATACCGGCAGGGCCAGGGAGGCGCTCCTGCGCTTCAAATTCGGACGCAGGAGAAGCTATGCCGTCTGCTTCGGCAGGCTCATTGCCGCCCGGGTGCGTCAAGAGCTGGCGGACAGGTACGATATCCTCACCTGGGTGCCGGTGAGCCTGGGACGGCTGTACCGGCGGGGGTACAGCCAGAGCCGCCTGCTGGCGCTGGAGGCCGCGGAGGCGCTGGACTGCGAGGCGGCGGCGCTGCTGCGCAAGCGGCGCAGCACCCCGGCCCAGTCCGGGCTGCGGGGCATTGCCGCCAGGAACGCCAATGTGAGCGGCGCCTTTGCCGCCGTGCACCCGGAGCGGTTCGCCGGCCGGCGCGTACTGCTCATCGACGACGTGGTGACTACGGGAGCGACCCTTGCGGAGTGCGCCAGGGTGCTGCTCACCGCCGGGGCGGAGAGCGTGGTCTGCGCCACCCTCTGCCGCCGTCCCTCCCATACAGAGACAGAGACAAAATAGAAAGGGTAGACCCAGATGCTGTTGGGGAAAGACATCGGGATCGATTTGGGCACCAGTATGGTGCGGATATGCGTCCGTGACCGGGGCGTGGTGCTCCGGGAACCTGCCGTCATCGCCGTGGACCGGGATAGCGGCAGGGTGCTCAGCGTGGGCACCGAGGCGCAGAAGATGCTGGGACGCACGCCGGCGAATCTGGCGGCGATCCGCCCCATGCGGGACGGCGTCGTTTCCGATTTCGAAATGGCGGAGCGCATGCTCCGGGAAATGCTGCGAAAGGTGAGCGGCTTCAGCATCCTGAAGCCCAGGCTGCTGGTGAGCGTGCCCTGCGGCATTACCGAGGTGGAGGAGCGGGCCGTGGTTGAGGCGGTGCTCCAGGCGGGAGGCCGCCGGGTGTTCCTGCTGGAGGAGCCCCTGGCCGCCGCCCTGGGCGCGGGCCTGTTCATCAGCGAGCCCCAGGGGAAAATGGTGGTGAATATCGGCGGCGGCGCCGCGGATATCGCCGTGCTGTCCATGTCCGGCGTGGTGGAGTCCGCCTCCATCCGTCTGGCGGGGGACAAGTTCAACGAGGCCCTGATCCGTTATGTGCGCCGGAAGCACAATATCCTGATCGGGGACCGGACGGCGGAGGAGCTGAAGCTGCAGCTGGGCTGCGTTTTCCCCCGGAAGGAGTCCGCAAGCACCGAGGTCAAGGGCCGCTGCCTCCTCACCGGCCTGCCCAAGCTGTTCCCCATCAGCACGGAGGAGATGCTGGAGGCCTTTGACGAATGCTGCGAGGGGCTCCTGGACGCCATCCGGGACGTGCTGGAGCGCACGCCCCCCGAGCTGGTATCGGATATCTCCGTCACCGGCATCACCCTCACCGGCGGCGGCAGCCTCCTCTGGGGTCTGGACAAGCTCATCGAAGCCAGGACCCGCATTCCCACCCAGGTGGCGGACGACACCCAGGACTGCGTCGTCTCCGGTCTGGAGCGGGCGCTGGACTGGCTGGACGATATGCAGGACGGGGCCATCCACCTGTCCCGCAGAAAACAGCTTTCATGAGCGGCGGCGTACATACCGGCCACCGGGAACGGCTGCGGGAGCGATTCCTGCGGGACGGGCTGGACAGGCTGGAGGACCACGTGGTCCTGGAGCTGCTCCTGTGCTACGCCATTCCCCGGCGGGACGTGAATCAGCTGGCCCACGAGCTGCTCAACCGCTTCGGCAGCCTGAGCGGGGTGCTGGACGCGGAAGTATCCGCCCTGCGGCAGGTCCCGGGGGTGGGGGAGAACGCGGCGACGCTGCTCGCCCTGGTCCCCGCCCTGTGCCGCAGATACCAGATCGACAGAAGCAAGACCTCCAAGCGCCTGCGCCTGGACGAAACGGCCAAGGCGGGCGCTTTCTTCCTGCCCTACTTTTACGGCGCCAGGGAGGAAAAGGTCTATGCCGCCTATCTGGACGAGCATCTCCGGTTCATCTCCTGCGCGGAGGCCTTTCAGGGGGGACTCAGCTATGCCCAGCTGAGCATCCGCAAGCTGGTGGAAGCCGCCATTTCTCAGCGGGCCGCCTGCATCATTCTGGCCCACAACCATCCCGGGGGCGTGGCCATGCCCTCCGTGGAGGACCGGGAGGCGACCATGCGCATCTATCACGCCCTGGAGGCCGTGCAGATCCGCCTTGTGGACCATATCATCGTCGCGGAGGACGAATTCCTTTCCATGGAGGAATGCGGCTATTTCCATACAAGCGAGGAAAGGAGGAGCAATGGCTGAGTTTCAGGTGGTAAGTCCCTTTTCTCCGTCGGGCGACCAGCCGGAGGCGATCGATCAGCTGGCCCGGGGCCTGGAGCTGGGGCTGGAGGAGCAGACCCTGCTGGGGGTCACCGGCTCCGGCAAGACATATACCATGGCCAAGGTCATCGAGCGGCTGCAGCGCCCCACCCTGGTGCTGTCCCACAACAAGATCCTGGCGGCCCAGCTTTGCGCGGAATTCCGGGAATTCTTCCCCAACAACGCGGTGGAGTATTTCGTCTCTTACTACGACTATTATCAGCCGGAGGCCTACATTCCGGTGACGGACACCTTCATCGAGAAGGACGCGGGGATCAACGATGAGATCGAGCGGCTGCGCCACAGCGCCACCTCCTCCCTCTTTGAGCGGCGGGACGTGATCGTGGTGGCGTCGGTGAGCTGCATTTACGGCCTGGGAGACCCCATCGACTATAAAAGCATGGTCCTCTCCCTGCGGGAGGGACAGCACCGGGAGCGGGAGGAGGTCATCCGCAAGCTGGTGGAGATCCGCTATGAGCGGAACGACATGGCCTTTGACAGGAACATGTTCCGGGTCCGGGGGGACACCGTGGAGATCTTCCCGGTCTACAGCAGGGACAGCGCCATCCGGGTGGAATTCTTCGGGGATGAGATCGACCGGATCAGCGAGATCAACGTGGTCACCGGCATGGTGAACCGCCGCCTGAGCCATGCCGCCGTATATCCCGCCTCCCACTATGTCACCAGCCGGGAGAAAATGGAGCGGGCCCTGGGCCGGATCGAAGCGGAGATGGAGGAGCGGGTGAAGTGGTTCGAGGAGCAGAACAAGCTCATCGAAGCCCAGCGCATCCGCCAGCGCACGACCTACGATATGGAAATGATGCGGGAGCTGGGCTACTGCTCCGGCATTGAGAACTATTCCCGGGTCATCAGCGACCGGGCGCCGGGCAGCGCCCCCATGACCCTGCTGGACTATTTCCCGAAGGATTTTCTCCTGTTCATCGACGAGAGCCACGTGACCCTGCCCCAGGTGCGGGCCATGTACGCCGGGGACCGGGCCCGGAAGCAGAATCTGGTGGATTACGGCTTCCGGCTCCCCAGCGCCTTTGACAACCGCCCGCTGAATTTTGACGAATTCCGGCAGCGCATCCATCAGACGGTGTACGTGAGCGCCACCCCCGGGGACTATGAGCTGAGCCGGTCCGGCCAGGTGGTGGAGCAGATCATCCGCCCCACGGGCCTGGTGGACCCGAAGGTGGAGGTGCGCCCCACCCAGGGGCAGATCGACGACCTGCTGGGGGAGATCAACGCCCGGGCCGCCAGGAACGAGCGGACCCTGGTGACCACCCTGACGAAGCGCATGGCGGAGGACCTGACCACCTATCTCCGCAAGGCCGGGGTGCGGGTGCGGTACATGCACCACGATATCGGCAGCATCGAGCGCATGGAGATCATCCGGGATCTCCGGCTGGGGGAATTCGACGCCTTGGTGGGCATCAACCTGCTGCGGGAGGGCCTGGACCTGCCGGAGG
>JAEEGI010024070.1_pt1 | contig 11899 bp, 8 predicted proteins | sample 8958751 | NCBI WGS metagenome assembly JAEEGI01 (sample SAMN16246545, study PRJNA631951) | gut metagenome | biome: gut microbiome; feature: rumen; material: KS-attached | host: Bos | place: Iran: Karaj | collected 2018-10 | reverse complement strand
GGGGTACGCTATGCACCATCACGATGCTCTTGTCATCGTCTTCGTTGTGACCGATCAGCACGCGGCCGGTCGCGCTGGCTTTCTTGCCGATCACGACCGTCGTGCATCCGCCTTCGTATCTCATACTCTATCCTTCCTTTCCGGGACAACGGGGACGGTTCTTTTGTCCCACACCCGCTGCTGTCTTTCTCTTATTGTCTCACTTCGTACGCCGCATACAGGAACGTGACGATCTGCGCGCGGGTGCAGGTGCGCTCCGGCGCGAAATAGATGCCGCCGAAAGAATCGGTCGATTTGGCTACGCCGCTGGTGATTCCCTCGCGGAGCGCCCACTGGACCGGGTCATCCTCCCCGTACGGCACGTCGATCACGTAAGTGTAGTGCCCTTCTTTTCGCACGTCAGGACAGCCTTCCAGCTTCCACAGGTATTCCACTGCCATGTAGCGGGTGCAGGGATCGTTCGCAGGGAATACGGCACTTTCGATCAGACCCTGCTCGTACGCCCAGTTGGCGGATTGCGTGTACCACTCGCCGTTCACGTTCGTGTAGTGGGACAGCGAAGCCGGCTGCGGCGCGCCCTGGCTGACCCACAGGAACGTCAGGATCTCGGCCACGGAACAGGTCTTGGACGGGGAGAATGTGTTCTTCGACGTCCCGCTGGTGATGCCTTTGTCTACAGCCCAAGCCACGGACTTCGCGAACCAGTCGTTTTCGTGCACGTCGACAAAGCCGCCGACCCGGGTCGCAGCATCGTCCGTATGGATGCTGCTGAAGGGCTTGCCGGACAGCGCCACATGCTCTGCAATCACCGTGTCCTTTTCCAGTTTCTCGCCTTTGGCGTACGCCTCGCTGCCCTTCAGCGCGATCAGCCGGCCGTCGTTCAGCAGCACGAGCGTCTGCGTACCGAATTCAAAACCGCCGAAATCGCTGTGCACGTCGTTTACGTTGTCATACAGTTTGACCGTACCGTTCTTCGCCCAAAGGGTGCCGTCCTTCTTCAGCACGTAGGTATCATATTCATACGCGTCAGTCGCGGGGTTCTGCGTTCCTTCTGCAGAACTGGAGATTTTCAGCACGTTGTCTGCGATCTTGACACGCTTTGTGAAGTTCTTCCCATCACCCCAGATCCAGGCGCTGCCGTCCGTCTTCACCGCGCCAGCCAAATCGCCCGCGCACATCTGTGTGACCCCATCCAGGATCTTCTGCGGAGCGTCAACGTCCGGCGAATAGCTGTACGATCCGAACCAGCCTGCGCTGCCCCAATACCAGAGCGAATTGTCTGTCTTGACCGCCATCCCCATGTATTTGCCCATGGCGATCGCTTTGACGCTGCTCATGATCTTATACGGCTTGATGATTTCTCCGAGCTTTGTGCCGGACTTTCCCTGGGCAAAGTAGCTGAGGTCTGTCGGTCCACCGGTGGCCGTATCAAAACCAAGGCAGCCTCCGGTCGTATCGCCCCAGGTATAGAGCGAGCCGTCTTTCTTCAAGGCCGCAAATTCCGGCAGCCGACCGACCGCTACCGCGATACAGCCGTCCAGCCGTTTGACAGGATCCGGCGTAGCCGCGTAACTATAGACCGCTTTGCCGTCGCTTTTCTGGTAGCCCTTGATATACTGCCTCTCTGCTGAATAATCCAATCCGAGCGTCCAGACCGAACCGTCGTCTTTCAGCGCTATCACGCAATGTTCATTGCGGTCGAAAGCCACCACATGATCCATTGCCTTGACGGGCGTGTCGATCCAGGAACACTTCTCCTGACCGCACTGGCACCAGTTGTTCGGGCCCCACAGCCAAAGCCCGCCGTCTTCGTCGATATAGCCGCAGGCGCCGATCGTTTTCGTCTGACCGCCGGTATGCGAATCGAAATACGCGCAGGACGGCACAGTCGCAGCGAAGACAAGCGTGACCGCGAGCAGGAGCGATAATACTTTTTTCATAGGAACGTTCCTTTCTTTTCTGCGGATAGAATCTTCTTATCCATCTTTATTATGCTCCTTCCAGGCCCTTTTCCGCAACAAAAACGGAGCCCCGGAGGGCTCCGTTGTCCCATACTAGTCCTAGAAATACTCTCTATCGATATATTCGCTGGTGAACAGCTTCAGCAGCGCGCCGTAGTCCAGGGAGAAGTCCACGGTGTCGCCGAGCTTGTAGTTCTCCTTGGTCACGTCCATGATCAGGTGGTCGGAGGACGCGCCGAGAACGTCCGCCTGCGTGTTCAGCGGCGTCAGTCCGTCGGGGTTCATGTCCTGTTTGCCGACAGCGAAAATGGCGCGGTCGATCCAGCCGCGGTCCTCGTAGACCGGCACCTGGCCGAAGGCGTCCACGCCGACTTCGCCGATGGGAAGCGACGGTTTGTGCTTCAGCTCGATGATCTGCGCGCGCAGGGTCACCGCGTCGTTGTACGTGCCGGGCACGCGCTGGCTGTAGGCCGTCTCGTTGCCCAGGATGAAGGACTCGCCCAGACGCACGTTGTTGATCTTTTCGGGCAGTTCGCCCCTGGGGATGAGGTAGATCGAAGAGCTGTTGCCGCCGGAAACGATGTTCAGATGCGTGGAAAACTTCTTCTCGATCTTCTCCGCGATGGCGCACAGGCCGCCCAGATTCTCGGGCTTGGGGATGATCGCGCCGTAGCAGGACAGGTTGACGCCGATGCCCTCGAGCACGACGTGCTCCATCTTCAGGATCTCGCCGCACACGTCCAGGATCGCGTCTTCGCCCTGATAGAACATGCCTTCGCGCAGGTCGCCCATGTCGATCATCAGGATGACTTTATGCTTCTTGTTCTGACGGGCCGCTTCCGCGTCCAGCAGGCGTATCGTCTCGATCTCCGAGTTCTGGGAGATGTCCGCATAGCGCACGACGTCCTCGATCTCGCACATCTGCGGCAGGCGCAGCAGCACGGTCTCCTTGCCGGCCATGTGGACCTTGTCGACGTAGCTCGCCAGATTCCTGACCCGCGAATCCGCCAGGTACGACACGTAGTCGTTCTTCAGGATCTCGCCGACGATGTGCTCGTCCGCGCAGAAGCTCTTCGTAACGATCATCAGGGAACAGCCGCCCTGCTTGGCGATGGACACCACCGTGTCCAGATTCTTTCTGATCTTTGCCAGATCGATCCTCAGCTGGGGATACATGTTGGCTCCTTTCCGGGGTTGACCCTAATAATTCGTGTTGCGGTACTGGCAGTGGATGCGGCTGCAGGTCTTGCACTCGTGCTTGCAGCCGGGGATCTTGCCTGTCGTGGGATCGTATTCCGCTTCGCCGCTGCCGTGATGCGCGTCCGCGGCCTCCTGCATGGACCGTTCGCAGTCTTCCGCGAATTTCCTGGAAGCTTCCAGATCGATGACGGCCTTGCGCATCTGTCTGTCCTTCGCCAGCGCCTCGCGCTTGATCTCCTCGTATTCCTCCTTGGAGACGTTGCCCAGCACCGGTTCGGGATTGCGGTATTCGCTCATATCGTAGCCCATGTCCTCCATGGCCTTGATATGTTCTTCGCGCTCCTGCTCCTTCTTCAGCTTCTCCGCCTGCATCGCCTGCAGTTCCTTGACCGCGGAGAACTGCTCCGCCTTCACGTCCGCGAAGCGCTTCTCCGGGAACCGGATGCCCAGCGACTGCTCCAGCAGCTTGATCGCGCCTTCTCTGTGGGTCTTGGACAGAACGCCCAGAGACGCCATGATGTAGTCGTTGTCCACGAGGAAGTCCACGCCCTCGCCGGGGTAGAGCTTCATGCCGGTCTCGTTGTCCTTTAAGATGTTCTGCATCAGCTCGATGCGGTGCGGCAGGCGCGTTAAGGCGCCGCCTGTGCCCACGATGTGGCGCACCTGCGTCAGGTCCTTGCCTTCCGCCAGGGTCACGCGGCCGGAAGGCCCGTACACGTAGCGGATGGTGCCCGCGTGGCGCTCGACCGCCTTCAGCACGGCTTCCTTCGTCAGGCGCTCGACCAGCTTGAATTCGTCCTCGTTCTTGGGGATGGCCTTGTAGGTTTCCAGCGTCTTGTCCGGATCCACGCCCATGGCGGCCATCTCTTCGCGGAATTTCTCCTCGCCGATGGATTCGATCACCTTGTAGCGGTTCACGTACACGCCCAGGTCGCCCTCGACCGTGCGCTTCGCCTTGGGTTCGGGCGCCGTCAGGATGCGGGCCACCATGTCGGAATCCTCGGTGACCGAGTGCAGGTCCGTCGTCGCGCCGCCCACGTCGAGCACGATGCAGTCGCCGATGCAGTCGTACAGCAGCTTCGTGCATTCCATGACCGCGCCGGGGGTCGGGATGATGGGACCGTTCACCATGTCGCGCACGTGCTCCATGCCCGGCGCGCGGGTGATGTGATCCTCGAAGGCATCCTGGATGACCTTGCGGCAGGGTTCGACGTTCAGTTCGTCGATCTTGGGATAGACGTTTTCGATATTGTAAAGAGGCATGCCGCTCTCTTCGTCGAAGATGAGCTTCATTTCCTCCTGGTTTTCGATGTTGCCTGCGTAGACCACGGGCACCTTCAGTCCCATGGAGCGCAGCATTTCCGCGTTGTAGATGGCGGTGTCGCGTTCGCCGTAGTCCACGCCGCCCGCCAGCAGGATGAGGTTCGGCTGGATCTCCTTGATCTTCGCCAGGTCGCTTCTGCGCAGCCTTCCTGCGGTCACGTAGTGGATGATGCCGCCCGCGCCGAGCGCCGCTTCCTTCGCGGCTTTCGCGGTCATGTTGTAGACCAGGCCGTGGACGGTCATCTTCAGACCGCCGGCAGCGGAGGATGTGGCCAGCATTTCGTCGTACTCCAGGGAATCGATGCCGGCCTTCTTCTTCAGGTCTTCGATGGCGCCGGACAGGCCGATGCGCACGTCGCCCTCCAGGACGGACGTGGGCGCCTGACCCTGCGCGAAGAACACCGGATGGTCGGAATCCAGATCCTTGAACGCGTTTACGACTGTTGTGGTGGAGCCGATCTCGGCTACTAATACGTCTACTTTCATAGATTATCCTTTACTAAGAAACAGGGGACGGGCAGACGCCCGCCCCCTGAAAGCGATTCGCTTATTCTCTCTCGCCTCTTCTTCTCTGGCGTTCTTCGGCCAGGAAGGTGGCGACGTCGATACCGTGGGAGTTTCTTCCGAATCCCATGTCGATACCGGTCTTGACGGCGTCTTCAGGAATGACCTGCGTGCCGCCTGCGCAGAGGATCACCTTGTCACGGATACCCTTTTCCACGCAGAGCTCATGGAGTCTCTTCATGTTCTTGTAGTGGATATTGTCGTGAGAGATGATGGTGGAGGCCAGGATGGCTTCCGCGTTTTCTTCGATGGCTGCGTCGACCATCTTTTCCACAGGTACGGACGTGCCGAGGTAGATGCATTCGATGCCCCACTTCTCGATGCCGCCGTGCTTGATGTTCATGATCTCGCGCATACCGACGGAGTGTTCGTCTTCGCCCACGGTGCCGCAGATGGCCTTCATGTGCTTGACTTCCTCGAATTCGTGATACAGTTCCGCGTCGGACATGTAGTGCGGTTCTTCGGGGATCTCGATCTCGTTGATGTCGATATCGAACGCGAGCTTACCCTTCAGCTCGATGCGGGTGCCTTCGGCTTCCTGCAGCACTTCGCGGGAGATGACTTCCGGATCGATCAGACCCAGCTTCTTGCCGATCTCGACAGCGACAGCTTCGGAAACGCGCTTGTTGGTCGGGATGCACATGGTCATCATGACGACGCCGTCGCCGCACCATTCCATTTCGGGCTTGATGGTGTGGCCGTCTCTGTACTTCGCGACCTTTTCCAGACGTCTGTCTACGCAGTCGGTCTCGTCCAGTTCGTCGATGTAGACGATCTTGGAGCGGTCTTCGAACGTGCAGCCGCCGATGAGGGCGGAGGGGTTCTTCGGGTCGCCGCCGTACTGCTCGACGTTGTTGTAGCCGTAGTGAGCCGTAACAGGAGCCATGTAGTCCGGATCTCTCTCGAAGATCTTGCCGACGCCTACGCCGCCTTCGATCTTACGGGCGATACCGTCGCCGTTTCTTTCGGGGTACTTGGCGGAGTCAACGAAGAAACCTTCCTGGACTGCCTTGAAGTAGCCGCCGACTTCCACGATCTCTTCCATGAACAGCAGCGCTCTTTCCTTCAGGTCGCGTACGGTCTTGCGCAGCGGGCCGTTGGGATCGTTGTTCAGCTGGACCATCTGCATCAGGCCGTCGAGACCGATCAGCGTCTGCTTCGCGGTGTCGGTAGCTTCGATGTTGTAGATGTGCCAGGGAACGTTTCTGCCTTCGTCCGGCGTGATGGTGGACTGAATGTCCGCGCTCGTGAGCTTGGAGATGAACATGTTCATAACGTGGGTAACGGTCGCTTCTCTCGCGGAGGAGTCGATGTACTTCGTGTTCATCTGGGCTCTCATCTTATATCTGCCGCACATCTCTCTCAGGGCGACTGCGTACGGCAGGTCCATGTACATGCACGGTGCCGGCGTTGCGCTGGGAGGTACGGTGGACAGGGAGATGTTTTCGGGCTTCTCGCCGACCTTTTCGGAGAACAGCGAGTTGATGGAGTGCTGAACGATCAGCTCGGGCATGACCTTCCAGGCGTCTCTTGCGGTCGCGTTCGCGTTGTGCGCGCCGTCGATCTGCAGCATGTCGGCCCAGGCCATGATCTTCTTGGATTCGCAGGCGTCTACGAAGGATCTTACCATGTTGACGTCTCTGTACAGGACGTTGTACTGGGGATCCTGGTGCGCGCCGTTGATGCCTTCTTCGGCGAACATGACCGCGATGTCGGGGCCTGCGACGCCGGAGATGTAGGAGTGATAGTTGATGGGTCTGCCGACTTCATCCTCGATCAGGTCCAGGGCCTTTCTCTGGGCTCTGACCTGCTTTCTGGTGACGGGGATGCCGCCGATACCCTGCGGGGTACCTTCCATCAGGCCGTCAATGTGGGACTGACCCATGTGGCGGATAACCATCAGATGGTCCGCGCCGTGCCATGCGGCCATTCTCATACGGCGGACGTCATCCTCGAATCTGCCGGACGCGATCTCCGTCGTGATGGTGGGCATGGGCTGGGGATCCAGACCGTCGAAATATTTTGCCGGGGGAAGGGGCACGCCCTGCTTCAGGGGTTCGGAGATATCGTGATACTCGAACGGTCCCATGTGCTTGTTTTCCGCAGGCTTTCTCCAGGTCCAGCCTCTTCTTCTGGGTTCGTACTTGTCGAGGTCCTTCAGCAGTTCAACCACGTCAAGCTTTTCATTGGGCTTTAAAGGTTCCATGCTTATTTACCTCCTCTGAACGCTGCAGCTACGACGTCCCAGCCTTCGCCGTTGGCGAGCTTGGTGCCTGCTTCGGGAATGGTGATGTTCTCGATCTTGGACAGCTTATACACGCAGTGGCCCGCGCCCTTGCCCATCAGACCGTGATCCATGCAGCCGTTGACGATCTTCTGCGTGTCCAGGGAAGAGATCCCCATGCGCAGCAGAACGGAACGCTCCACGGAAGGTGTGGTGTTCTTGTAGCCCAGTTCCAGAAGAGGATCCACGACCTGCGCGGTCAGCTCCCAGAATCTGTTATACAGCTCTTCGTCGGAAAGATTCGCGATATGCTTTCTTCTTTCCTCGAAATCGTCTGCTCTTTTCATCCTTTTTCTCCTTCAATCTATGCCTATAACTTACTTCAGATCTTCGACTACGCCCTTGACCCATTCCGGAGTCGCATTGACTTCTTCGGCCAGGAACGCGATATCGTCTTCATCGATGTCGAAGGTGCCGTACTTCTTGCAGGCCTTCTTGATGAAGGACTTTCTCATGTGATCCAGATCCATGTCCACAGTCTTGATGTAGCTGGGATCCTTGGGCAGAACGATGTTGACGCCCGGCTTGTCTTCGGCGTTCGGATCGCCGAACTTGATCTCGATGCCGTTCTCTCTTGCGAACGCGAGCTGCGGCTGGACGTGCTTGCCGGCGCCGGTGTACTCGGTCTCGGAGATGATGATGTATTCGTCTGCGGGCAGTTCCTGAGCCAGGGAGAACGCGGCTGCCAGAGCGGTGTTGCCGGCGGGGCCTCTCTCGATGCCTTCCAGGTTCGCCAGAGCTTCGGTGATGTACATGACGTCGCCCTGCTTGACGGTGACGTATCTCTCCATGTAACGCAGAGGTCTTGCGGCGCTTCTGGGTACGTCGGAGTGATCCGGGTCGACGGCATAGGGAACGCCGAAACCGGTGTGGCCGGTGGTGCAGCTCTTCTTATTGAAGGCCGTATCGGATGCCATATGCAGACCGGTGAGGTCGATGGATGCCGCGATGCACTTGGTGTTGGTCGCGCCGGCCTTGATGAGGCCTCTGGCGGTACCGGTCATCATGCCGCCGCCTGCGGACGTGCAGACTACGACTGCGGGATCCTTGCCGTACTTCTCTCTGCACTGCATGGCGATCTCGTAACCGAGGGTCTCGACGCCGGCAATGCCGTAGGGGGAGTACAGGGACGCGTTGAAGTATCCGGTGTCTTCCAGGATGGACAGGAAGGTGTAGAACAGTTCGGGACCGACGGTCAGCTGAACGACTTCAGCGCCGTAGGCTTCGCACTTTCTGGCCTTCTCGATGATCTCGGGCTGGCCTACGCCGTGGGAGTCGAAGCATTCCTGCACGATGATGCACTTCAGACCCTGCATAGCGGCCTGGGATGCGACGGCTGCGCCGTAGTTGCCGGAAGTGGCGGCCATAACGCCCTTGTAGCCCATCTTCTTGGCGGTAGCGACTGCGCAGGCAGCTCTTCTGGCCTTGAAGGAACCGGAGGGGTTGGCGGCCTCATCCTTTGCCAGGATGGTGGCGCCGTAACCGGGCTTGGCGTACTTTCTCGCCAGCGCGGTGAGGTTTCTGAGCTCCAGGATCGGGGTGTTGCCGACGCCTGTCGCGGACTGGACCTTCTCGATCTCCTCGAGCGTGTAGCCGGTGGAGGCCATCAGTCCTTCGTAGTCGAAGCGCATCTTGCCGGATTCGAACTTGTCGTAATCCAGACCCATGGCTTCCTTCATGATCTCATTGTTTCTTCCCATTACGGAAGCGTAGTCTTTAGCCAGTGCCATTATTCTTCACCTCCGAACAGGATCTCTCTCAGCTGGCGGTCGATCTGGATGAGTTCCGGAACGAACTTGCCGTAGCTGTGCGTGTAATAGGGGTTGACTTCCACGAGGGTGCCGTGTTCGATGCGGTTGGTGGCGGTTTCGACTTCTACTTCGTCACCGATCTCCGCGTCTGCGCACAGCGTGCCCTTGACCCACATCTCGAGGGGTACCTTGGCGGTATCTGCGGGCAGATTCGGGTTTCTGCCTTCTGCGGGCAGCACCACTCTGTGGATGCGCACCCAATCACCTTTCTTTGCCATTTTATTCTCCTTCATATTGGGAGCGGTCACCGGAAAAGGTGACCGCTTCCAAACCATAGTGCTTACGCTTTAAACTACTTTACGATCTTCTTCTCTTCTCTGATGAGGTTGCGGAAGTCGCCCATGATAGCTCTGGGAATGGGCAGGTCGATCATGGTCTTCAGACCGGCTTCTGCGTTGATGACCATGGGGATCATGTTGACGCACATAGCGATGGTGCCGAGGCCGCCTTCGATCTCCGGGCTGTTGCAGAGGTTGACGTTCGGGGTGCCCTTGATGATGACGTAGTCACCGGTCTGGACGCCGACCTGTTCGGGTTCGATCTGCTGCGGGTGATCCATGTGTACGGGGATACCGTTGGACAGCTTGGCTTCTGCGGTCATGGCAACGCCGGCGCAGGAACCTGCGGCTGCGAAGCCGTAGGGGCTCTTTCTGTCGACGTCAGTGGTGATGGGGTTCATGTCCTGAGCGAACTCAGCAACTTTCAGACCCATACCTTCTGCCATCATACCGACGGATTCGGCGAAACCGACGTGGCCGGACATGGTGTGGTTGGCCTTTCTCTTCTGGAATTCTTCCACGGAGATGCCGATGCCCTGTTCTTCCATAACGACGGGGCCGAACGGGGACAGGGAGTTGACTCTTCTGGAGGTGATCTCTTCAACGTCGGTCAGAACGCCGGTCATAACGAGAACGAGCAGGTCCATGATGTGGCCGGGGTTGACGCCGGTGCCCAGAACGGTGACGCCGTTCTTCTTGGCGCATTCGTCCAGCTTAGCAGCCAGTTCGGGCTCCTGAGCCTTCGGATAGGACATTTCCTCGGCGGAAGTGATGACGTTGATGCCCTGTTCCATGATATAGACGAGCTTGTCATAAGCGTTTCTGGTGAAGGAGTCAGTGCAGAGCAGTACGATGTCTGCAGCGCCGGGCTTGATCACATCTTCATAGGAGCCGATGATGACGTCCTTGCGGTCGCCCTTTTCGGTCTTGATGTAATCGAACATGGACTTGCCGATCTTGGCGCCTCTGCCTACTGCGCCAACGATCTCAACGCCTTCCTTCTTGAGAAGCATGTCGGCCATACCGCCGCCCATAGCGCCCAGACCCCAGATAATTACTTTAACTTTTTCCATACCTTTTTCCTCCTTGTGGTACAACGCGCCCGCCGCGTTCCGGCGCCGTGCGCAAACTTAACGATTTTGGCAACAAATATACAATGCAAGAACCGTGCCAAGACGTTTTTTCGTCTTTTTTACGGACTGCCCGTCCACATTTTGTGCATGACCCACGAAAAACCACGAAATCGTGGAGGGGTGGAAGCGGATTAGCCTTGATTAACGCAAATTGTTTTGCAGTTGCCGCAAATAATTTTGCGTATTTTTGCGTTTTTTACGATTCCTGCTGGTATTTGCGGATCTTGTGCTGCAGCGTCTGCCGTTTAATTTTCAAACTTTCCGCCGCCTTTGTGATGTTTCCTCCAGAAGAAACTAAGGCGTTTTCGATCATTTCTCGCTCGATCTTCGCCAGATAGGCGTCCAGGCCGCCATCTCCCAAGTTGTAGACGTTCTGCGCAGGAAGACTTTTTCTTCTGTTGATCACGAGGTCGTCCTCGCCCACGACGTGCTCGGCGGGTTCGAACATGGACAGCGCGCTCATGATGATGTTCTCCAGTTCGCGCACGTTGCCCGGGTAATCGTAGGACAGCAGCTTTTCCTTGGCTTTCTCGGAGAACAGCCAGGCGGTGCGCCCGTACTTCTCGTTGTATTTTTCGAGGAATTTCTCGGCCAGCAGCACGATGTCGTCCTTGCGTTCGCGCAGGGGCGGGATGTCGATGCGGATGACCGCGATGCGGTAGAACAGGTCGCGGCGGATCAGATGCTTTTCCAGCAGTTCCTCCGGATCCTCGTTGACGGTCGCGATGATGCGCACGTCCACCGGGATGTCCGACCTGCCGCCGACGCGGCGGATGTACCCTTCCTGCAGCACGCGCAGCAGCTTCGTCTGCAGGTCCAGGGGCATGGAGTTCAGCTCGTCCAGCAGCAGCGTGCCGCCGTCCGCCTGTTCGAACAGGCCCGGCCGGTCCACGGCGCCGGTAAAGCCGCCCTTGCTCGTGCCGAACAGCAGGCCTTCCAGCAGGTTCTCGGGCACGGCGGCGCAGTTCTGCGCCAGGAAAGGCGCGGACGCCCGGTCGGACGCGAAATGGATGCTCTGGGCGATCAGTTCCTTGCCGGTGCCGGTCTCGCCGTAGATGATGCAGCTGGCCGGCGCCCGGGAAGCCTTTTTCGCCAGCTCGACCGTCTTCAGAAACGCGGCGTTCTGGCCGTACAGGTCGGAGAACGCGTAGTGGCGGATCTGTTTGTCGCGCGCTTTGCGGGGCGTGTCGATCTCCTTGCGCAGCTCGATGATGGTGCTGGTCATCTGCTGGATGTCGGTGATGTTCTTGGCGATCTCCACAGCGGCGATCACTTCGCCGTCCGCAGTAACGGGCACCTTCGTGTTGACCGTCGTGATCTGCTTGCCGTCCTGGTTCAGATAGGT
>JAEEGI010024065.1_pt1 | contig 11900 bp, 11 predicted proteins | sample 8958751 | NCBI WGS metagenome assembly JAEEGI01 (sample SAMN16246545, study PRJNA631951) | gut metagenome | biome: gut microbiome; feature: rumen; material: KS-attached | host: Bos | place: Iran: Karaj | collected 2018-10 | reverse complement strand
CATGTTTTCGAAGCTCACCACTATATCAGGGGAGTATGACGGATCTTCTATTGCAGTAGGAGCATCAGCTCTGTCATCAGTTATAACGGGATCCGGTTCAGGTTCAGGCACGACGGATGATGATACGATGCCTGAAGAAGTGACCTCTGAAGAGGAACCGACGGGCTCGGATACAAATGATGAAGATGAGCCCGGTATCGGAAGCTCGGAGATCTTTCCGAAGTATTTTTCAAAGAAATCCTTCAGGAACCCATTCATGCAGCCGGTAAGAAGAGAAAGACTGAATGTGAGGAGCAGGACAAGAGCAGTTATCCTAAATATCTTTTTCATTGGATATTATCCTTTGTTTTTTTATTTAATATACCATAGATGGACCGGAAAAAGTCATTTTTGTGGACTATCCGGAAAAATGGAAAAGCCGGTCCTTATAGGACCGGCTCAGTTCATCGGTTAATCATCAGAGCATTTTGAGAACATCGTCAAGTACGGGCATGTCCATTATGTCCTTGGCATAATGTGCAAACTCGATCTTTCCGTCCTTATCCACCATGAACATGGCGGGGAGCTGCTGTTCGTTGCCCTCATATTCTCCGTGAGAGAAGCCTGCTGCCTTTGCAGCCGCGCCTTTTTCCATGAGTTCTCCCATCTTTCCTCCGCCAAGCTCTTCCATGGATGCTGCCGGCTTGATCTCGAGCTCTTCATAGATCTTCATCTCGGGGTCCATTATGATGTCAAAGGGGAGAGGTATGTTCTCGAATTCCTTCTCCAGGATATCCCTTCTGCTCTGCAGCATGAAAACGAGCTTTCCGCCCTTTGCGGTGACTTCATCATATCTCTGCTGAGCAAGGTGTATGTCATATCTGCAGACCGTGCATCCCACATATCTGAGACACCAGATCACGGTCTTGTCAGCATCGAATACTTCCTTTATGTTCTTTTTTCCTCCGTATAAGAGATCGACCTCTATATCGGGGAATATCTGTCCTACTTCAAGTTTAGCCATTTCAGTCGCTCCTTTCGAACTTCTAATGTTTCCAGTATATGATACCATAAATCACCGCTGTTTTTTTAATATGTGCCGTTGGCGACGACCTTGCATGACGTCTGGGAAAGTGTTTATGTCATTCTTTCGTTTATCTTTTACACCAATGGGGTTAAAATATATAAAACAGTATGAAACGGAGAGACATATGGAAAGAAAGATCATACTGAGCTCTGACAGCACCTGCGACCTTACAAAGGAACTCAGAGACAGATATAATGTGGAGATATATCCGTACCATATAATCCTTGAGGACAAGGATTATCTTGATAACGTGACAATTACACCGAAGGATGTATACGATGCGTATTTCGACAGGAAGGTGTTACCTAAGACTGCTGCCATTAACTCATATGACTATGAGCAGTATTTCAGGCAGTGGACCGACAAGGGTATTGATGTCATTCATTTCACCCTCGGAGGAGCGCTTACAGCGTCATATAAGAACTGTCTGGAGGCTGCAAGAAGGATAGGGGAGCACGTATATGTGATCGACTCATTCAACCTTTCAACGGGAATAGGACTTCTTGTCATAAAAGCTGCTGAAATGATAGCCGAAGGTCTTGAGCCTGAAGAGATAAAGGAGAGGATAGAAAGACTCAGGGGAAAGGTCCATACCAGCTTTATCCTCGATACCCTTAAGTTCATGCATGCAGGCGGCAGATGCTCAGGAGTCGTTGCACTCTCAGCAGGAGTACTTAACCTCAAGCCCTGCATAGTAGTGGACAATACGAGCGGATCCATGAGCGTAGGAAAGAAATATAGGGGAAACCTTAAGAAGGTCCTCAAGCATTATGTGGAGGATACCCTTGAACAGTATCCGGCTCTCGATCTTTCGAGGATCTTCATCACATACTCATCACTCGAAGACATGAGCTATGTGGATACGGTGAGAAAAGCGATAGAGAAGCATGCGGATTTCAACGAGATCCACGTTACCGTAGCAAGCACAACGATAGGATGTCACTGTGGGCCGAACTGCCTAGGGATCCTGTTCATGACTGTATGACTAAATGGCCCATAGAGATATGGGCCTTTTTTATATGACGAACATTCTTGATTACATCAGATGGAGAGGAGACCTGTCTTTTGAAAAGGATCCTCTGAATGATATAGATGCACTGATATTCGCAAGGCTGTCGTATCTCGATTTTTCGAAGATCATCGGAGATGACAGTTCCATCAGGGTGACACTCAGATCTGCTTCCCAGCTCTATGAGGGGGGAAAGATACTTAATGAGAACGATCCTGAGCTCATAAGGCTGGCTGGGGCGTCAGTCCGTTTCGGTGACGTTCAGGCGACTCTGTTCAGGAGCATTCTCGATGAACAGGAGCAGCTCCAGTTCGCAGGGGTCACTTTCCTTTGCAACAATGGAAACGGAGTTGAAACTCCCGTGATCGCCTTCAGGGGTACAGACAGCACTTTCACAGGCTGGAAAGAGGATTTCAACATGTCTTTCATGGAGAGGATACCATCTCAGGAGGCTGCTTCCAGATATGCTGTTGACGTTTTGGAAGTCTTTAGAAATCCTGCCATATTCACTGGACATTCCAAAGGAGGGAATCTGTCTGTGTATGCAGCCTGCTTCTCTTCCGAAAAAATCAGAAACAGCACAAGGATGGTATTCAATTTCGACGGCCCGGGTTTCAATGACGAATTACTGAATAGCTCTGAGTATAACGAGATGCTTCCGAAGATAAAAGTCATTGTTCCTCAGACTTCCATGATAGGGACGCTCCTCGGACACAGGGAATATCTTCATGTGATAAAGAGCTGTGAGAAAGGCCTTAAGCAGCATGACCTTTATACCTGGGAAGTATTGGGTAAAGCCTTTACTGAATACGGTATGCTGTCTCCTGTGGGAATAGTTATGAGAGATTCATTCAGGGACTGGCTTAAAGATCTTGACTCTGAGAAGAGGGAGAGCTTCTTTAACTCAGTATACAGGATACTCGAGAATACGAACTCCGGAACGCTGAAGGAACTGAACAGCAACAAACTCAAGGGAATGATAAAGCTTTACAGGAGCTACAGGGACATGGATGAGGATTCAAGGAGCGTTACCAGGGAGGTATTCAAGGATTTTCTGAAAAAAGTCGTAGGAAATACCGGAAACTATATGGGTGAGATCAAAAGAGAGTGAACATCAGATCTGAAAGCCTATAATAGTACGTTACAGATGAAAGGAGCCAATAAATGAAAGTTGGGATTATAAGATGCATGCAGACCGAGGATTACTGCCCCGGGACAACGGATCTTAAATTCATAAAGGCAAAAGCCGGAGCTTTCAAAAGCACGGAAGATGAGATAGAACTCATCGGGTTTGTCAGTTGCGGAGGATGTCCGGGAAAGAGGGCCGTGCTCCGTGCGAAAGAGCTCGTAAAGAGAGGAGCGGATACGATAGCATTTGCTTCTTGCATAAGGAAGGGGACACCGATAGGCTTTCCATGTCCGAACGCAGAACAAATGATAGAAGCAGTGAGACGGGCTGTAGGACCTGAGATTACGATACTTGATTATACCCATTGAAACGGACGGGATCAAACAACAAAAGACGTGAAACATTGAAAAGACCCCCAAAAGATAGACCGGAATCTAACTTTTGGGGGTCACATTTCTTTACGACTCTTTTATGAATGTTCTCGTATCAAGCCCAGGGGTTTTCAGTAGGATATGGAAGGGCCTTTGGCTGGTTATAGCTGATGTCCTTCACTCCCAGGAACTTGAAGACCTCGAACAGGAACTTTCCGTGATGGCCGAATGCAACAGCTCCGTGATGCGGATATCTCTTCTCTATGAGTACGTGGCGGTAGAAGCGGCCCATCTCACTGATGGCGAACACTCCTATGCCTCCGAAGGACGTCGTCCTTACGGGCAGCACTTCACCCTCTGCTATATAGCTCCTGAGATTGCCTTCACTGTCGCACTGTAGACGGAAGAAGGTTATCTCTCCAGGAGCGATGTCACCTTCGAGAGTGCCCCTGGTGAAATCGGGTTCGCTTCCCTCCGGTTCAAGGAGTCTGTGCTGTATGAGCTGGAACTTGACAGCTCTGTCGGAGCACATCTTGCAGCTTGGCGTATTTCCGCAGTGGAAGCCCATGAATGTATCGGTGAGGGAATAGGGGAACCTGTCCTTTATCTCGCTCTCCCACATGCTCTTCGGAACAGAGTTGTTGATGTCGAGAAGAGTTACGGCATCATTCGATATGCATGCGCCTATATATTCAGATAGCGCTCCGTAAATGTCAACCTCGCAGGCAACGGGAATGCCCCTTGTAGCAAGTCTGGAGTTCACGAAACAGGGCTCAAAGCCGAATTCTTTCGGGAATGCTGGCCAGCACTTATCTGCCAGGGCAACATATTTTCTTGCACCTTTATGATTCTCTATCCAGTCCAAAAGGGTGAGTTCGAACTGAGCCATCCTCGGAAGAAGCTCCGGATAGTTGTTTCCTTCCACTCCAAGCTCGTCAGCCATGTCCTTGCAGACATCTTCTATCCTCGGGTCATCCTTATGCTCTCTGTAGGAGACGAGGAGGTCCAGCTCCGAGTTCTCTTCGATCTCGATTCCGAGCTCATAGAGGCCTTTTATCGGGGCATTGCACGCGAAGAAGTCCTGGGGACGTGGACCGAAGGTGATTATCTTTAGCCCTTTTACTCCGAGGACCGCCCTTGCGACAGGAATGAAGTCTTCGATCATTCCCGCAATGTCATCAGCCGTACCGACAGGGTACTCGGGGATATATCCCTTTAGATGTCTCATACCGAGATTGTATGAGCAGTTCAGCATACCGCAGAAAGCGTCACCTCTGCCGTTTATGAGGTCACCGTCTCCTTCGGCTGCAGCAACGAACATGCAGGGCCCGTCGAACTTTTCTGCGATTAGGGTCTCAGGCGTTTCAGGCCCGAAGTTTCCGAGGAACACTACTAAAGCGTTGCATCCTTTTTCCTTAACGTCATCGACTGCCCTTAACATGTCAATCTCGTTCTCGACTGTGACGGGGCATTCATAGAGTTCACCCTCGTATGCCTTTTTGATGTTCATCCTTCTCATCTCGGAGAGACGGATGGGGAAGCAGTCTCTTGAAACTGCTATGAGTCCTAATTTTACTACTGGTATATTGGTCATGATATTCCTCCTGATCTATCAGATGAATTCACTGATGTCTATATTTTTACCGGTGAGTCCTATGTACGCACCTTGAGCTGCCTCCGGAGCGTCCTCGTGGGCCAGGAGCCATTTGTTCCTGGCAAACAGGAGACGGTCCTCATCATCTATCTCTATTATGTCTTCCTTAGGCGTATTGGTACCCTTGGGAAGCACTACAGCGACCCTGAAATGTCCGCCGCTCTTTGCATCGCAAGGAGCATAGTGAAGCGTGGTGGCAAATACCTCAATAAGGGTCCTTCTCGGAACGAAGAATGCGACTACCTTTTTTGTGTCCAGCTTTCCGTCCCTGATGTCACACCTCTTTGCAAGCAGGAGTATGAAATCATTGGATCCGACATTGAACTCACTGTCTCTGTGATATTCAAGGCAGTTGAGTTTCGTATTGCTGCCCCAGCACATCCCGAGCTCTATCTCCTGGCCTCCGAAGAGGTTCCGGCTGAAAAGAGGGAAGACTCCGCATTTTTTAAGTACGTCGATATCGGGTTCATATGCCGTTCCCGTTTCGGGGAGAGGTATGGATCTCATGCTCTCTATGAGCTCATCCATCGGATATCCGGTTATGACTCTTCCGTATTCCCTGAACTCATCATCAAATACACTTGAAATCTTCATCTGTTCATCACCTCATAGAAATCCTTGAGGGCAGGGTAGAGGAGCTTGTGCTTCTCATACATCCTGTCATATGCAACTACCAGTTCCGGATCCGGATACACCGTTTCCTTTACATGTATTAGCGCATCGGCACAATCCTTAACGTCTTTATAGAGTCCCGTTCCGACCATGCAGAGCATCGCTGCTCCATATCCCGGTCCCTGTTCGGTCACGGGTATGTCGATAGGGATATCAAGCACGTTTGCAATGATCTTTCTCCATACAGGGCTCTTTGCACCGCCTCCGCAGAGCTTGCTCCTTTTTATGTCAACTCCGATCTTCCTTGAGACTTCGACGCAGTCCCTGACACAGAGGCCAACTCCTTCGAGTACCGCCTGCACCATGTCGCGTCTGGAAGTATCCATGCTCATCCCTATGAAGAGGCCTCTTGCATAAGTATCGTTGATGGGGCTCCTCTCACCCATGAGATAGGGGAGGAAGAAGATATTGTTCTTTCCCAGTGTTTCTTCCATGCCTTCCTGTTCATGATTGAAGTCATCGGTCCCGAGTATCTCTTCACAGAACCATTTGTTGCAGCTGGCAGCTGACAGGAGGACTCCCATCAGATGGTAGGTCCCGTCTGCATGTGCAAAGGCGTGGAGGCTGTTCATGGGGTCTATGGCGAATTTACTTGAACTGGTGAAGATAGTGCCGCTGGTACCGAGACTGATGTTGCAGGCTCCGTCTCCCACGGTACCTGTTCCGACTGCTGCGGCGGCATTGTCACCGGCTCCGGCAATGACCTTCACGTCACAGGGAAGGCCAAGAAGCTCTGCGACCTCCTTTTTGATCGTTCCTGTCACCTCATAGCTCTCAAAAAGCTTAGGGAGCTGATCCTCCCTTACTGAGCAGATCTCCAGCATCTCCCTGCTCCAGCATCTGTTCTTTACATCCAGGAGCAAAAGCCCGCTGGCATCGGAATAGTCGCAGGAATGAACTCCCGTGAGGAGATAGTTGATATAGTCCTTCGGGAGCATGATCTTGGAGATCCTGCTGAAATTCTCCGGTTCATGCTTCTTCATCCACAGGAGCTTCGGAGCGGTAAAGCCTGCAAATGCAATGTTACCGGTATACTCTGCAAGTCTGTCCTTGCCGATCACGTTATTAAGGTATGCGGTCTCTTCGTCGGTCCTGCCGTCGTTCCAGAGGATAACGGGCCTTATGAGCTCATCTTTGTCATCCAGTATCACGAGTCCGTGCATCTGTCCGCCGAGACCTATGGCCTTTACTTCATCAGGATCATGCCCGTCTAAAAGAGACTTTACCGCAGGGACGAAAGCATTCCACCACTCATTGGCATCCTGTTCGCACCAGCCGGGTCTAGGGAAGATAAGGGGATAGTCCCTGGTTACGGAGTTTAGGATCTCGCCCTTGTCGTTCACGAGCAGAAGCTTCAGTGAGGAAGTGCCGAGATCAGCGCCGATATACAGCATCTGAAAGACCTCCTTATTTCATTGTTCTATGATTAAATGATAGTTTGTTTCAGGAAACGTTTCAAGCAGATGGGGAGAATAAAAAAGGGATCCGGATTATCCGGATCCCATATGTCCATATATGTTTTACCAGCCTGCGCCGCCCCAGCCTCCTCCGCCGTTTGCTCCTGCGATTGCAGCCCATCCGGCATAGTTGTTGCCTCCGTCTCCGGTGCCTCCTCCGCCCGTATAGTCGCTCGGGAACTTGACGTCCCTCTGACCCCATTCCCAGAGAAGGTCTGCAAGGTACGGACCGAAGCATGCGATCACTATTGCCAGACATACCATCACGATAAGGAATATCGTAAGTTTGCTGGCCCTGCTGGTTTTGCCCTTGACCCGGCTGTCGCCGTTATCCCTGAACAGGAAAGCTTTGCTCATCGGTGTCATCTTGAAAAACATAACCATATCCCTCCTTCATATGTCATTCTTCATGTTCATCGTAACATCCGTATTGTACATTGCAACACTTTAGCAGAGTGAATTTCACCTTAAATGTGAACAGCGTGTAAATTAATTGCCAAATCATTCAAAATTGAATTGTTCATAAAGGAAAATTGCATATGTTAAACACTTAACATGATGACAGGAGATGTCAGCCTCAAATCAGGGGAAGTAATTCCGTGCTGAATGTATAAAAGTATAAAACTTTACGAAAGGGGTGTGTGACTATATAATGTAATATACGAATTTATGCGTATCCACGCTGATATCACGAGGTAAATAGCAAATGTATCTTGTCAGTACAAGAGGAAAAGCCAGAAAGATAAATGCACTTGACGCCGTGCTTCAGGGCATTGCAGAGGACGGAGGTCTCTATGTTCCGGAAAGATTTCCGAGGATCGACGTGACTCAGATCGTCGAATGGTCCAGGATGTCCTTCGAAGGATGCATGGCAAGGGTGCTGTCGCTGTTCTTTGACATCGACATTGAAGAGCTTGAGGATATGGCCAGGGAAGCATATGCTTCATTTTCGGACAGAGACATAGTGCCTCTTCAGAAGATAGATGAAGGCGAATACGTGATGGAACTGTTCCACGGTCCAACGCTGGCCTTCAAGGATATAGCGCTCCAGCTGCTTCCAAGGCTCATGTCAAAGGCCCTTGAAGGAAGCGGAGAAGACGCGATGATCCTCACTGCAACCTCAGGAGATACCGGTAAGGCAGCTCTTGAAGGCTTCAAGAACGTTCCCAGGACCAAGATAGGTGTATTCTATCCGAACAACGGGGTCTCAGACATGCAGAAGCTCCAGATGATAACCCAGGAGGGCGATAACATCTACGTGGCAGCGATAAGGGGCAATTTCGATGACGCACAGAGTACCATAAAGGATCTTTTCACCGATCCTTCATTCATAAGCGATGCTGCAAAGCAGGGACTCAGGCTCTCTTCCGCAAACTCTATCAATTTCGGAAGACTTGCTCCCCAGATAGCATATTACATTTTCACATACGGAAGACTCGTTGCTGCAAAGGAGATAAGGCCCGGTCAGAAGGTCAACATAGTCGTACCGAGCGGTAATTTCGGAAACATACTTGCGGCATATTATGCAATGAGGATAGGTCTTCCTGTCTACAGGCTCATCTGTGCTTCCAACAAGAACAATGTGCTCTCCGATTTCTTTGAGTCGGGAGTCTACATGATAGACAGGCAGTTCTACAAGACGATGTCGCCTTCGATGGATATACTCGTATCCAGCAATCTCGAGAGGCTTATATTCGAGATCACGGGAAGGGATCCGAAGGCAGTGGAAATGTATATGAACGACCTGAAGGAACAGAACAACTACAGGATAAGGGAGAGCGACAAGCTGGAACTCGACGGACTGTTCTTCGGAGATTTTGCAGACGAGTTCCCGACAGCCAATACTATCAAGGAGACATTCGAGCAGTACGGATATCTGCTGGATCCCCATACGGCTGTGGCAAGGACGGTGTATCTTAAATACAAGAGACTGATGGGAGACGATACTCCTTCGATCCTTGCAGCTACCGCCAGCCCGTTCAAGTTCTCACAGGACGTTTTAAGATCCATAACTAAGGAACTGCACGAGGATGCATTCGAGGCTGCGGACATATTGGCCGATCTCACGGGGCTTGAAGTTCCTCCTCAGCTTAACGAACTCAGAAACGCAAGGATGATATACACTGATGTATGGGACAAGGAATTCATTGGAGACGTGATACTTAAGAGATTCGGTACCGGTGCAGGAAGGAAAAGGAGGTAAGGAGCATGGAAAACGAACGTAAAAAGGTCATATTCAGCGGGATCCAGCCGTCAGGGACACTGACACTTGGAAACTATCTCGGAGCTCTCAAGAACTGGGTGGCTCTTCAGGACGAGTACGACTGTCTTTACTGTATAGTGGACATGCATGCCATCACCGTAAGACAGGTGCCCTCAGAGCTCAGGAGCAGGTCCCTCGATCTTGCTGCCCTCTACATTGCAGCCGGAATAGATCCGGATAAGAACACGATATTCATACAGTCCCATGTTCCTGAGCATGCAGAGCTCCAGTGGGTCTTAAACTGCTATACATATACCGGTGAGCTTCAGAGGATGACCCAGTACAAGGACAAGTCTAAGAAGCATGTGGACAATCTTAACAGCGGACTTCTCACTTATCCGATACTCATGGCATCCGATATCCTTCTTTATCAGACGGATCTCGTGCCTGTCGGTGCGGACCAGAAGCAGCATGTCGAACTGACGAGGGACATTGCCTTAAGATTCAACAATATTTACGGAGACGTATTCACTATACCCGAATGCTATTTCGGAAAAGCGGGCGCCAGGGTGATGGGACTCCAGGATCCGACCTCAAAGATGAGCAAGTCTGATCCGAATCCAAACGGATATATCTCTCTTCTTGACGGCCCCGATGATATCAGGAGAAAGATCAGAAGAGCAGTGACCGACAGCGATGCCGAGATAAGGCTCGACACGGAGAATAAGCCCGGTGTCACGAATCTGCTGTCCATATATGCAGCTTGCTCAGGCATCTCTCCTGAGGATGCCGAAGCCGAATTCAGGGGACAGAACTACGGCACACTGAAGGAAGCCGTGGCCGAAGCGGTCATAGGTGAACTTGCACCGCTCCAGGAGAGGTTCAGGGAATTAAGGAGCGACAAGAAAGCCCTCATGGATATCCTTTACAGAAATGCGGAGGCGGCAAGGGGAAGGGCCAGAAGGACGCTGAGGAAAGTATATAAGAAAGTGGGATTCGTGGAGTAAAGCCATGGCAGTATATCTGTACGACAGCCGGTCTTTCGATGGATGGATGAATCTGTCGGTAGACCGGTTTTTTCTTGAAAATCTGAAAAGCGACGACATAATGCTGTATTTCTATGTGAACGAGAATGCGGTCATAATAGGGAAGAACCAGAATGCCTGGAGGGAATGCAACGTTTCCGCGATGGAGAGGGATCATGTCCAGCTCGTACGCAGGCATACCGGCGGAGGTGCCGTATACCATGATATGGGAAATCTCAATTTTTCGTTCATAGCAGGAAACGGCATATACGATCAGGACAGGCAGTTCAATGTAATTCTTAAGGCTCTAAGGGGATTCGGACTTGATGGAGAGAAATCCGGGAGGAACGATCTTCTGATAGACGGAAAGAAGTTCTCGGGGAACGCATTCGCAAAGAACGGAAATCTCTCAGCCCATCACGGTACGCTCCTCGTATCATGCGACATGACCAGGCTCTCAGGGTACCTGAATCCCTCTGAGACTAAACTCAGGGCAAAGGGAGTTACATCCGTGAGGAGCAGGGTCGTGAACCTTAAGGAGCTTTCTCAAGACATAAACGTGGATGACCTGAGAGAAGAGATAATCAAAACTTTCGGTGAGGAGTACGGCGAGCCAGTAATATATGAGTTCAAAGACGAAGACAAGACACGCATCAGGGAGATATATACTGAGCAGTCTTCCTGGGAATGGAACTTCGGGCATACTCCCGTGTTTGAGAAGGAATTACAGGGAAGAATGTCCTTCGGAGAGGTACAGATATTCCTGAATGTGAGGAACGGGCATATCTCAGAAGTCAAGGTGTATTCAGATGCTCTTGATACGGATTTTCCTGAACATCTTGAGACATTGCTTGCCGGAAAGAGATATGACAGGAGCGAAATATCAAGAGCTCTTGAAAGTTCCGAAGACAGGAGGATGGGGGAGATCATTGACATCTTTGAGAGCACTTTCTAGTGCTCTTTTTTATATCTATTTTAGCTCCGATTCGGATTGACTTTGATTTCTTCGGTCTATAATATGTATATGTAAAAAGTTTCACAAAAGTGATAAGAAATTAGGAGGAAATTCACAATGTTAGTTCCTATGAAGTACATCCTTAACAGGGCTTACGAAGGAAAGTACGGCGTTCCGGCAATCCCGAGCTTCAACGAGATCTTCATCCGTTCCGCATTCGAGGCTGCAGAAAAGACGAACTCCCCGCTCATTTTCCTTACGTACAATATGCCTACCGTTCTTCATAACCATGCTCTCATCGCTGAGCTTGCAGCACAGACCGATATTCCGGTAGCTACATGCCTCGACCACAGCCCTTC
>JAEEGI010024064.1_pt1 | contig 11900 bp, 7 predicted proteins | sample 8958751 | NCBI WGS metagenome assembly JAEEGI01 (sample SAMN16246545, study PRJNA631951) | gut metagenome | biome: gut microbiome; feature: rumen; material: KS-attached | host: Bos | place: Iran: Karaj | collected 2018-10 | reverse complement strand
TTCGGGGCAAAAAGCAATAGATTTTTATGTAACAGGGCATATGTGATAAAGAGAAATACGCAATAGCAATAAATGATTAGGATAAGCAAAAATGTGCTATGTGTTAGGAACCTTAACTCACAAAACTGGTAAAAAATATGCTGTAGATAAAAAGATATTACTATAAACGTTATGTTATTATGCGTTTGTAGCGATGCAGACACGGTGTCTGCATATGTATACCCACTTACCAAAAGGGAGGTTTAAATATTATGAAAAAGGCTCTTTGTTTATTACTTTGCCTTGCAATGGTAGTTTCGATGCTTACCGCCTGCGGTTCGTCATCGTCAGGAAACAAGGTTGGTGTTTCAATGCCTACCAAGTCACTTCAGAGATGGAATCAGGATGGTTCCAACATGAAGGAACAGCTTGAGAAGAAGGGCTATGAAGTAGATCTTCAGTTCGCAGACGGTACTGCTGACAATCAGGTTAACCAGCTCGAGAACATGATCTCCAACGGATGTAAGGTTCTTGTTATCGCTTCCATCGACGGAAACTCACTCGGAACAGTTCTTGCAACAGCTAAGGAAAAAGGCGTTAAGGTTATCGCATATGACCGCCTTATCATGAACACAGACGCTGTTACATACTATGCAACATTTGATAACTTCATGGTTGGTGTAAAGCAGGGTCAGTACATCGAGGATCAGCTTGGTCTCAAGAGCAATGCAGGCCCCTTCAATATCGAGCTTATCGCAGGTTCACCCGATGATAACAACGCTCACATCTTCTTTGAGGGCGCTATGAGTGTTCTTAAGAAGTACATTGACAACGGTACACTCGTTGTTAAGTCAGGTCAGACATCCTTCGAGCAGGTAGCTACTCAGGATTGGAAAACTGATAATGCTCAGTCCAGATTTGAGGCTCTTATCGCTTCCAACTACGCTGACGGAACACAGCTTGACGCTGTTATGGCTTCCAACGATTCAACAGCTCTCGGTGTTGCAAACGCTCTTGCAAACAGCTACAACGGAAAGTATCCCATCCTTACCGGTCAGGACTGTGATATCGCAAACGTTAAGAATATGATCAACGGCAAGCAGTCGATGTCCATCTTCAAGGATACACGTGATCTTGCTGCAAAGACAACAGAGATGGTTGACGCTATCCTTAAGGGTGGCGAGCCTCCCATCAACAACACAACAGATTATGACAATGGTAAGTTTATAGTTCCTTCGTACCTCTGCGAGCCCGTATTCGCTGACGTTAACAACTACGAGAAGCTTCTTGTTGAGTCCGGATACTATAAGGCAGAAGAACTTAAGTAATCTTTGAAACAGACTCATAATTAACAAAAGTTAACCGGCAGGCAGGCGACTAGTTCTGTCTGCCGGTTTTCAAGGTTGGAGTATCACGCCTACTACTTCGTTTGAATTTTGGGCGAGGAATCGGAAGCGCATAATAGCGCTTCCAAAGAGGAGGAATAAAATTGGCTAAGATATTGCTTGAAATGAAAAACATAACCAAGACATTCCCCGGCGTAAAAGCACTTGATGATGTGAATTTTCAGGTAGAAGAAGGGGAGATTCATGCCCTTGTCGGAGAGAACGGCGCAGGAAAGTCAACACTCATGAATGTTCTTTCGGGAATATATCCTTACGGAACATATGAGGGAGATATTGTCTACGACGGCAAGGTTTGTGAGTTTCATGACATTAAAGAGAGTGAAAGAATGGGTATAGTCATAATCCATCAGGAGTTGGCACTCATTCCTTACATGACTATCGCCGAGAACATGTTCCTCGGCAACGAAAGAGGAAGAAGCTTCAAAATCAATTGGAACGAAACAAATGAGCTTGCGGCGAAATACCTTAAGATGGTAGGTCTTAAGGACAGCCCGCAGACATTGATCAAAGATATAGGTGTCGGAAAGCAGCAGCTTGTAGAAATTGCAAAGGCACTCGCTAAGAATGCCAAACTTCTCATCCTTGACGAGCCCACGGCTTCGCTAAATGAGGATGATACGAAGGCACTTCTCGACCTGCTTCTCAGCTTTAAGACGCACGGCCTTACTTCCATCATCATTTCTCATAAGCTTAATGAGGTTGCTTATGTAGCCGACAAGGCGACTATCCTTCGAGACGGGGCTACCATCGAAACACTTGTAAAGGGTGTTGATGATATGTCGGAAACGAGGATCATTAAAGGAATGGTCGGACGTGAGCTCTCGGATCGTTTCCCGAAGCGTGAGCCAAGTATCGGTGATGTAGTACTCGAAGTAAAAAACTGGAACGTTTATCATCCGATTTATAATGAGCGTAAGGTTGTCAATGATGTGAGCCTAAATGTCAGGAAGGGTGAGATCGTCGGTATTTCGGGACTTATGGGTGCAGGCCGTACGGAGCTTGCCATGAGCCTTTTCGGAAAGAGCTACGGAGTGGATATTTCCGGAGAATTGTTCATTAATGGAAAAAAAGTTGAACTGGACAGCGCCGCTAAGGCTATCAAAAACGGACTTGCTTATGTAACCGAGGACAGAAAAGGTAACGGACTTATCCTTTCCAGCTCGATCAAGATCAATACAACGATAGCAAATCTTGATTCGGTCAGCAAACACGGTGTCATTGATAAAGACAAGGAATATGCGGTGGCTGTCGAGTATAAGGAAAAACTGTCCACCAAGTGTCCGACAGTTGAGCAGAATGTGGGAAACTTAAGCGGAGGAAACCAGCAAAAAGTGCTTCTTGCAAAGTGGATGTTCGCGGATCCCGAGGTTCTTATTCTTGATGAGCCGACAAGAGGAATCGATGTAGGTGCAAAGTACGAGATCTACTGTCTTATGAACAAGCTTGTGGCTGAAGGAAAGTCGGTTATCATGATCTCATCGGAAATGCCCGAGATCCTCGGTATGTGCGATCGTATCTACGTCATGAGTGAGGGCAGGATCGTTGCGGAGATGAACGGAAAAGACGCCACTCAGGAAAAGATCATGTCACATATCCTCAGCGTGGCCGGCTAAAGAAAGAGAGGGAAAAATGAAAAATAGAATTCAAACGATGGATTTCATTAAGAAATATGCTATGATCATCGTCCTTGCCCTGGTTGTCATCTTCTTCGCAATCATGACACAGGGAAGGATAATGCTTCCGCAGAATATAAGCAACCTGATCTCGCAGAATGCTTACGTGTTCATCCTGGCTACAGGTATGTTACTCTGTATCCTTACCGGCGGTAACATCGATCTTTCGGTTGGATCGGTCGTCTGCTTCGTTGGAGCCGTGGGTGCGGAACTCATGGTACATTTACATGTCAATATGTATCTGACTGTCCTTATCATGTTCCTGCTCGGTATCCTTATCGGTGCATTCCAGGCCTTTTGGATCGCATTTGTTCGTATACCTCCTTTTATTGTCACACTTGCGGGTATGCTGGCCTTCAGAGGACTCAGTAACGTTGTTCTTGACGGACAGACAGTGTCTATCGGCGACAAAGAAGACTTTATATTTGCCTTCGGTGGTGGTGCCAATTGCTATATCCCCGACCTGTTTGGGGTTGAAGGAATAAACCTTACCTGTCTTGCTATTGCGATAATTGCAGCGATCATCTTCATAGTGATGCAGATACACAAGAGAAATGTAAGGATCAAAAAGGGATTTGATGTTGAGAAGCCTCTTGCGTTCTATGTAAAGAACTGCATTATTTCGGCAGTCATAGTTGTCTTTGGTGTAGGCCTTTCGCTTTATAAAGGTATTCCGACGGTTCTTATCTGGCTTGCGGTCGTTATTCTTGTTTACCATTACATAACATCCAATACACGTGTCGGTCGTTATTTCTACGCTGTGGGCGGTAACGAGAAGGCTACTAAGCTTTCGGGTATCAACACCAACAAAGTGTACTTCCTTGCTTACACCAACATGGGATTCCTTGCCGCTCTCGCGGGTATGGTAACCATCGCCCGTCTTACATCTGCGCAGCCTTCATACGGCCAGAACTACGAGATGGATGCCATCGGCTCATGTTTCATCGGTGGTGCTTCGGCATACGGCGGAATCGGAACGGTTCCCGGCGTTATCATCGGTGCAACGCTCATGGGCGTTATCAACCTCGGTATGTCGATCATGGGTGTCGACCAGAACTGGCAGAAGGTTGTTAAAGGTATGGTACTTCTTGCAGCCGTTATCTTCGACGTAGTATCGAAGCGTGGCGGAAAGCTTATCGCAGACTGATAAACAGATTGACTGATCATTGATAAACATGTCCTCATCCGGTTATGCCGGATGAGGATTTTTTTTAACGTTTATGCTATAATGATCTGGGTTCTGCTCATGACCCTTGTAAGAAACGATCTCATGAGCAAAAAGAATTACGGGGATAAGAGATGCGTATTAAAATGCCGGAAGCGGTATCGATGATCATAAAAAGGCTCCTTGACGCGGGCTATGAGGCCTACAGCGTCGGAGGCTGTGTTCGTGATGCACTTCTTTCGCGCGTCCCTTATGACTGGGACATCACCACCTCGGCGACTCCCGACAAAGTCAAGGAGATTTTCCACCGTACAGTAGACACCGGGATCAAACACGGAACTGTCACGGTGCTCGTGCGCTCCGAAAGCTTCGAGGTCACCACTTATCGTGTCGACGGCAAGTACCTTGACGGTCGTCATCCCGAGAGCGTTTCTTTCACACGCTCACTCACCGAAGATCTTTTAAGACGTGATTTCACCATTAACGCCATGGCATACAACGATGAGAGCGGACTTGTGGACCCCTATGGCGGAGAGCGGGACCTCGCTGCCCGGATCATCAGGTGCGTGGGCGATCCTGTTGCGAGATTCGGGGAGGATGCCCTGAGGATGCTCCGTGCGATCAGGTTCGCCGCATGTCTTTCTTTCACGATCGAGGACGCCACGATGGCGGCGATAAAAGAGCTTGCCACGTCGATAAGCGCGGTGAGTGCCGAAAGGATCTGCGCAGAGCTCTGCAAGCTGCTCACGAGCGACAGACCGGAGCTGATCAGCCTTCTTTATGATACCGGCCTTTCACAGTACGTGATGCCGCAGCTCGGACAGGTTTTCGAAGGCCCGCATAAAGATGAGATGCTCGAAGCTCTTTCGAAGTCCCCTTCCGACAAGGTGGTCAGATGGTCGATCCTCACTCACTTTACGGGGAGTGCCCGTGAGATCATGAGGAGCCTCAAGTTTGACAACAAAACCACAGATGCCGTCTGCATGCTGACAGCGCGCAGCGACGCATCATATAAAAGCATTTCGCGCGCCGACCTCAAGAGGGACATGGCAGTGCTCGGAACGGAGCTGTTGCCTGCATGGTTTGATTACCTCGATGCTCTGCACGGTGAGGGCTTCAGCGCATCACTCAGGGAAGAGTCTTCGGATATCATCGAGAAAGGCGAGTGTTTCCTCATGAGCAGGCTTGCCGTCACCGGGAAGGATGTGCTCGGGCTCGGGTGTCCCGCTGGGGTACTCGTCGGAAAGGTTCTCAGTGAGGTACTTGATAAAGTGATCGAAGACCCTTCACTTAACGACAGAGAGAAGCTGTTGCCTCTCACTAAGAAGATAGTGAGCTCGGTCATATAGGCGTCGGACCGGGTCGTAAAAAACGGACCCTTCGGGTCGAAAGGCAGTTATTCATGGGAAGTAAAAGAGAAAAACCTGTGATCATAATAAGCATAGCCGTCCTGGCAGTCATAGTGGTTGCCATACTGTTCGGGACGGGTGTGGTCGATTTCGGCAAAAAAGGCACCGGGGACACCTCCCCCACACCGACTCAGACCGTCGGAGAGGGAGAAAATGCGCTGCAGCCCGGAAACGATCAGGGCGCTGACTCGCAGACCGACGACCCCGCTACCAAAATCCCCGAACCAATCGGACCGGGGAAATACACATGTATCATCAGAGCAGTCGACCTTGATTCCTGCAGGATCGAGCTTTACGACACGGACTCCGGCTCGGATATCGAATTCACCTATACGGCAGCAACCGACATCCGGACATCCTATGGTAAGGTGATCGGTGCCGCGCTTCTCAAGGTCGGCGATATAGTGGTGGCCGAGACTGCCGACGGATCGAAGCTTGATTCCCTCAAAGGCAGCAACGATTTTAAGACTCACAAGGACGTGATGCGCTTCACGGTCGATGCCTCCATCGGCAGGCTGACCGCGGGAAACAATGTCTACAAATACGACGACAGGATACTCGTCCTCGACGGGGAGCGCTTTATCGACATGAGCGATCTCGACAGTCTCGATGTGCTCTCGCTTTTCTACCGCGACAACACTATATTCTTCATCAAGGTTGTTTCTTCGCACGGCTTCCTCTCTTTCACGGGGACGGACGACTTTGAAGGAGGCAGCATAAGCATTAATGGCAGTCATACCGCTTACTCGGTAAAGGCGGGCTCGTCAGTGCCTCTTGCGGTGGGGGACTACTCCGTATATGTGGAAAACCTTGAGCTTTCCGCCTCGGCCGACATCAGGATCGACAGCCACAAGACGACCGTGTTTGACCTCTCACCTTTCGGACGCGTCCCTGTGACGTATGGCGACGTTGTGTTCAATATTTATCCCGAAGGCGCGCTCCTTTACATCGACGGCGTGAACACATACTACGGTGAGCCCGTCAGCATCCCCGAGGGCTCTCACTCCATAAGAGTCGAGCTCGGCGGCTATATAGCTTTCGTCGGGACGATAGACGTCAGTGCGTCCGGCGGAACGTTCAACATCTCACTTCCTCCCGCACCGGTTGCGAAGGAAGAGGAACCTCCCGAGGACATCCTCTATAACGAAACGGAAGAGGCCGATGACTACCTCTCGGAAGAAGACGACGAAGAGGACGACTTTATCTTCGACGACAACACGAGCGACACCTCGGACACGGACAGTTCTGCGGGTACGGGCGATACGGACGCGGACAACACCGGGGATGATTCGGGACTTGGGGACGCGGACATCGCACAGGGTGATGCCGGGAAATCGGGTCTCAAGCTCATCATCGCATGTACCGAAGGAACTTCCGTCTATATCAACGGGACGCTTGTGTCGGTGGTCAACGGCGGAACTGCGGTCTGTGACAAGCCGCGCGCCGGAACGGTGACCGTACGGCTCGTTCTCGACGGCTACATCTCGCGTACATACACGATCTCTATCGAAGACGACGGTGAGGACGCGATATTCTCTTTCCCTGCGATGGTAAAACAGTAAGAGCAAATTACAGTTACCTATTTCGCCCAAAACCGTGTTGATAAAAAATCCCAACACGGTTATACTCATGACCTGTAAAACTCCGAACGAAACGGGTTCGGTAAGATAAAGAGGAGGAAACATGAATTCTTTCGATTTCAATTTTCAAAAACTTAAGAAACCGATCAAGTATGTGTTGCTCGTTGTTGTGCTCCTGATACTCGGATTCGGTTCCTTCTTCACCCTGAGTGAACAGGAAGCCGCCGTCATCACAACCTTCGGTAACGCGTCATCGGTCACTGATTCGGGTCTTCATTTCAAGATCCCTTTTATTCAGCAGGTTACAAAGGTCGACACGACCATCAAGGGTTTCCCCATCGGCTACGAAGAGGGATCGAGCGTTTCAATCGAGGACGAGTCGCTGATGATCACTTCGGATTTCAATTTTGTTAATGTTGATTTCTATGTTGAGTACAAGGTCATCGATCCTATCAAGTACCTGTACGCTTCGCAGAACCCCGTGACGATCCTTAAGACCATCTCACAGTCCTGCATCCGTTCGGAGATCGGTTCCTACGATGTAGACAGCGTTATCACCACGGGTAAGAGCGAGATCCAGGCCAACATCCGCGAGAAGATCGCGAGTCACCTTGAGGACAACGACCTCGGACTCCAGCTCGTAAATATCACGATCCAGGATTCAGAGCCTCCCACATCGGAAGTCCTCGAAGCCTTTATGAACGTTGAGTCAGCCAAGCAGGGCGCCGATACAGCGATCAACAATGCCAAGAAGTACCGTAACGAGCAGATCCCTCAGGCAGAGGCTCAGATCGACCAGATCCTTAAGGAAGCCAATTCTACGAAGGAAGCCCGTATAAATGAGGCGGAAGGTCAGGTGGCAAGATTCAACGCTCTTTATTCCGAGTACACCAAGTATCCGCTCATCACCAAGCAGCGTATGTTCTTTGAGGCAATGGAAGAGCTTCTCCCCGACCTTAAGGTCTATATAGACAACACGGACGGAAGCGGGACTCAGAAACTTCTCCCTCTCGAACCGCTCATGGAGATCAATGATAAGGAGGTAAAGTGATATGTCCGGCACAGTAGGAAACGACAACATCGAACGCATCAGACAGCCCCGTAAAAAGGCGCCCTTCATCATCATTGCCATCCTTGCGGTGATCGCGATCATCGTCCTCTCCAATTCACTCGTAGTGACCATGGAGAACGAATACACACTTGTTAAGCAGTTCGGAAAGATCGAAAAGATCGTTCCCGAAGCGGGACTTTCGTTCAAGGTTCCCTTCATCCAGACCACGGACACACTTCCCAACACGCTTCTTATCTACGATCTGACACAGTCAGATGTTATCACGGAAGACAAGAAGACGATGGTTGTCGACAGCTACGTTCTCTGGAAGATAGTCGATCCCTTAAAGTTTGTTCAGACCCTGACGCTCATTCCCAATGCCGAGAGTCGTATCAACACCATCGTTTACAACTCGATGAAGAACGTTATCTCGAGCATGGAGCAACAGGAAGTCATCACTTCGCGTGACGGCGTCCTCAACGAAATGATCATGAACAACATAGGTTCCACGATGGACCAGTACGGGATCAAGTTCATCTCGATCGAGACAAAGCATCTCGATCTCCCCAGCGACAACAAAGCTGCGGTTTACGAGCGTATGATCTCGGAGCGTAACAACATCGCAGCGTCCTATACCGCTTCCGGTGAGTCGGATGCCAAGAAGATCAGGACCGAAACGGATAACGAGATCGTTGTCAGCGTTTCTGAGGCAGAGGCTAAAGCCGAGAAGATCATCTCCGAAGGCGAGGCAGAGTACATGAGGATCCTTTCCGGTGCGTATAACACCGCGGACCGCGCAGACTTCTACACATTCGTCAGATCGCTCGATGCGGCCAAGAAATCCTTAAAGGGTGACAAGACGCTCATTCTCGACAGCAAATCTCCGCTCGCACAGATTTTTAACGAGGCAGAGTGATATCGTAAACTTGATGAGACTCCGAAGGCTTGTCTTTCGGAGTCTTTTCTTTACAGAAAGCTGAATATACGGTATAATATAAAAGTATTTTTGTGCGTAAAAAGGGGGGCTGTACATGAACAACTATATAATCGAATTTGATTATGCGGCCCTCGTCATTTATATTATTCTGCTTTTCTTCTATTATCCCAAGAGCAGTACCGGCGGAACGGCCGGCAGGAGCTTTAAGAAGCTCATAAGCGTTTCTGCGAGCGCAACGCTTCTCGACATCCTCACCGTCTACGTCGGTTACAGTACATCGTTCTGGCCGGAGTGGTTCATCTGGGGCATAAACATTTTATATCTCTGCGCGCAGAACCTCATGCCGCATGTGCAGCTCATGTACACAAGGTCACTTGTCGGTATCGAGAAGGGTGCCCGTCAGTCTCTGTACATGATATTCTCGGCGATCGCGTACACCGCGTCACTGTTTGTCATCATCACTTCACCGGTTCTGCGGTTTGGGTTCTATCTCGATGAGGATCTGAATTATCATCAGGGAAAGGGCATGTTCGTTCTGTACGGACTCGCATTCCTTGTTATGATCGTTACGATCATCAATATCTTCGCGAACCGCAAGAGGATGCATGGCAGAACGAGAGCATCGATCTACGTCCTCGTCATCATAAACATGTCGAGTATGGTAGCTCAGTTTATGCTCGAAAACCTGCTTATCACATGCTTTACTTCGGCATGTGCATGCCTGATCGTCTTCGTCGTGCTTCAGAACCCCAACCAGGCTATTGACGGAGCAACCGGATTTTTGACACGCAGCACGCTCACGATCTCTATCGGAGAGCATCTTGCACGTGCGAGGGGTATGAGGATCCTTTTGCTTGTTCCCGACAATGCCAAGAGCATCGGTGCCGTTCTGGGCTTTGAAAAGTATCATACGCTGATCAAAGAGATCGGCAACTACTTCAAGAAGCGTTTTAAAACCGACGCATATATGATCGAGGACGACTGTATCGGCTTCGTTGTCCAGCGTGATGTGAATCCGGAGTACTTCCGCAACAGCGTTAAGAACAGATTTGACAAGGACTGGCAGGTGGGAGATCTGTTTATCAGCAGGACCTGCAGTATCGGTATCGTGGAAACCCACGGTGACGATTCGACCGAGTCTCTTCTCAATGCGATCGACTATTCTCTTGACAAGCTGCGTACTTTGGGCAGTTCAACATTTTATATTGCCGAAGAAGAAGCATACAGCCATGAAACGCTCATCAGTCTGAGCGAGAAGATGAAGACCCTTGAGGAAGAATCGAGGGAAGCAAAAGAAGCCAGGGAACAGGCGCAAAAAGCCGATTTCGAGAAGAGTATGTTCCTTGCGAACATGTCTCACGAGATCAGGACTCCCATGAATGCCATCATAGGCATGACGGACCTGATCCTCAGGGACGACATAAACGAACGCGTCAGGGCAAACGCGATCGACATCAAGAACGCGAGCGATTCCCTGCTCGGTATCATAAACGATGTGCTCGATATCTCCAAGGTTGAGTCGGGAAGACTCGAGCTGGTCAACGATGAGTACGATCTCAGGATGATGCTCATCGGGATAGTGAGCCTTATATCGACAAGGATCAGCAAAGACAAGGTGGAATTCCTTGTCGAGATCGACAAGACACTGCCCCGCAAGCTCGTCGGTGACGAGGTCAGGGTTCGTCAGGTCTTTGTTAACGTACTCAATAACGCAGCCAAATTCACCAAAGAAGGCCATATAAAGCTTGTTGTCAGAGGAACGAAAGAAAACGAGGGCTTCAGACTCTGCGTACGTGTCGAGGACACCGGAACCGGCATCAGACAGGAGGACATGTCCAAGCTCTTCAAGACTTTCTCGAGGATCGAGGACAAAGAAAACCACTTCGTCGAGGGCACCGGACTCGGGCTTGCGCTTTGCAGGAAGCTCCTTAACGGAATGCACGGCGATATCGGCGTCAGGAGCGAGTACGGAAAAGGCTCCGTCTTCTCGTTCGATATCCTTCAGGGAACCTGTGGGGATGAGCCGATCCTTGATTTTGAGGATCCCGATGACAAGAATACTGTCATGATCCTCTCCCGCGAACGTTCCGACAAAAGGATTACACAGGTTGAGTCGGTACTGCGCGATCTTTCAATCAGATATGCGTACTGCGCGACCAGCGAAGACGTTGAACGCGCTATGGCCTCAAGCAGGATCGTTGCCGTATTTTCATACAAGAAGATCTATTCGGACTACATTGACTGGCTTGAAGGTATCGGTAAGCCCGTGATCGCGCTTTTCCCTCTCCCCGGAGAACGCTACGACGACATGCCGAATGTATCGCTTGTCACCGAACCCATATACTCGCTCGGTATCGCCAGGATACTTGAAGGCAACGACCACAGTGCTTCCACAGCGGACACCCTCAGTGCACCCGAAGCCAGAGTGCTTGTTGTCGATGACAATATAGTCAACCTTAAGGTTGTTGACGGACTCCTTAAATGCTTTGATATCAACCCGGATTCCGTTACATCGGGACAGGAGGCTCTCGAAAGGATCAGAGGCGGCGGTTACGACCTTGTTTTCCTTGATCACATGATGCCCGGTATGGACGGCATAGAGACGCTTGAGAAGATCAGAGAGCTCCCCGGAGAGGACTCGAATGTCTGCACGGTCGCGCTTACCGCCAATGCGGTCAACGATGCGCGGAGCATGTTCAT
>JAEEGI010024056.1_pt1 | contig 11904 bp, 10 predicted proteins | sample 8958751 | NCBI WGS metagenome assembly JAEEGI01 (sample SAMN16246545, study PRJNA631951) | gut metagenome | biome: gut microbiome; feature: rumen; material: KS-attached | host: Bos | place: Iran: Karaj | collected 2018-10 | reverse complement strand
GCAGATGAGTTTTAATACTCGGTCTCTGTTTTGCCTAGATAGCAAATTAGGAAACTATAAGACAACAATTTATGAAGCACAAGGCTTGGTTGATGGTTGGTATTGGAATAAAATAATAAAAAACTTTAGAGTTGAGGCTGAAAAGAAAGGCTTGCCCAAAATATCCAAAAAAGACAAGCACCGAGACCCATTATATGAAGACTTGTCTATTATTCAGTATGTAGGATATGCCTCGCCACATTTTGAGAAAGTTCCTAAAGGGAAAAAATTTCCATCTCAATACTTTACCAAACTATTAATACAATATCTTGCTTTTAATAGCAACAAGGTGTTTGTTGTGGCTCGTTCGAAAGACAAGTGGCATAGTTTTCTCGGAAAAGAAATCTGGGATAAATTAGAACATGATAATCGTCTTATCTGTAGAAAAGGTGGTGGAAGAATGCATGGCTTGACGGAAACAACAGGTTTGGGAAAGGTGGATTTTGACAGATTGGTCAACATACTAAAAAACAAGTGTAAACAAACATTCAAAAGAATATAAAGTTTGCCAAGAAGAGCTCATACGATTATTTAAACAGGCAAAAGATTGTTGCGTAGTCCAATCGAAAATTGGAACAATACTATGCAAAAAATACTAGATACGTTTTTGACCATCCTCATGGCCATACGTGGGATGCGTCTGCGGAGCGCATTTTGAAAAAACGCGCGGAAGGATTGGAAAGATAATTCCCTCAGGCTGGTGAAGCAGAAGAGGTGGAGAACACTCTAAAACGATGAAAGCCGAAGCCTGCAGCCTTTCGCAAAGCGAGTGCAGAACCGAAACTTGTTCGAGCTCTGTTGAGCCAAAGAGTCTAATAAGTATATGGTCTCGGATTTCTATCTAAGATGCTAATCAATTTATTTGAATGTATATACCAACGTACCGATTTGTTCCTCAGGAGCACTACTCTTTGGCATAAACTGAATCTTATAAGCAAGATCCATTAAATGTCTTCTTAATTGGGGATTATTTATCGTAGTTTCATTCTCCACTATTTCTGCATTTATAGTTTTGCCAACAGAATTTACACCTATTTTAATTGTAATTTGCCCTTTTACTCCTATGACGTTTTCTGGAAAAAGAATATTATTATCTGGAGATACTATTGTTCTTCCGCCCACATCCCATTGACAACACACTGATTCTTTTAATAACGAATTTTCATGTATTGATCTACATTTTCGACAAATACCATCATAACAAGATGTTGAATACCCTGTGTCACATAATATTTCACGTGCATCCTCCATAGTTTGGACAGTAATATCATAATCACCAATAATATAATTTCCCATCGAACGAGGATATGATGGCGGCCTTCTGACGTAGACTTTTGTGTTTTTCCCATTACAAATAGCATTATATTCATAGCCTCCACGAACTTTTTGCGCTTTGCCTTTCACATACACATATTTAGAAATATATATTTTCAAAGCGTCTTCGACAATGATTGTCGCTGGCCAATCTGCCTTGTTCAATTCTGTGCCATTATATTTGATTCTTGTAATTTGAAATGTATCTTTTACCGTGGTGGTGGGTGTTCCCAATTGGGCTTTAGCAGTCATAGCAAGAGAAAGAAATACCGCGCATATCATCAATACTTTCTTCATATTCATTGTATGTCTATTTTCAATATAGAAAAATCTATGGCACAAAATATTATAATTAAAAAATCCGCAACGTGATTGCGGATATTCCTGAAAAATCCGCAACGACGATGCAAAAATACAACAAAAAGCAACACGGATTACCAAATTTTTGGAAAAATCTCATATCGCTTCCATTCTTTCCGCCGCCATCACGCCCTTAAACTCGAAGCCGGACTATTCTATAACTTGATAAATTACCTGTACCTCCGTCTGAACTCCGATGGGGAGATTCCTTCGAGGCGCTTGAAATATTGGCTGAAGGCCGATTGGTCGGGAAAGCGGTATTGGTCGGCAATCTGCTGCAGGCTCATCTCTGTGGTGAGGAGGCTGTTTTTGATGGCGCTGACGAGGAAGTTGTCGATGATTTCCTTTGGCGACTGGCCGGTCTCCTTTTTGCAGATTTTATATAGGTAACGCTCTGTGACGCAGAGTTTATCCGCATAAAAGCGGATGTTGCGTCCGCCTATGAGCACATTACTGCCCACCATCTCATAGTATCGGTTCAACGTCAATCGGGGACGGCGGTTACTGACCTCTTGTGCAATATCATTGTTGCCAGATTGGCTTACTGCATTGTAGATGGTCAGCAGCAAGTGGGTAAGGCTTGATGTTATCATTTTGTGACGGACGTTCATGAAAGGCTCCTTTATGGCAATCGTCAGCGATTCGTAATCCATCTCCATAAGGCGGCCGAAGGGTCTGACAAGGCTGCGGTTGCTCCAGAAGGCATGATCCAGCGAGCCGAAATCCGCATCCGCGCCCAGCAGCGAATAGACAACATTCATCAGTGACTCGTCGAAAACAAGCAGCTCCATCTCAAATTGGCTGGTGGACGAGACAGCCTTGAAATGAACGCCTTCCGGCACTATGAAAATTGTCTCCGATGTGATGCGGTGTTGCTTCAGATCGAACGTCAGCGTCACACCACCTCTTACGACCCGACACAGCCAGGTTTCGTTAATGTTGTTTTTTACAAGTGCATCGATGTCATCAGACTGATATTTTTTTACCTCATATTTCATGTTGCAAAAATACAAAAAAAATAAATATGGTTCCGAAAATATACATTATTGGAGTGATTTTATAAAATTTGAGATGAAAAAAAGGTATATTTTTGCATTCTGATTCAGAATGATAATGATACGTAGTAATTTTATGAATATCAGAAATTTAATCATATCCACAATGGCAGTTGTACTGCTGGCGGGATGCAAAAACGGCGGCGTAAGGCAGCGGCAGGAGACAGAAAGTCATGAACTGCTAAATGTTGTTGCGCAGGACTATACGCTTGAGACAACATATCCGGCTTCAATTCATGGCAATCAGGACATCAGGATTATTCCCCGCGTGGAGGGGTACCTGACAGGCGTATATGTGAAGGAGGGCGAACGTGTGCGGGAGGGACAGCTGCTTTTCCGCCTTGACGATGCCTCCTATCGCGCGGCAATGGAGTCGGCCAATGCCAATGTCCAGACGATGACGGCCGCGCTCGACCGTGCGCAGTTGGAATACAACGGCAAAAAAACACTTCGCCAAAAAGATATTATCTCCGATTTTGAGTTGTCACTCGCCGAGAGCGACCTTAATGTTGCGAAAGCCAACCTTGCGGCAGCGAAAGCGGCTCTCACCTCGGCCAGAAACGAACTCAGCTATACCGAAATTCGCAGTCCTTCGTGCGGTGTGGTGGGACGTATCAGCTACCGCAAAGGGGATTTTGTGGGGCCTACCATTCAGGAGGGACTGACCGTAGTGGCCGACAACGACCAGATGCGCGTTTTTTTCTCAATGACAGAAAACACGGTTATGCAGTATCTGTCGGAATACAAAAGTCTGGAGGAGGCGGTGAAGCGGATGCCCGAACTGCGGCTGCAGTTGTCCAATGGTACCTTTTACGAACAAACTGGCCGCGTGGAGAGCATCAGCGGCGTGGTGGACGAACGCACAGGTGCCGTATCTGTCTGCGCCCGCTTCAACAACCCGGGCGGAATGCTGCTCAGCGGCGGTACGGGCAAAATCGTGATTCCCACCGGACTTCACAACGCCATCGTCATCCCGCAGGAGGCCACCTATGACATCCAGGACAAGGTCTATGTGGTAAAGGTGGTGAACGGCAAGGCCGTTGCCGGAATGATACAGGTGGAGCGCACCACCGACGGCAAGTCGTATGTGGTGACTGAAGGGCTGAAGGCTGGGGATGTCATAGTGGCGAAGGGAGCTGGGTTTGTTAAGGAGGGAATGAGGATAGTTGAGAGTTAATAGTTAATAGTTTAGAGTTAATAGTTAATAGTTTAGAGTTTAGAGTTGGGAGTCAGTTTTAAGTTTCAAAATGAACGTTAAGACATTTATTGACAGGCCGTTGTTTTCTATCGTCATAAGCGTGTTCATAGTGGCGTTGGGGGTGATTGCGCTCACTTCACTGCCGGTGGAAAAATATCCCGACATCGCACCTCCTACCATCAACGTGTGGGCTTCCTATCCGGGTGCGAGTGCGGAGACCGTCCAGAAGAGCGTGGTGACGCCCTTGGAGGAGGCCATCAACGGCGTGGAGGGAATGACCTACATGAAGTCGTCGGCAAGCAACGGAATGGCAAGTGTCACGGTCTATTTCGAACAGGGCTCGAATGCCGATATGGCGGCCGTAAACGTGCAGAACCGTGTGATTCAAGCTCAAGGACAGCTGCCTGCCGAGGTACTGCAAATTGGCGTCTCCACTGAGAAACAGCAACCCGGACAGCTCCGCATCATCGCCTTGGAAAGTCCAGACGGCACCTACGACGAGAACTTCCTAAGCAACTATTTCTACAACAACCTCCGGCCCGCCATCCTGCGCATCAACGGTGTGGGCAAGGTGGAGGTATGGGGCGCGCAATACGCCCTGCGCATTTGGCTGAAGCCCGACGTGATGGCACGTCACTCGCTGATGCCAAGCGACATCAGCGCAGTATTAGCGGAGCAGAACATTGAAGTTTCGGTGGGCGCACTGGGCGAGAACTCCGACAACGTGTTCCAATATTCTTTAAGATATACAGGCCGCAAGACGGAACTCTCCGAATTCGAAAACATAGTCATTGCCTCCTTGCCCACGGGTGAGGAAATGCGGCTGAAAGATGTGGCCGATATTGAGTTGGGACAGTCGGATTATGCCTTCACAAACCGCATCAACGGCCACCCGGGCGTAATGGGTGCGGTACATCAGGTTGCAGGCTCCAATGCCACCAAAATCAATCTTGAAATTGACCGACTCATCCGCGAGGTGGAGCAGTCGCTGCCCAAGGACATCAAAATTGTCACCTTCGACAACACCAACGATTTCCTCTTCGCCTCCATCCGCGAGGTGGTGGTGACGCTCATCATCGCCATCCTGCTGGTGCTGGTGGTTGTCTTCTTCTTCCTCCAGGACTTCCGCGCCACGCTGATTCCTGCCATCGGTATCGTGGTGTCGCTCATCGGCACCTTCGTCTTTATGAAGGTGGCGGGATTCTCTGTCAACCTGCTGACGCTCTTCGCGCTGGTGCTGGTTATCGGTACGGTGGTGGACGACTCTATTGTGGTGGTGGAAGCGGTGAAAGCCAAGTTTGATACGGGCTGCAAATCGGCCTACAACGCCTCAGTTGATGCGATGAAAGGGTTGGCAGTCACGCTGTTTACCACAACATTGGTGTTTATGGTCATATTTATTCCCGTGTCGTTCATGGGCGGCACCACTGGCATCTTTTTCAAACAGTTCGGTTTGACGATGGCGGTGGCGGTGGGCATTTCGTTCCTCAATGCGTTGACATTGGCACCGGCGTTGTGTGCGTTGATTTTGAAACCGGTGTCGGTAGAGACGGTGCATGCACCGTCTCTACAATCGCGAATCCAAAATATCTACAAATTGGTTTTCAATACCCTGTTAAAACATTACACCGGCATGGTGCATTGTTCCCTCCACCGCAAATGGGTGGTGGCCGCCAGCGTGGCAGTTGCCATCGTGCTGATGGTGGTGCTGTTCAAGGTGGTGCCTACGGGCTTCGTCCCAAACGAGGATATGGGCAATATTTTCGTAGAGATTAATACGCCTGCGGGCTACACAATGGAGAAGACCCGCGAGGTGATGAACCGCGTCAGCAACCAGATTCAGCAGTTGTCATCCGTCGAAGCGGTAGGCGGCGTGGTGGGTGTAGGAGCGGGCAGCAACGGTGCCTTCGTCTATGCGCAGCTGAAACCCTGGAAGGAGCGTAAGGGTTACGAGAACTCCTCGGCAGGCGTGATGGAACAGATTAACGGGTTATTGGCGCAAGAGCGCGAGGCAGAATCGTTCGCGATGGAGCCGGGCATGATTGAGGGTTATGGTGGAGGCGGCGGTTTCGAGTTCTCGGTGCAGGACCGCAACGGCATGGACATCCGCACACTAAAAGAGATTACCGACCATTTTGTGGAGAAACTGCAAGAACGCCCTGAAATTGGCGATATCTATTCCAACTACGATGTCAACTACCCGCAATATCGTGTGGATGTGGACGTTTCGCGCTGCAAGAAGGCTGGCGTGTCGCCCTCCACGGTACTCAACGAACTGGGAGCCTATCTTGGTGGGGACTATATCTCCAACTTCAACAAATACGGCAAAGTCTATCAAGTCACCGCACAGCTGCGTCCCGAAGACCGCATCCGTCCCGAGTCGCTCAACCAGCTTTTCGTACGGTCCGAAGAAGGTGCCATGCTGCCGATTGGCCTGTTCGTGACACTCACAAAAGAATATATGCCGCAGACGCTGAGCAGTCACAACATGTTCCGCTGCATCGATGTGAGCGGCAATGTGGCGCAGGGCAGCAGCACGGGCAGTGCCATCAAGGCCATCCAAGAGGTGGCGGCGAAGGAGCTGCCGGTAGGCTACAGCGTGGAGTTCAGCGGAATCACCCGCGAGGAGAGCCGCACATCGGGCCGCGTGGTCATAATTTTCATCATCAGTGCGCTGTTCGTTTATCTGGTGATGGTCGCTTTGTATGAAAGCCTCTTTATCCCTATGGCTGTGATGCTGTCGGTGCCATTCGGATTGGTGGGCAGTCTGCTGTTCGCGAAACTCTTCGGCGTGGAGAACAATATTTATATGCAGATTGGCCTTATCATGCTGGTAGGTCTGCTGGCGAAGACTGCCATTCTGATTACGGAATATGCCTCGCAGAGACGATTGGGAGGACTGTCTGTCCGCGATGCCGCCCTGCAGAGCGCAAGGGAGCGTCTGCGTCCCATCCTGATGACCTCCCTGACGATGATTTTCGGCATGTTGCCCCTGATGTTCGCTACAGGCGCGGGAGCCAACGGTAGCCGAACCATCGGTGTTTGCGTAGTGGGCGGCATGTTGTTCGGTACGCTCGGCCTCCTCGCCACCGTCCCCACTCTTTTTACAGTTTTCCAGAAAATACAAGAGAGATTCAAACCCATTGAAAAAAAAGAGGATATGCTATGAAAAGACTTGTTTGCCTTTTAGTCTTCGCCATTTGGTTGAAAACGCTTGATGCGCAAGCGTGGCGGCAGCACTTCCCCGATTTACTGCTGCAAGGCTACATCGTCGAAGCTATGGAGCACAACAGCGACTTGCAAACGGCACAGCTGTCGTTGGAACAGTCGGAAGCGATGCTGAAGCAGGCACGGCTGAATTATTTGCCGGGCGTGACCTTGTCCCCCTCCGGCTCGGTGACGAAAGCGCATAACACATCTGCGACTTATACATACGAGCTTCCGCTAACCATGAACTGGGAACTTAACTTTGGCGGCAAACATCACTATCAGAAGGAGATGGCAGCGGCAGAACTGAAAAAGGATTCAGCACAACTACACTATGCCCAAATACAGTTGGTGGCAGAGGTGGCTAATGCATATTACACCTTGGTGATGCTTGACCGCCAGAGGACAGTCACGCAAGAAGGCGTCCAAAACCAGAAGGAGAGCCTGCGGGTGCTGCGGGCGTTGAAGGAAATGGGACAACAAAACGAGGCGGCTGTCAACCAGGCGGAGGCATCCTATAATGCGGTGATGGCCTCGCTTCCAGCACTCGAAGCCCAAATACGTAAGACAGAAACAGCTCTCTGCCTGCTACTTGGCCGCCAGCCCGACAGCATTGCCCGTTCCACATGGGATAATGTCGGTTCTGTCGTTATGGATGCCTGCCAGACGATAGCGTTGGAGACATTGTCTGCACGCCCAGATGTGTTGGCGGCGGAATACCAGTTAAGGGCTTCTTTAAGCAACGTAAAGGTGGCTCGTTCAGAGTTCTACCCTACCCTATCCATTAGCGGCACGGTGGGCTGGACCAACAACAGCGGTGCGACCATCAATCCTACCCAAATCTTACTTAACGCCATCGCTTCGCTCACACAGCCCTTGTTTGCCCAAGGAAGGCTGAAAACCAATCTGAAGGTGGCTAAAGCGCAGCAGGAGCAGGCACAAATTGCCTTTGAGAAAGCCTTGCTTACTGCGGGCGGCGAGGTACGCGATGCTTTGGCCGGCTGTCAGGCCTGCCAGCGGCGCGAAAAGGCCCGAACCCAACAAGTGGAAGCCAGCCGCAAGGCATACGAGAACAGTCGTGAGCAGATGCGCTATGCCGGTGCCACTTATCTTGAGGTACTAGTTGCCCAAAGCAGCTGGCTCGACGCGCAACTGCAACAAACCGCCGACTGGCTTGAAAAACAACAGAGTTTCATTAATCTATACAAAGCAATATGTCCGGAATAGTCACTCTTTCACCCCTGCAACCCGATGACCGCGAGCAGTTCATCCTCGACAACCAATGGGCGTTCCGCTACGGAGCGCAGCAGGAAATGACGAAGCAGCGAGAGCAAAGCCAAACTTGCTTGAGTTTTGCCGAGTCGCGAAGGAATTCGAGCGCAGCTCAATTTGGTCTGCGCAACACCCGCACCAAAGAAGGCGAAGAGGTCATCTCGCGAACCACTATCGAAAACTCCATTGATGGAGAGAACGCTGAATCCTACCGTATCCTATTGGACGGCGAGAAAGTCGGTGGTGTGGTGCTGCGGATTAACCATGCAAAAGCCTTCGGTGAACTGGAACTGCTCTTCGTCTGTCCCGAAGTCCACAATAAAGGCATTGGCCAGGCGGCGTGGAAAGCCATTGAGGCGATGCATTCCGAAATCAAGGTCTGGGAATGCATCACGCCCTATTTCGAGAAGAGGAACATTCATTTCTACGTGAACCGCTGCGGCTTCCACATTGTGGAGTTCTGGAACAAATACCACCACGGCCCCGCAATTCCAGACGAGGAAGTTGGTAACTGGAGCGAGGATGATGAGATGTTTGTTTTCAGGAAGGTGATACCGTAAATCGGTTTCGCCCTCGGCTTTGTGCTGATGATGGTTATGGACGTGATGCTAAACTAATCCGTCAATCCAGCATCCTTCCAACGGCTTCATAGAGAATTTATTGTAGTCTGCAACGCCTCCAGAAAACGTGCCGCATCGCCGCCGTCCATCTGCACATGATGGAATTGGAAAGAGACCGGCAGTGTAGTCTTGAACCAGCCTTTACGATGTTTCCCCCACATCACCATCGGATTGAGAAACTTGTCGGTGTATTGGTTGGTGATGCTGTCGAGTTCGGTCTGTATCATTGCCGACGTGCCGACAATCATGTATCCTTCAAGGGAAGTGCTTTGGCATTCCTCCGCCACCTTGGCGGTCGATTGCAGGTAGTCGCGATTGAACTGCTGCATGTCGGTGGAAAATGGTATGTCGCACGAATTGATGCCTCCCTTGCGGTTGCGCACCACCACGTTGATGGCAATCCTGTCGTAACGGTACAGCTTTCCGTTCTCAGGCAGAAGATATAACTCGCCGGTTTCGCTGGCGGTCTTGCCTATACACCAGCAGAGAAGCATATTGAATTTCAGGTTTTTGCGCTTGCATATCTTATGCAGCCTCGTCACGTCAAAGGTCTTCGTGAGCGTCACCATCGGCATTGGTGAGTTCAGCCACATCTCGAAAGCGTATGCCCTGTTGGTTTCTTGCGGATTGATTTCCTGTTTCATAGTTTATAATGAAAGGAGTATTAGTAAAATATCGATGAAGTTGGAATATGGTATCGGGCGGCAGTGACATCATCAACAATCACCCGTATTATATCATGGGTTACCGCCTGTATGCGAAAGGCGATATAATCCTCATCTTCATAAATGTACTCATCCACCAAATAGGCATTCCCATGCTTATCCTCATCGGTTTCGGCATCGCCTTTTTTCAGAAACGCCCGACCTTTCAATGTGTATTCCTTTTCCCCATCTTCCAAATCCAGCTTCACATCGCGCAAATCGATATAATAATTGAAAATCAAAGTGTCGTGTGCCGACTCCACCTCAAGTTGTTGACGAAGGGATGTGTTTTTGTCATACGATGAATATCTGCCGCTCCACAAGGAGCTGTCCAACGGATTCTGATGCACATAGAGTTTACCATCGGACAGCCTATAGAATGTAGTAGTATGCCAACTTCTCACGTCAAATGTCCAGTCTGCCTCTATGCGTATGAAATCCCTTTCCTCATCGAAAAAACACTCATATTTGTCCGGATTACCGAACTCGGAACCTACCGTATAGCATGGTTTTTCAATGAGACCATCCTGTTTATACATGACAAATAATCCTGGATCAATCATAGAATTTGGTTCATGATATACAACATAGCGGTCGTTGCTCCAAATTCGGGTGTCTTTGCCCAAAACACCCACAATGGCTGCTACAAAGAGAAAATAACCTATTCCCAAAACAGCGACAACACTGATGAGCAGTTTCAATGCCCAGTGCAAATTTCTGATTGCGTAGAAGAGGCATAATATTCCATAAATTACCACCATAAAGAAAGCGGCCCGATAAATCCACACATCAATTTGATAAATCAGATGCGAGCCGTCGTCAAGGATGAATATGCACATTAACCCCATCACCAACAGCACCAACGCAATGATGCCGATAACCCTACGTAAAATTTTGATTCTCATAAATTTATCTCAAATTAAGATTCTTTTTTGCCTCGGCGCAATTCTCCCAGATGGCGCCAACCTTTTTGCAGCTCTCCTTATCTGCGCAGTCGCCGCAAGTCTCAAAACCTTTGGCGATTACACATTTATGCACCTCGCACAGATGGCTGCAGAAGTAGAACTTCGGCCCATCCACACGGCAACCGGTGCAATTGATGCTCTCAGGTGTAATCTGGTCAGTATGATTCATCTCGCACCATTTCTTCGCAACCTCAATGCGCATCCTGTCATCGTTCCTTATCGTGGCGATGCGGGCTTCACAAGTCTCGCAGTTTATGCCACAGCACGCTATCATTCTGTTCATATTCATCCGTTTCAGTTCTTGATGCTCACACCGCCCATGAAGTTGCTTGCGGTGATGTTGAGTCGTTTTGCACCGGCTGTCTGGTTGGCGATGGTGTCGTTATTGACACCGCCGAGGAAACTGTGGTTGTTCACAAAGACCTGCATGTCGGAAGGGACAAACAGCTCCACTCCGCCCATAAAGGTGTGTATCTCAATCTCCGCATTGTCGTCGATGAGCGCCTGACGGAGATCCATGCGGATTCCTCCGCAGAAGGTCTCCAGTTTTGCGCCATGGAACGGTTCGCCATTATAGCGGTAGGAGTCACCTGAAAATGAGACGGAGCAATGTACCCTCCCCTCCTCTTTCGGAACGGGAAGCGATTTCATGTGCCAGTCGTTTTTCCTGTCACCTGAAAGGAAATGCAGTCCGGCAAGCAATGCAGTCGCCGCCAGCACATAATGTGTCCATGGCTGCCCCCACACTCCGCTGAAGTCCCAAATGCCAAGGAGGGTTGAAAGCCACATCGCGCCCCCCGCCAACAAAACGATTCCAATAATAAATTTCTTCATATCCAACGCATTTTAAAATTTGAATGTCTTATAACGCCAATGAAAGATTATTATTGTGTACCGTTGCACATTTCGGCACTACTGCCTCTTCGGTTTTATTGTCCGTAAGAGAGCGCAAACCGTAGCGGTCAAATTTTCCATTCCTGTTGGAACACCTGTTCAAACAAATCCGTTTCGCGTTTCGATATTCCCAGGCTGACTGCCACATTCCGCCAGCTTTTGACGGCGGCAGCTACTTCACGGATGATGCCGGAGGCCTCCACCCTGCCAATCATGTATTCTTCCGAGGCTTCAAGAAGAAGGTTCAAATCGGCCTTGTTCGTCGAGGAGGAGATG
>JAEEGI010024054.1_pt1 | contig 11904 bp, 16 predicted proteins | sample 8958751 | NCBI WGS metagenome assembly JAEEGI01 (sample SAMN16246545, study PRJNA631951) | gut metagenome | biome: gut microbiome; feature: rumen; material: KS-attached | host: Bos | place: Iran: Karaj | collected 2018-10 | reverse complement strand
CATTCGCAAGTCTGTCAAGTCTAAGCAAAAAGCAAAGGATGCAGCCACTGATGCTTTCAATAAGGCCAAGAAGGCTGTTGATGAGAACACCACAGCAATCTCAAAAGGGGAGGAGAAACTGAAAGAGGCAAGCCGTTCACTCGAAACGTTGAAGGACAAGGTTTTGGCCGAAATCGAACGATTGAAGACACGAGCACAATCTGCCCTTGATGCATTCATAAGCGAACAGAAGAAGATCGAGAATCAAGATCTCGATGCCCTCCAAAAGGCAAAATTTCTTGCCGACCAGAAGAAGAACGACCTCCTTGGTGCAATCCGTATTCGTACGGATATCGAAACAGACAACCTGCAAATCAAGACGTACGAAGCCGATATTCAAAAATGTACCGATAGGAATCGGGAAATCAGCGAAAAATTAACGAAGTTCGACATTGAGTCTCAGTCCAAGGAGTTGGAGACCCTCCATAAGACCTATACGCTGATGACCAGCGAGAACTGGAAGGAGCATCGTGCTGGCCTCCAGGAAGGGAAACCTTGTCCATTATGTGGTGCTGTCCATCATCCTTATGCGTCTGATGATGACTTCTTACCTGTCGTCAACGATCTTTATGATATTATTGTTCAGAAGCAGAAGGCGTTGAATGAGTCGCAGAAAGAAATGAATGAATTGTCGAGGGAGCACAATCAAAACACGGGCAAGATAACTACACTCCAGAGCGCTGTCAAGACGCTGAAAAAAGAACTTACGCGTCTTGAATCAGAATGGCTTTCCCTACAGCCGAAATATCCCGAATGGCCTTTGGCATCCACTGCCCTAAAGGCGCTTCTCCCCGCAATTACGCAAGAGGCGAATGCTGCCGACAAGGCACTGAAGGATTATAATGCAATCATCAAGAATGTGAACCAGCTGCACAAAGAAAAGGAAAAGGCAGAGGCAGAGGTAATTAAATATAAGGAAGAAAGCGACAAGCAGATTAAGGATGCTGAAGAGAAGCAGAAAGGTTATGATACGGAACTGAAGACCGAAAAGGGGAAAACCGCCAACCTTATTGCGCAACAATCTGAGAAAGAAACTGCTCTTGCCGAGGCCGTTATAAGCCTGGAGGAAGCCAATAGCGAGGTAATGGCCAAGCAACAAGACATTAGGAATGAGATAGGAAACAATGACCCCGATGCCTTCGAGAAGACGCTCACCGATGCCAAGACAAATGCAGAGACGGCCGTCAACCAGAAGACAGAGGACATCGGCAAACTCAATTCGGATCTCACCGGCATAAGAGGTAGGATAGAGTCAACAATGGGAGCAAGAGCCGAGAAGGAGAAGGCACGTGGCCTGAAAGTCTCCCGATTGGAAACGTGGCTCGAAGATTACATTGCTAACCCTCAGCATCAGCAGAAACTCGACTTGGCTGCTATTGCGTTACTCTTTGCTGCCACCGATGACTGGGAGGAGATTCGATCCCGCCAAAAAGAGTTGGCCGCAGCGTTGACTTCTGCTGAAACTTCGTTGAAGATCGAGAAGACCGCACATATGGAGCATCAACAGCTGAAACCTGAGAAAACGAAGGAAGATCTTGCCCTCCGCAGGACAGAACTGGAGAATCGTTCCACCACAGAACTTGTCGAGTTGCAAGCCCGGCTGCAGCGCCATGAGCAAGCCATGCAACTGATGGGTGCTATGTACGAGCAGAAGAAGGAAGCGGAAACCCTCCTGGAGGAATGGAAACAGATTTCCGATGCCGTTGGAGGATCCGAAGGAAAGATGCTCCGCAAGATAGCCCAGTGCTACACGCTTCATTTCCTCGTTGAACATGCCAATGCAGAAATCCGCAAGTTCAACAGTCGTTACGAACTGCAGCATGTCAAGAATTCCCTGGGCATACGCGTCATCGATCACGACCGTGCTGATGACGTTCGCGATACCACCTCTCTGTCGGGAGGTGAGACCTTCATCGTCTCTTTGGGGTTGGCCTTAGGCCTTTCCTCACTATCTTCACGCAACATCTCGTTCGAGAATCTGTTCATCGACGAAGGCTTCGGCACACTCGATTCTGACACGCTTGCCATTGTCATCGACTCTCTTGCAATGCTACAGTCATCCCAAGGGAAGAAGGTCGGTGTCATTAGTCACACCAGCACCATGTTCGAGCGAATCACTACCCAGATACAAGTCATCAAGAATGGCAATTCCGGTAGCAGCTACATCAAGATCTATCCTTGATTTCTAACTTATTTGTGAAATAGCACTCTGACGGCCGTCATAATGCCATTTCCGATTGGAGCATAACCATTTCTGTTCAAGATTGGTCATTCTTCGGTAGAATAAAGTACTCTGTCGGCCGTCAGGACACAAAAATTAAAATTAGGGTTCAAGATTAAACCAAATAATAATTAATGTAGTCAAAAACAGAAAAACCCTAAAATTATGAAATGTATCTTATTAATTAGAGTTTCTACAGAGAGACAAAGTTTTGATTCCCAAACTCAGGAAGTAAAGAAAAGAGCACTCTATGATGGTTATAAAGAAGAGGATATAATTATTATAGAGGATAAAGAAAGTGCAGTTAAACTTAGTGAAGCAGAAAGAAAAGGCTTAAACAAAATGAAAGCCTTTATTGAAGCAGATAAAGAAATTAATTGTATTTATGTTTGGGAGATCTCAAGAATTAGTAGAAGAATGAAAGATATCTTTTCTATAAGAGACTATCTAAAAGAAAAGAAGGTGCAGTTAGTAATTATAAAAGAAGGTATAAAGATTTTTGATGTAAAGAAAGATTTTGCTTTAGACTCTATTGCAAATATTGTTTTTTCTATTATGGGAAGTTTTGCAGAAAGTGAAGCAGAAACACTAAAAGAAAGAGCAAGAAGAGGTAAAGAATATAAGAGAAACTTAGGAAAGTTTATAGGAGGGAATAAATTGTTTGGTTATAATGTTATTGATAAGAATATTGTAATTAATGAAGATGAAGCCAAAGTTGTTAAGTTAATATTTAATTTATATTGTATCAAAAAATATAATTGTTATGATATAGTTGATTATCTAAATAGTAATGGTTTTAAAACAAATAATGGTGCATTATTTAATGAAGGTAAAGTAAGTAAGATATTAAGAGAAAAGAGATATATTGGAGAAACAAAAGGTTTTCCACAGATTATTATTAAATCTATGTTTGAAAGTGCATCTTTAAAGAGAGAAACAAACAAGTGGCACACTAAATATAAAAACAATAATATCTATTTTGGTAGTAAATTGTTGTTTTCCCTTAAAGATGGGAAGGCTTTAGTTATGTCCCCTCAAATTAGTGATTGCTCTTATAGTTGTAAAGCAAATGGGATGTCTATTAATATTAATGTAATAGATAGTCTTTTGTGGGCAGCAGCAAAAGCATATAGAAGATTAAAATTAAATTCAAATGTAGAAAAGGATAAGATTATTGAAAGAATAAATGAGGAAATAAATAATAAAAAAAGTCAGGAAGAAAATCTATTAAAAAATAATGAGGAATGTCAAGATAGAATAGATAAAATTGAGATAAGATTAAATAAGGGTAAAATTAGTGAAAAAGCAGCAGAAAAATTAGAAAGTAGTTATGTAAAAGATATTGAAACAAATAATAGATTAATTGAGAAACTTAAAACAGAAATAGAAGGTTTAAGAAATGATATATTAGAGTTGGATCAAGTCAGGAATGAAAAGAGTGAAGAGTTAGATTTAATTAGAAGTGATGTAGATAAGAAGAGAATTATAGATGAAGAGATAGGCAGAGTAGAAATAGTAAGAATATATAGGGGTAAATATAGAGTATTAATAAAGTTTGGTCAAAGAATAGTAAAGGGAATTAAAGAGTATATAGTTATTAGTAATTCAAAGCAGAAATTGATATATCAAGAATATGTAGAGAATCAGGAAGAAATAAGAGAATATAATGAGAAGATATTAAAGGGTGAAGAAGCCAAAAAACCACAAAAGAAAATAGGTTTAGAGTTAATGAATATAAATATAGTAGAAAGGATTAAAAAGGCAAATTAAAACACTCTAAAACCTAAAGAAATGGAAATGAAGATCTTTTTTCCATAAGTTGATTTCCTTTTAATGGGAAGTCCACTTTTCCACCTAAACTTTTCCATTATATGGCTTAATTAATTAATTAGGCAAAATTGAAATAGAATTATTAATAGTTTTATTTCTTATTCATTAAACTAAAATCAATTTTAGCAGCATCAAAGTAGGCATAAATTAAAGGCAAAGATTATTTTAGTTTAATAGTTGTTTCTATTAATTTAAGGGCAGTATAGAAATATATTGCCCTTTTATTATGAAACTAATAAAATGGAAATAATTGCAGTTTTAAAAGCCTTATTTCCTCAAATATGAATAATGAAGTTATATATCTCTATTAAGTGCTAAAAAGTGGGTGAAGGCAGAATTAGAAATAGTTTTGCCTTCATTTATTAAATAAAATTTAATGGAGATCTATAATAATAAAAAATGCAAATATAAACACTTAAAACACTTAATTATGGAGAATGATTTTTTAGGTAATTTAGAAGCAAATAAAGTAAGACAGAAACTAAATAATTGTAATGTTTCTATTGTTCCTTCATTAAGTCAAAGTAATAAAAGTTATTTATAGACTTTTGGATGTATATTATAGAATCTATATTAGTTTGAATGTTTTAAAGAATGTAGGGGATGGAAATATAGTGATAAAGCAGATGAATTTAATAATATCAAGAAAACTAAAGTCCCCTCTTTTACTTTAACAAGTTGGGTAAATGATGGAGTTTCTATTAAAGAAGCAAAACAGATCAAAAACCCTTTTATTATAGTTGATATAGATAAGGATTATTTATGTCAAACAGATAGTGAAGAATTCAGGAAGATAAATAGTTTTCCTTTTGTTGTTGGATCTTCAGTCTCATTTAGTGGTTTTGGTTATTGGTCAGTAGTAGAATTTAGTGAATAGATCAAAACTCAGGATGAATTTAAGGAAATGTTTAGGCAGTTAAAGGAGTATTATGAGAATGAGGATATAGAATTAGATGATAGTTGTTGTAATATAAATAGATTGAGAGTTATAAGCCCTTATGATTTTATTTATAATGATTATTATAAGCAGTAGTTTGAGGTAGATCAAAGTAAAATAAAGAAGCAAAAACAGAGGAAAATTATTAATGATAGTTATGAGTTGAATGATATTGATTGCCCTTATATTGAAGAGTATATAGAGGGAGAAATGTATAAAGTTAGGTATAGATGGGCAAACACACTTTATAATTGTTTTCAGGAAGAGGGATATGATCTTTATAGAAAGATTTTATCTAAAGATCAAGCAAGTGATGAAGAGTTAGATAATATATGGAAAACAGCATCAAAAGGTGATCAAAGCAGTTATAAAAGATATATAGAGTTATTAAAGGTAATTGGAATAATAAAATAATTATGAAAATAAAGAAGTACTTAGCAGAGATAAAGGATGAATTATTAAGCCTTATTGATCAAAATAAAGGATTGTATATAATTGCAGGTTGTGGTTGTGGAAAATCTTATTTTGTCAAAGAGGTATTAATGAAGAGATATATAGTCCTAAATGTTAATTTTCTAAATATTGCAAATAATTAGAATTTTAGTGAAAGTTATATAGAGGGAGGATCTAAAGTCTCTTAGATTGATGGCTTTTGCAGTAGATCTATAAATGTCAAAAACTTATAGTATATTAGTGAAGAAGCAGCAAATAATTTTGATCTATTAGTTTTGGATGAAGTTCAAGAATTATGGTTTTCTTCAAACTATAGGAAAGAGTCAGGTGATCTATTAATAGAGCAGTTAAAAAGATTTAAGAAGATTTTTGTTTTAACCGGGACACCTTTAACCGGAGTTGATCTTATTAATGAATTGGGATTAAAGGTTATTGAAATAGAAAAGGAGTCAAAAGAGGAAAAGGATAAATATGAGTTTAATTTAGTTTAGGGATTAAATTATAATAATATTGGTAGTTTTACTAAAGATCTTTTAGAGAAAGGCAAAGCAGTTATTATTAAAAGTGATAAAAACAGATAGGGAATTAGAGAAAGGCTCATTAAAGAAAATATAATATTTCAGGATATTTAGAGTAGTGATAGAGGAGTTTAGGGCAGTTGCACTTAGTTTTTAATAGAAAATGAAACTTTGCCTTTAGATTGTAATTGCTTTATATGCACCTCTATTTTAGTAGGTGCAGTAAATATTAAAGAAACAATTGAAGAAAGGGAAATAGTTTATATATGTTTTGTATAGGATATTGGGACACCTCATTAGTTAATATAGTTAATGGGTAGATCAAGAAACCAAAAGAAAGTAATATATATAGGTTTTGATGAAGCAAAGGATTTTGATATTTCTTTTTCTCATATCATTTATTAGAATTAGGAAAGCCTTTTTGAGACTAAAACAAATTTAGAGAAAGAAAGGTTAATTAGTAGTAGTTTTAAAGAAGCAAATGATTGGAAGAAATATTTAGTAAATTAGACAGGTGGTGAAATATTATATAAATCTTCAAATGTAAATAAAAAAGATGAAATAAAAGAGGATAAATATGATTGGTTTAAGTTCATAAAATTAGCAAAAGAAAATAATTAGTTAGATAATTATAGTATTTCTTTTGTAGTTAAGAATGGTAAAGAGCCAAAAGTAATAGAGTCACCAAACAGAAAGTTTGTTAATTATATTTATTGTGATAAAACACAGAAAGGGAGAAATATATTAAAACTATTGGATCTAAATTTTAATTTAGAGTCTTTTGATGATAAGAAATTGAGCACTTTATGTTATATATATGAAGTGGCAAAGATATTTTCATATTTATCTTCAAAAGGGAGTGAATTAGAAAAGGCTTTATTTAGTGATTTAAAGAATGGATTAATTAATATTAATAGTGAGTCCTTTAAAACTTAGTTTAGTTTATTGTTGAAGATCAAAAGGCTTAAAGATGGGGAATCTCAGGATTTAACAAAGGTTGATATTAAGAGGAAGATAGAAAAGCCTTATGAAGTTATCATTAATTTCCCAAAAACTTTTTCAGGAATAATTAGAGACAAAGATATTTTCTTAAATTATTTATAGGATGGAATCTTTAAAAATGTTTTTGATGATGAATATAATTGTTATATTGAAAGTCAAAAGGAAAGATTAAGCAAAAGAGGATTTTAGAAACAGAAAGTAAAGGTAATTAATGAAAACAAAAAGTATCTTTAGGGTAAATTAGGAAAGGTTTATAATAGTGTTGAGGAATGTAGGAAGGATCTAAAAATAGGTCATTCTACTTTAGCCAAACTTATTAAAGAGGGATTTATTCAAAAAGTGGAAATATAAATGTCTATTTATATATAATAAAACTAACTTTTATAGTTCCACTTTTTGGGGATTAGTAAAGGCAAATAGTTATGAAGATAGTAAATATAATAGAAGAAAGGTAGTTTGGGGAATTAAGTAAGATTTCCCCAAATGTAAATGAAAGAAGTTGTATAGTTTTCCCAAATTTTTATAGAAGGGAAAAAAGGTATGGCTTAGGCACAAGTAAGGATAAGCCAAGTAGAATAAAAGAAATAGAGGATCAAGTTAATTTAATAAAGGAAAAATATTATGGATCAGGTGATAGTAGTAAGGCATAAAGGAAATGTAGATGATTTTATTAATGATATGAAGTCATATATTAGTAGATTCAAAAAAGATAGTTTCTTTAAGGAAATTGAAGTTGTTAAAGGGACAAAGATTAAAGCAGAGAATTTAGTTATTTTCTATGATAGAAAAGAAGTCCTTATAGATCTTTTTGATGATATTTATAGATTAAAAAATAATATATAGTTCTATGATATTAAGAATTTCCTTTTTGGTCAGGATAAAATGTTAATAGAAAAACAGACTTTATATTTAGTATGTTTAAGTCAAAGTAAATTATTAGATGTAGAGATGTTTAAGAGCAAATTAGAGGATAAGGATAATTATTTTGGTAAATAGATCTTATTGTATTATAAAAAGGGGATTGAGCCTTTAACAGATGTCTCATATTATGAGGATGATCAAACAGCCAAAATTAATTAGTTGACTCTTATAATGAGATAGTCTCATAAAACAGAGGATAAGATCTATTATTTATGGAGATTTTTAACAGAATATGGGCAAGACTCTTTAGATTTAATAAAGGATGAGTTAACCCCTGATCTATGGGAATATTATAAATTAATAAGTAGTGGCAAAATAAAAGTAAGTAGGAGTACTTTAAGAGAGGTAAGAGTTTTGCCACTTATTAAAAGATATTTATTAAGAAATGAAATTAGAGATTATTTAAGCAAAAAGATGGAAGAGAATTTTTACACAAACAAAGAATTAAAGAGTTTTATAGATGAAGCATATAAGGTTTTTGAAATAGATCTTATTGCAAAAGCAAGTGATATAAGTTTGTGGTTTCACACTTATAAAACAAGCAAAAATAAAGTTAATGGTAATTTTGTAGGTTAAGTTATGGAAGAGTGGAAAAAGATAGATGGATTTCTTCATTATGAGGTAAGTGATCAGGGAAATATTAAAAGTCTTTATAGTGGTAAGTTATTAAAGCCTAAAATTAATTGGAATGGTTATTTATAGGTTGGTTTATATGAGGATGGTAAAATGTATGGTAAATTAGTCCATAGATTAGTAGCAGAGGCTTTTGTGCCAAACCCTCAGGGGAAGCCCTCAGTAGATCATATTAATATGAATAAGCAAGATAATAGAGCAGTTAATTTAAGATGGCAAACACGAAAAGAATAGATGAATAATTAGGATCAGGATTATAAAACAAATAAATTAAGTGAAAAAGCAAAAAATAAAATGAAAAAATATAGAGAAGCAAATAAGGAAAAAATAAAAGAATATCAAAAAGAGTATTATGAAGCAAATAAGGAAAAAAGAAAAGAGTATTATGAAGCAAATAAGGACAAATTTAAAGAATATAGAGAAGCAAACAAGGAAAAAATAAAAGAACAAAAGAGATTGTATTATTTAAAACACAAGTCAAATTAATTGGTATGGATGGATTAATATTAAACAAACAAGACCAAAGAATTTTAGAAAAGATTTTAAAGAGAAAATCTTTTTATGAAAAGAAATATAATATCATTTTAACAGATGATATTATAAAGAAAAGTTTCTTATTAGAGAAACAAATGTTAGTTGAATTATATAAATAATATTATTGTATTATGAAGACACAGAATGATTATTTTAATGAAAAGTTGTATTGGTATTTCAGTGCAGCATTTAAAACACTTAATAAGAGATTTCAATTTTCTCAAATTGATCTAAAAGAGTTTAATAAGTTATATGAGAAATTTTTAAAAGTTATTTAATTATGATAGAGTTTTTGATATTTTTAATAGTTTCTTTTATAATTATTTCATTTTGCATTTATTGCTCTTTGCCTAAAAGTCATTTTGAGGAAATGAGAAATTATTTAGAAGATTGTAGAAGAATAGAGCATAGAATAAAGGGGGGTATGGATGAGGATTAAAAACTTAAAGGAAAACCCCACGACTACCCTTCTTCATCTACACAAGCAAATTTTAAACTTTTTAGCCTTATGTTAATTAATTATATTTTCTTTTTAATAGATATTGCTTTATATATAGTAGTTATCTATATTTTATTTAGTTGTATTAAACAAATTAAAAAACTTAATAAAAGATTAAGATAGTCTTAGTCTTTAACTTTTAAAACAAAAATTTAATTAGTATGAAACAAATTTTTACAGACAAAGCAGGTTTTGGTGTATTAAATGGCATTAATGGCATTTAGAAAAGAATGATTGAAAATGTATCAGGTCTTAAAGTTGATGTAGAGTCTTTAAGAGATTTTATTAGTGAATCAAAGATTTTATCTAAATGTTCCTTTATTTCACACCACACCACAAACACAAAAGTTCCTTATATTTCAGGTAATAATGTAGATTGGAAAAGAGAAGGTGATAAAGTAGAGTTTATGGGAGGAATGAGTAATAAAGAGTTTTCACCTCATAGACTAACAGTTTGTGCATATATTAGCAAAATGTTACTCTCTCAAAATGATAGTTTTGATATATAGTTAAAAGAGTATTTAGTTAAGGCATTAGAGGAAAAATTAATTGAAACTATTTTAACTTCAAATGTAGGAGTAGTAGATGAAAAGCCAAATGGAATTTTCTATAATGTCCCCAAAAGTCCTCTTTCTTCATTAAATGATCTTATTGATCTATCTTATAATTTAGATTTAACAAAGAGTGATGATTTAGTTTATATTATTTCACCTAAAGCAAAACAGATGATCTTAAAGGAAGATATTAAGGCTTTTGATAATGATAAGTTGTTAGGTAGAGACTTTGTATTAGAAAATAAATTAGAGGATGGCTTAGTTGCTTATTTAGACCTTTCAAAACTTATGATTGCTTAGTTTGGAAACACAGAAATTGTTATAGATCCTTTTACTTAGATTGTTGCAGGTCTTCACGTGGTTTCTCTTAATAGTTATTATGATTTTGGTTATTTGGATAATGACTTTTTGAGAGTTGGAGATTTCAGTTTTGAGCAAAATAATGGTTAATTAAGGAAAAAACAAATTATTTCATTTCTTTATTTTGCTTTTTGTTTGCCAAAGTATAATTTTGTGGGTGAATTATTAACTCTTAATATTATAAGTTATGGCAGAAGAAAAAGAAAAGAAAGCAAAGAAAATTGGACCTCGAAGCTTTAAGTCTATCTTAAAAAGTCTAAAGACAAAAGAAAAAGAATTAGAGTCTATAAGTGCAGAAGAAGCAAAAGAATGTTTTGATCTTATTTCACCTCTTTATAAAAAGATTATTAATAAGATTGTTGATAAGAAAGAAGATCTAAAGAATAATTGTGAAAACTCTTATCAGACTCAAATAAGCAAGTTAGAGGCAGACAAAGAAGAAGAATTAAAAAGACTAAATAATATTGAAGAATTAAGCAAGCTTATTTAGTCTTTAAGACTTATTGGTTTAGAGGGATTGAATGTCCCTCTAAATCTCAAAACCTTAAACCCTTTTTTTAATTCATATGTCAGAGTACTCGATTCTGTCGCATCAAGCATTTTGTCGGCCGTGAGGATGCTTTCTTCAATCGCGAAAGTACTCTGTCGCCCGTCAGAGTACTCAATCTTTCAGAAACAAGCATTATGTCGGCCGTCACGATGCTCTATTCCCCCGAAATATGACCAATCTTGGCCAAGAATGGTCATTCTCCGATTGGAGGAAATACTCTGTCGCCCGTCAAAGTACTCAATCCTGCAGAAACGAGCATCCTATCGGCCGTCACGATGCTTCTTCCAGCTGCGGAAGTACTCTGACGGCCGTTACGATGCTTCCTCCGTCCGCGCAAATACTCTGTCGCTCGTCAGAGTACTCAATCTTCTAGCATCAAGCATCCTGTCGCCCGTCTCGATGCTTCCTCCGTTAGCGCAGGCATTCTACGCATAAAAAGCAAACCGTCCAAAAAGGGCGGTTTGCATATAGAAGTGATTGCAAAGTTTACGAATTCGACTACATTGTAGCAGTAAGGAAGGTGGCGTTGCCGAAGATGTAGAGCGTGTTTTCGGAGGCGGGCACGAGCAAGGTCTCGCCCTGGCGCACCTTGACGCCGTTGATGTTGGCTTCACCCCACAGGCAGACCACTACGACGAACGAGTCGCAATGGAAGTCGATCTGCTGCGCCACCTGCACGACCACGCGATGCACGATGAAGTAGGGGCAGTTGATGAGCTGCGTGATGGGACGGGTGCTGTCGTAGGATGTCCTGTACTCGGGCCACACCTGGTAGTCGATGGCATCCTTGGCCTGCTCGATATGGAGTTCGCGTGGCTTGCCATGGGCATCCTTGCGTCCGAAGTCATATACG
>JAEEGI010024052.1_pt1 | contig 11907 bp, 10 predicted proteins | sample 8958751 | NCBI WGS metagenome assembly JAEEGI01 (sample SAMN16246545, study PRJNA631951) | gut metagenome | biome: gut microbiome; feature: rumen; material: KS-attached | host: Bos | place: Iran: Karaj | collected 2018-10 | reverse complement strand
GATCGGTTTTACCGCATTCGGATGGATCAGATAATGCAGTTCGCTCTTCGCTTCTTTCAGAAGCAGCACGATCCTGGCCACTTTCACGCCGCCGCCCGTGGAACCGGCGGATGCGCCGAATACCATGAGAAGCAGGATGATCCATCTGCAGACGATCGGCCAATGGCTGAAATCTGCCGTGGAGAAGCCGGTGGTCGTCTGAATGGAAGCAGCCGTGAAGGCACTGTCTCTCAGGCTCAGGAAGAATCCTTTTGTACCCCCGATCTCCTTTGAATAGATAGAAATGAAGGTAACGATGGTCATGATGACCGCAGCTGTGAGGAAGATCGAAAGATAGGCCCTCAGCTCCTCGGATCTCAGCGCGTCTTTCCATTTACGTTTCAGGATCAGATAGTAAATGTTGAAGTTGACGCCGAAGACCAGCATCCAGAAGATCGCAAGCACGATGGACACGTTGTTGTAGGATGCCATGCCGTCGTTCCGCACACAGAATCCGCCGGTCCCGGCCGTGCCGAACGCGATGCAGACCGCGTCGAAGAAGTTCATGCCGGAGATCAGGTAGGTGATGATCATGATCACGGTCAGCACCGTGTAGATCCCGTACAGGACGATGGCTGTCTCTCTGACCCTCGGAACCAGCTTGGAAACCTGCGGGCCGGGGGATTCCGCCTTCATGATGACCATGTGGTTTCCGCCTCCGGAGAACGGAAGTATCGCAAGAAGGAGCACCAGAACGCCCATGCCGCCCAGCCAGTGTGAGAAGCTTCTCCAGAACAAGAGGCCTCTTCCCAGAGATTCCACGTCGGAAAGCACCGACGCGCCGGTCGTCGTAAAGCCGGAAACGATCTCAAAGAGCGCATCCATATAATGCGGTATCCTCCCGGAAAGGAAGAACGGAAGCGCTCCTACGACAGACATCAGGATCCAGGAAAGCGCCGTGCCGGCATAGCCTTCACGGGCGTAGAAATTCCCTTTGCGGTTTTTCTTTCTGGAAAGAAAGACGCCGGCGGTTCCCGAAACGACTGCGCAGATCAGGAACCAGTACCAGGTGTTTTCCCCGTAGATCATGGCAACGATCCCCGGGATCAGCATGGCGACGGCTTCAATTTTCAGCACCCATCCGATCAGATAGGCGACGATCCTGAGATTCATTTATGCCTCCGCGGCAATGTCGGAGAGCGAGCGGATCTGGTTGTCCGCCCGTGTGACGATGACAATGTGGTCGCCCTTTCGGATCACGTCGGAACCGGAAGGCGCAAGAAATTCACCGTTCCGGATGATCGCGCCGATGACGAGGTTCGGCTTTTTTCGAAGATCCTTGAGCATCACATCCGTGAGCCAGGAATCTTCCAGCACTTCATACTCCTGCGCTTCCGCTCTTCCGTCGGCAAGTTTATAAAGCGACGTGATGGAGGAGTCTCTGGACTCTTCCACCGCACGGACAAAACGGACGACCTCGTTGGCCGTGATCATTTTCGGCGCGATGAGGGAGCCGATATCCAGAGAATCCGGAATGTCTTCGGGTTCCAAATGGTTCACCTTGGTGATCATTCTCGTCCCGTAGTTCTCGCGGGCGATCATGCTCATCATGACGTTCTGCTCATCGATGCCGGTCACGGTCACCATGACGTCCGCGCCCTCAATGTTTTCCTCTCTGAGGAGCCCCTGGTCCGTGCCGCTTCCGTTGATGAAGGTCACGTCCTGATAGCGTTCTGACAGCGCGGTGCAGCGCTCTTCCCGGATATCGAAGACCTTGAAGTTCATGGGATTCTTCATCCGGTCACGCTCTTCCAGGATATAGTTTGTGATACGGCCTGCGCCGATCACGAACACCGAGCGGTGCGGTCTGAGGTTCGGGTCGCATTTCTTCAGGAATTTCATGGCCTCATCGGCATGTGCGATGAAGGAAATGAGATCGCCGGGGCGCATCTCGTCGTCGCCGGAAGGGATGATGATCTCCTGGCCTCTTTCGATCATGACGATGACCACGCTTCCGATGAACTTTTTATGAAGATCGCGAAGCGCAACGCCGACCAGCGGAGACTCTTTATTCAGACGTACCGTGACCATTTCCGCCTTGCCGTTCGAGAAGGACTCGATCTGCGTCGCAGAGGGAAAATGCAGAAGCCTGACCACCTCATGTGCGGTCAGCTTCTCCGGATTGATCACCAGCGAGATCCCCAGTTCCTTCTGAAGATAATCGATCTCGTTCTCGTATTCGACGTTTCGGATCCTGCAGACGGTCATGCAGTCACCCGCCTTCCGGGCGAACAGACAGATCAGCATGTTCAGTTCGTCCGATTCGGTGCAGGCTATGAGGAGGTCTGCCTTCTCCACGCCCGCTTCCTTCTGAACGTTCAGAATGGCTCCGTTGCCGGAGACGCCGATGACGTCCAGAGACATAGCCAGATCGCGGACGCGTTTTTCATCGCGGTCTACAAGCGTGATGTCATGCCCTTCGTTGTTCAGTTCTTCCGCCAGCGCGGCACCTGTCTTGCCGCATCCGATGATGATAATGTTCATGAAACCCCTAAAAAACCGCGCACTCCCTTAAGCCCAAAGGGCTGGCCGGGAGTGCGTTCGAAAACATGGTGTGGATTAGCGGTTGATCTGCTTCGCGACTTCCGCGGCGAAATCTTCGTTCCTCTTCTCAAGGCCTTCACCGGTCTCAAAGCGGATGAAGGACACGATCTTGAGGTTCGCACCGTTCGCCTTCGCGGTCTGGGCGACGTAGTCTTTCACGATCTGCTTGCCGTCTTCAGCTCTGACATAGATCTGGTCCATCAGGCAGACTTCCTTGAGTTCCTTCTGAAGACGTCCGCGGATCATGCCTTCCTTGACCTTCTCAGGCTTGTTCATTTCCTTCGGATCGTTGTCGATCTGAGCACGAAGGATCGCGGTCTCTTTCTCGACGAAATCAGCTGGGACTTCCGCATCGGAGCAGAACTGAGGACGAAGCGCCGCGATCTGCATCGCGATGTTTCTGGCCATTTCCCTGAGCTCTTCATTGAAGACATCGCTCTCGACCTTGACAAGGACACCGATCTTGCCGCCGCCATGGATGTAGGAAGCGACAAAGCCGTTCTCCGCGTTGACCTTTTCGAAGCGGCGGATCCGCATGTTCTCACCGATGACGGAGATCATTTCGGAAAGCTTCTGTTCGACGGTCAGCGAGGGATCAAGCGTCCAGGGCTGGGTCAGGAACGTTTCGACGTTCTCGACGTCCGAATTCAGGATCTGAGCGGCAACTTCTTCGACGTACGCGCGGAACTTCTCGTTCTTTGCGACGAAGTCGGTCTCGGCATTGACTTCGACCGTGACGGCATGCTTCTGATCCTCGGAAACGAGGTTCATGACGATACCTTCGGCAGCGATGCGGCCGGCCTTCTTCTGGGCGCCCGCGAGGCCTTTCTCACGAAGGTAGTCAACAGCCTTCTCCATATCGCCGTCGACTTCCGCAAGAGCCTTCTTGCAGTCCATCATGCCGGCGCCGGTGACTTCACGTAACTCTTTGACCATAGATGCGGTGATCTGCATTGTCATATCCTCCAGTTATTCTTCGGTGGTCTCTTCGACAGCTTCTTCGGCCTCTTCGGCTGCTTCTTCCGTCTCGGCGGGGACTTCGGTCTCGGCGGTCTCGCCCTGGTTCGCTTCCACGACAGCGTCAGCCATGGTGTCGGCGATCAGTTTGATGGCGCGGATCGCGTCGTCGTTGCCCGGGATCACGAAATCAAGTTCTTCGGGATCGCAGTTGGTGTCGCACATACCGACGAGCGTGATGCCCAGCGCGCGGGCTTCCTGAACGCAGATGTGTTCTTTCTTGGGGTCGATGACGAAGATGGCGTCGGGCAGCTTCTTCATCTCCTTGATGCCGCCGATGTTCTTCTCAAGCTTGTCCCATTCCTTGCGGAGCGCGGCAACTTCCTTCTTGGGAAGGACGTCGAAAGTGCCTTCTTCGGACATCTTCTCGATCGCGCGAAGTCTTGCGATACGGGTCTGGATCGTGCGGAAGTTGGTCAGCATGCCGCCCAGCCAACGCTGGTTGACATAGTACATGCCGCAGCGGTTCGCAGCATCCTTCACGGCGTCCTGCGCCTGCTTCTTCGTGCCGACGAACAGGATCGTGCCGCCCTGACGGGTGATGTCGGCAACTGCCTTGTAAGCGGTGTCGACCATACCGACGGTCTTCTGAAGGTCGATGATGTGGATCCCGTTTCTCTCCATGAAGATGTACGGGGCCATCTTGGGGTTCCACCGGGAAACCTTGTGTCCGAAATGGACGCCGGCTTCGAGGAGTTTCTTCATTGATACGACTGCCATGTTTTTACTCTCCTTCTTGTTGGTTTTTTTCTTGCGCGTTCTTCATCCGGCCCATGACCTTTCGGAACCAACAGGCACGTCGGAACGCGTTTTAATGGCAACTTTTGAAAAATAGCATAACTGTTGGGAAAATGCAAGTGTTTCGCAAGGAAAATCGGACATTTTCCATGGGAATTTCTTCAAAATAAATCGAAAATGACGGTCCGTTTCAGAAACTGCCCAGTGTCTTTGTGAGAAAGGCGCGGAGTCTCTCCTTGCAGCCCTCGGGATCGGTTCCGGAAGCCATGCCGTGTCCCGCGCCGGGAACGACCATGATTTCCTTCTCGTTCGGACAGGCATCATAGCATTGGTAGACCATTTTCGTCGGGACGAAATCATCTTCCGCCCCGTGCAGGAAGAATACCGGAAGTCTGGTTTTCTTCAGCTGTTCGACTGAAGAAGCCTTGTAGATCGAAAAATGATTGATCATCAGGGAATACAGATTCACGACGGGCGCAACCACAGGATAAGTCCACTTGAGAAAAGGCGGATAGGTGTGGCGGAATTCTTCTTCCACCGAAGAGAAACCACAGTCCTCCACACAGGCCAGAACCTGTTTCGGAAGGTCCTCTTCTCCGCTGGCCATCATGACGGCCGCGCCGCCCATGGACACCCCTTCGATGATGATCTCGGCATCTTCCCCGAAATACCGGACCATTTTCCGGACCCAGGTGATCACGTCGCGCCGGTCCAGCCACCCGAAACCAAGCCGCTTTCCTTCGGAATCGTTCATGCCGCGGGCGTGGATGAGAAGCACATGATAGCCTGCGTCATGGAAGAATTCCAGCATGCCGACGGAGTTGGTGATGTAATGACCGTGAAAACCGTGAATAAATACGACGACACGTTTGCTGTCCGGATCTCCCTTGACCAGTGTGCCGATGAGTTTCAATCCGTCAAACGAATATGCTTTGAGCGTCTCTTTTTCACAGGAATCGATGTAGCGTACATGTTCATAGAGCGGCGAACCGGGCTCGGCCTCTTCGATCTCTTCCTCTCCGGTTTTAAAGCCCATGAAGCCCTTCAGAAAGAATTTGACGTATTCCGGGGGCTCCCGGTCAAACAAAAGCTGAAACGCGACCAGCGCAAGAAATAAGACGGCGATCAGCGCCAGAAAGACCAGCGCTCCGAGAACAATGAGTAGGATCTTGACAAACGGCGGCATATGGGACCTCACGCAATCAGAATGGGCTTTCCGGCGAAGGGCCGCTTCTCCAGAATGTCCAGCACATGGCAGGAAGCGCCCAGAAGTTCCTTCCTCTCACAGACAGACCAATGATAACGCAAAAACTCCTGAAACACGTCATCCGTCATGTTCTTGAAGTCTTCCCGCATATAGTTGACCGGACCGTCCTGGGCGACAGTCATCACACGCCGTAAACCCGCAGCTTTTCTGTAACGTTCCATATCTTCCAGCCGGTCAAAGGAGAACAGGTCTTCTTCGGAATTACGCACATGGAAATCTTCATCCAGTTTGCCTCTCATTTCGGACTCCAGAATATGGCCTTCATGAAATCCGTACGTCACCACGGCAAACTCATTCATGATGTAAGCGGCGAACAGTTTTCCGCCCGGCTTCAGAACACGCGCGCCTTCCTTCAGGATGGCCACTTTGTCTTCCTCCGAGAACACATGGTACAACGGCCCGAAGATCAGGACGAGATCCTGTGAGGCATCGGTCACCTTCTTCAGCTTCCGTGCGTCGCCCACATAGGCTTTCACGTGCTCAAGAAGTCCTTCGCGGCTGGCTTTTTGTTTCAGAATGCCGATGTTATAACGCACCAGATCCACCGCCGTGACGTCATGTCCCCGCCGGGCCATTTCCAGCGAGTAACGGCCGGTCGCCGCGCCCGCCTCCAGAACGGCAAGGTTCATCCGCCCGGCACTGAAGCGGTCGATATACCTCAGTGTCGTCAGGTATTCGACCCGGCCGTAAGGCGTCGTGAGTCTTTTGTCTTCGTTGTATTTGCCGTAGTAGGCGATCAGTTCTTCGTTCATTTGTGGTAAGGTTCTCCGGAAATGATCTTGAAAGACCGGTACAGCTGTTCCAGCGCGATCACGCGCATCAGCATATGCGGAAAGGTCAGTCTGGAATAGGACCAGTGTTCGTCTGCCCTCAGAAGCACTTCTTTCGAGAGACCGAGCGAGCCGCCGATCACGAAAGCCAGATCGCTTTTCCCTTCCGTCATGAGCCTTTTGAGGTGTTCTGCCATGCCGGTGCTGTCATAGGCTTTGCCGTCGATCGCGAGGGCGATCACATAGTCCCTGTCGCGGATCAGTTTCATGAGGCGTGCGCCTTCCAGGGCTTTTACGCGCTCATTTTCCGCATCGGACGCGCCGTCCTGGGTCTTCTCGTCCTGGACCTCGGTGACGGTGACCTCCGCAAAGCGGGAAAGCCGCTTCAGATACTCCGAAGCGGCGTCCCGTAAATAGGCTTCTTTGCATTTACCGACTGTGAGAAAACGGATCTTCATGGATCACCTGAGGTCAATGAGGCGCTTCTCGGAGATGAGAAGGTCATAGGGGATGTCCGAAGCCTTCCGGACCATCGGTTCATTCTGGATCTGCATCTCATAGGATAACGCGCAGGTCAGGCAGGGGTGCTCTTTGAGATAGCGGTCATAGCAGCCCAGTCCGTAGCCCATGCGTGTGCCGACTGTGTCAAATGCGACGCCCGGAAGGATCATGAGGTCGCCAGGCTGGTCCGGCACCATGAAGCCATAGTCCAGAAGCGTCTGATTCTTAGGATCCTGAATGATCAGTTTGTCCGGAACGTCCGGCTCCAGAATACCGTTTGCGTTCGGACGAAGATGCCGAAGAGACCGGATGCGGAAGAAACCCAGATCCAGGCCGAACATTTTCGGCGCCGCGACCGGGATGTCACGCTGAAGAAGAGTCTCGATGATCTTACGGGTCTCCACTTCGGCTCTGAAGTCGACATAGATGAAGACGCGGCCGGGATCCGGGAAAGTCTGGAAGAATCGGTCATAGATGGCCTTGTTCTTCTCTTCCCTGCCCTGAAGACGGTTCCGCTCTTCGATCTTAACATGGCGCAAAATGCTCATGGCCGTATCCTTTCTCATCCGGCGGCGTTCATGCCCGCGATGTAACCTGTGGCAAACGCAAAATGCAGATTGTAGCCTCCGCATCGTCCGTCCACGTCCAGAAGCTCACCGGTCACGTAAAGCCCTGGCACGAGAAGGGATTCCAGCTGTGCGGAAAACTCGGTCGTATCCGCTCCGCCCGTAATGGTCTGGGCGGCCCGAAGGTCGTCGGTTCCTGTAATGCGAAGCCGGAAGTCTTTCACCATGCCGACCAGTTTTCCGGCATCGGCTTCCGAATAGTCTCCGGTCTTCTTCCGTAAGAAGGTGCTGTCCTGTCTGGAAAATGCTTCCGCAAGCTTCTTGGGAAGCCATCCGGTCAGCACTTCGTAGCCGTCCTGTTCCGCACGCTTTGTGCCCTTGAGCTCCGTGAGATAGCCGATCAGCGCTTCCTCTTCGTAATTCGGGAGAAAATCGATCGTCACAAAGGCCGGCCGCAGGCGTAGGTCTTCCGCAATGTAGCGGCTCAGCTGGAAGACCGGAATCCCGGAAATGCCTTTCTTTGTGAGCTGGATCTCGCCTTCCTCGCGGTTCTCCCGGTATGTGACGGCAGCGATGACTCTCACGCCGTCCCAGATGCTCTCAAGCCCGCTGTCCGAGAAGAGCGGGACCAGCGCAGGAAGCGCCGGATAGACGTAATGGCCGAAAGAAGTCAGAAAACCATAGGCATTGAAGGCTCTTTCGTCGGTGACGCCGGCTTCCGATCCGCAAGCAAGGATCAGTTTGTCCGCCGTAAACTCGCCGCGCGAAGTGAAGGCCTTAAAACCTGTTCCTTCTTCGGAAATTTCCGAAATTCTGGACACATAGCAGTCCGTAACGACTTCCACGCCGGCTTCCTTAAGCCGTCTTTTCAGGATCGTGACCACGGTCGCGGCATTCTGTGAGGCAGGATAAAGATATTCTCTTCTGGACATCGAAAGCATGCCGGAGGACTCAAACCAGTCGATGCTTTTCTCCACCGGATAAGCTTTCAGAACGGAACGGATCAGTGCTCTGTCATGGCCCCTGTAATCTGAAGGACCGGTCAGAAGATTCCCGTAATTGCATTTGCCGTTTCCGGTCACCAGGATCTTCTTCCCGAGCTGTTCTTTTTTCTCAAGAAGCGTTACGTCCGCGCCCTTCTCGGCAGCTGTGACAGCCGCCATCATGCCCGACGCTCCGCCTCCGATCACAAGGACCTTCATTGCACTTCTCCTCTCTTACTCATGCAGAAGACGAAGTTTGGTAAACAGTTTCACCATTTTCTTCCCGAAGGGAAGTTCCAGAACCTGTGCTTTCCTAAGGCAGCCGGTCAGAAGGATGCCTGCGAGATACACAGCGATCCCCAGGATCAGAGAGACCAGAACGATCAGAAGATTCAGGATACGTCCGGACAGGAATCTCGAGAAAATGAATGCCACTCCGAGGCAGATCACGACGACCACCGCCGACACGATCACCGGCATCAGGATCGAGAACTTCGGGTTGAGTCTGTAACCCGTCAGTTTCTTGATCGCAAGAATGTTGAGAACGGCGATCACCAGGCTGAAGATCATGTAGCAGATGATCACGGCAAAGATGCCCATCTTAAACACAAAGAGCATCAGGACCAGAAGAAGCACGTGTCCCGCGAGACTGATGAAGGAATGGATCATCGGTCTGCGCATACGGTTCAGGCCCTGTAAGATCGCATTGGTGACCGTGGCCAGCGAATGGAAAGCCACGGCGAGACCGCCGGCAGCCAGATAGGTCTGTGCTTCGTCCGAGATGCCCGGGAACAGGAGCTTCGCAAGATTGCCGCCGATGGCCATATAGCCGAAGGCACAGGGAATGGCGATGAGAAGCGTCACACGGATCGCGAGTTCGATCTTCTTCATGACTTCTTCGTGGTCCTGTCTGGAATAGGCGGCTGCAAGCGCAGGCACCAGTGCGGAGCCGATCGCGCTCGCCAGCGCAACAGGCAGATGGACCAGCAAGAGATACGCAGAATTGTAATCACCCCAGGTGGCGGTATAGACGTCGACCGTGAGTCCTTTCATGCCGCTCGCATGGTTGAAAAGCGCCGCGTCGATGATGTCGATCGCATTGTATGTCGCCGTGGACAAAATGATCGGAACGGCGGTCAGAGAAAGAATGGACAAAAGTTTCCATTGGGATGCGATCTTCTTCGAAGGATCCTTTCTTACCCTCTGTTCCAGCGTTTTCCGATAACTGAAGAACAGAACAACAAGGAAAATGAGTGCCGCAAGCGCCCCTGCGCCGGTACCGATCGTACCGCCCGCGGCGCCCCAGGCGCCCTTCCATCCGATCTGTCCGGTTTCCGCAACGATACGTGCGCCGTATGCGGCCAGAACAGCCGCCATGACGACCGAGAAGATCGCATTGATGATCTGCTCGATGATCTGTGAAACCGCCGTCGGGATCATGGTCTGAAGACCTTGGAAGAAGCCTCTGAAGACGCCCAGGAAAGCGACGATGGCTACGGTCGGGGCCAGCATTTTCAATGCGATCGAGCTCAACGGGCTCCGAAGAAGCGTCGTGCAGAAGAAGTCCGAAAGGAAGAAGGTCAGAAGTCCGAACACCGTTCCGACGACTGCCGCGAAAATGATCGCGACGACGGTGATCCGCTTCGTCTCTTTCCATTTGCCATGGGCAACGCGCACGGAAATCATCCGGGATACCACCAAGGGCAGACTGTAGGAACTTAAAAGCAAAAGAATGTTATAGACAGAAAAGGCGTTCGAATAGTAGCCGTTACCCTCCGACCCGATGATGTTGACCATCGGGATCCGGTAGATCATGCCGATGAGGCGTACGACGAAACTTGCCAGTGCGAGGATCCCTCCCTGAAGGAGGAAATCAGACTGGCCTTTCCCGTGTCTTTCTTCCTGTGTGTTGACTTCCTGTTGCATGATTATTGCTCACTCTCTCGTGATGCCGATCCGCTGTAATATTGCTTCCTGGCGTTCTTCCATGATCCTGCGCTCTTCCTCGTCCTCATGGTCATAGCCCATGAGATGCAGCATCGAATGTGCCGTGAGGAAAGCCAGTTCCCTGATTTCACTATGGCCGTATTCCTGCGCCTGGCTCTTGACTTTCTCTGCGGAGATCAGAATGTCGCCGAGCATGCATTCTCCGGTCTCCGGATTGAACACATCCTGCTCTTCCAGCCCGTCAAAATCCGCCGGTCTTTCATACTCCGCGGAAGGAAAGGAAAGCACGTCGGTCACGCGGTCGATGCCGCGCATCTCACGGTTCACTTCCTGGATACCCTGATCGTCTGTCAGAAGCACGCTGACTTCACACTCGTAAGGACAGTCCTCATAGTCCAGTGCGCTGAGCACGGTCTTTCTGACGGTCTCCTCCCAGTCAAAGTCAAAGCTTATGCCTGTTTCATTGTCCAGTTCGATGGTCAATTCTTCTCGCCTCTGTCTTCTTTCTGATACGGACGTCCGTCTCTCTGGCCTTCCGGGCGGGGCCCTTTATTGCCCCTGCGTCCGTAGCCGTAACGGGCTGCCTGTTCCATCTTCTCTTTCGCTTTCGCGTCGTATTTCTCGTAGGCTTCCACGATCTTCTGGACCAACGGATGCCTGACGACGTCTTTGTGCGTCAGCTCAATGAAACTGATCTCATCAATTCCCCGGAGAATACGCATCGCGACGTCCAGGCCGGATTCCGTTCCGCGCGGAAGGTCCTTCTGGGTGCGGTCGCCGGTAACCACGCAGCGCGAATGGAAGCCGATGCGTGTCAGGAACATTTTCATCTGGGCAGGCGTGGTATTCTGGGCTTCGTCTAGGATAATGTACGCGTTGTCCAGCGTGCGTCCGCGCATATAGGCAAGCGGCGCCACCTCGATGGAGCCGCGCTCCATGTGCTTCTGAAAGCTCTCCGCCCCGAGCATGTCAAACAGCGCGTCATAGAGGGGCCGCAGATAGGGATCGACCTTGCTCTGCAGATCTCCCGGAAGGAATCCCAGCTTTTCTCCCGCCTCTATGGCCGGGCGGGTGAGGATCAGGCGGTTGACTCTATGCTCACGAAAGGCGGCCACCGCCATGGCGACGGCAAGATAGGTCTTGCCGGTTCCTGCCGGCCCGATTCCCAGCACGATCGTGTTTTTCCGGATGGCCTCGATGTATTTCTGCTGACCGAGCGTCTTCGCCTTGATCGGTTTTCCCTTCACCGTCACGCAGACCACGTCGCTGCCAAGCTCCTGCAGCTTGTCCTGCTCGCCCTCCCGGGTGAGGCCGATCACATAGTTGACGCGATTGACGTCGATCGGTTCTCCCTTTGACGCAAGCTGCATCAGGAAATCGAGCGCCGCCGACGCAAGCTCCACGCCGTCCTCTTCCCCCATGATCTTGACTCCGCCCTCACGGAAGGTCATATGCACTGCAAAGGCACGCTCCAGAGCGTCGAGATTTTCGTCTACGCTTCCGAGAACGTGCGCCAATTCCTCCATACGATCAAA
>JAEEGI010024051.1_pt1 | contig 11907 bp, 9 predicted proteins | sample 8958751 | NCBI WGS metagenome assembly JAEEGI01 (sample SAMN16246545, study PRJNA631951) | gut metagenome | biome: gut microbiome; feature: rumen; material: KS-attached | host: Bos | place: Iran: Karaj | collected 2018-10 | reverse complement strand
GGGGATTGGGCCCAATCCCCAATCCCCAATCCCCAATCCCCAATCCCCAAAAATAATAAATATTAAAAAAAAATTTTTTAAAAACTATATTCAATAATGATAAATACTTTAGAAAAGCCAAAAACTTTATCTAAAAAATCTCAAATAACTGAAAAAAAAATAATAATAAATGTAAATCCAATATCAAAAAATGGAATAAAACAAAAAGAAAAAAATCTATCAACAAATACTTCAAATAAAATATCAATGAATATAAAAGATTATTCAAAATTATCGAGTTTTAAATCAATATCTGATAGTATAAGACCAGTATATTATATTTGTGCTTTACAAGATGATAGACTTGCAACGTGTTCATTTGATCATTCAATTAAAATATATGATAATGTAAAATATAAACTTCAACAAAAAATAAAATGTCATAAAAGTCATGTAGTATATATTACTCAATTATTTGATGGAAGATTATTATCTTGTTCAAGAGATTGTACAATGAAATTAATAAAATTAACTTCTGATAATTCATATAAAGTAGAACAAACATTAAATAATTATTCAAATGAAGTTATTAAAGTTATTCAATTAGATAATTCTAAAATAATTTCTTGTTCAGTAGACCCTATAATTAAAATATTTGATTTAGTACAATTAACAAATAAATTTCAATTGGAAAATAATTTAATATTATATACTAATAAAGTAGATTCAATTCTTGATTTAAAAGGTGTTAAAGAATTAATTTCTGCTTCTCATAAAGAAAAATTAGTTGTTTTTTGGAAATTAAATACTTATGAAAAAATATGTAGTTTAAATATTGAATGTTGGGAAAGACCTTGTGTTTTATATGAATTAAATAATAATTTTGCTGCAATAGGTGGAAATGGAATATATATTATTCAATTAAAAAATCATAATATTACTAATGTTTTACAATCAAATTTAACAGAATATTTTTATATGCTTAATGATAAAACCTTTTTAACTATTGAAAGTTATTATTCTTTAAGACATTATAAAGTAGACAAAAAAAGAGTTATTTTAATTGGAGAAATTAAAGAAGCTCATAAAAAATGTATTTATTCTATATGTCAATTTAAAAATGGAATTATTGCAACTGCTGATTTTGGAGGTTTAATTAAATTATGGAAATAATATTATTATATTTAATTATATAATATATTTTTTAATATATTATTTGATTATAATTTTATTTGATAAAATTATTCATTTACAAAAATTACTTTTTTATTTTATATTTTACTCATTATAATTTAATTCATTTTTTTTTTGGATTTTTTTAATTTTTCTTTTATGAAAAGTTTCCAAAGGTATTTCATAATGTTTGATAGGAGAAATCTTTTTGTTGGGTTTAGGAGAATTTAAATAATCTAATCTTTTTAAAATACATTTAGGAGCAAAATGACAAATTTTTTCTTCGAATATTTTCCATCTTGTTTTACTTCTTGCAAATTTTAAACTTTTTAAATCATCCAAAATTTTTTGATTATTTCTTTTAAATTCATCACAACTTTCTTTACTAAAATTTATTACTGCTAAACCTAATAATTTATTTTGATATTTATCAATACTCCAATTTTTATAAAATACAACACTATTATTTGATTTTAAAGCATTAAATTTTTCTTTATATGAATTTTTAATGTTATACACACTTTTTAATGGGGATTTTAAATTCACTGATTTATTTTTTTTATCATTTATCTTTGTTTTTATTCTCTTTAATTTTTTCTTAAAAATATCTTCTTTTGAGCTGTTTTTAACCAAAGGCAAAATTATTGGAGAAGAATTTCTAGGAGTGAAAAATTTAATTTTATTCTCTATATTACCATTACTTCTCCTCATTTAATATAATTTTTGTATAAAATAATTTTGAATTTAGAAAATAATAATATTAATATTATTATTTTTTAATAATTTAATTTGGGAATTGGAAAAAGAATAAAAAAATAAATTGAAAAATTAAATAATTAAAAGGAAAATAATATCTAATATTTCTTCTTCTGAATAGGATTTAAAAATTTGTTTATTATTCTAAGATTATATTATTCAAAAAGGGAGATTATTTCAATTAAGGAGATAAACATTAAAACTTTTATTGTTTTTGTTAACTTTAAATTAATTGGAAGGATTGATAAAGATAAATCTAATGATATTTATTTTAATGATATTAAAAAATTTTATTGAAGGTTTTTTTTGTACAGTTAATTTGGAAAAAAATTTTTAATTTATTTAAGAATCATTTAATTAGAATTTATAGTATAATATTAATATTAAGGTTTTTTAAATATCTTTTTGAGTTATATTTATAAAAATTTTTTAATTAAAAGAATTTTCATAAATTAAACAAATGCTTTTCAAATTATCAACTATCTTATTTGAAAAACTCATACAATTTTTAAAAGTATCTTGCTGAATAGGATATTCAAATGTTGATTTTATAGAAAAAAAGGTTTTATCTTGTGTTATTTTCCTAATAAAAAAAGTCAAATGACAATTTAAAATTTCTTTTTTTTTTCCAACATAATTATCATTCATATTAGTGATTAAAAAAGAAATAATACTTTGTGTTTTTAATAATTGAGTTTTACAAACTTTAAATTTTAATTCAGATGGAAAATTATATTTATTGTTAGATTTTAATTTAATCAAAAAATCTTGTTCTTCATTGAAAATTCCATTATCTTCTTCTTCATAATCATTATTTATTTTTTCAATAGATTTAATATTAGGAAAAAAAACTTTAAATGTTTTATAATGACAACAAATGTTTTTTACAAATTCATAATTATTTCTAAAAACTATTCCACTATTATAAAAAGTATTTTGATTATTCATTTCAATAGATTTATTTAATATTAAAAAATTATTCATAGTATCTTTCCTACATGTTTGAATAACAAATTTATTCATTTCAAATTTAGGAAAAATACTTTCAATGATTAAATTACTTTCATTATCATTAATAGGATTTAATGTAACAATAAAGTGAAATTCCATAAACTTAGGTGAAGTTTTATATATGTTATAATCTATTTTTAGAAAATAATCTGTTTCAATTACTTCATCTATTTTCATATATATATTTATAAATTTCTTATACCTAAAAAAAAACCAAGTATCTTTTTCAAAAGTTGTTTCTCCTTTTAATATAATTGGTTCTGATAATATTTTTGATTGAATAAAATTCATTAAATTACCTATTGTTTGTATATTTCTTATTATTGGAAATAATATTTCAAAAGAGTAATTAAATTTAAATCTATGTACTAATTTTATTTGATTTTTAAATCCCATTTATTATAATTATTGTTATTTCTTTTTAAAAATATTAAAGATTATTATTTTTTACATGATTAATATAAAAAAATATATGAATAAAAAGTTATAAATTTTAAATTTATAAAAAAATTGAAAAAAACACAATAAAAAAACATAAAAAAAAATAAATAAAAAAGAAAAAAATTAATTTCCTTTTCAATTAAATTCATTTAATTTAATGAAAAAAAATCAAATTAAATATAAAAAAACTCAAAGTAATTTCCTTCTAGGAACAACAGCTCTTTTTAATTCTTTTTTTTCATTTTGTTCATTTTTTCCAATAGCTTTTAAATAAACATTTTCTTCTCTAAAATGATTTCTAAATTTTCTAGGAATATCTTTTAAATATTTCATTCTTCCAGTTCCTTGTCCTCTTCTTCCTCTAACTTTACAATTAACTCCATCATAATGTCTCATTTTCTTTCTTGGAAAACCACATGAACCACATATTTTATTTTGTCTATGAAATGCTCTTCTACCACATCTTCTACAAAATGTATGAGTCTTTACATGTCTTGGTCCTTGAGATGTTGTTCCTTTTGTCATTTTTAGATATTTAAATGAATTATTTTATTTTTTTAATTTTTATTTTTTATATTAAATTTAATATTTTTTATTGAGAATGAGATTAAACTTATTGTAAATTTAGATTAGTATTGAAATTAGTGTTTTGTTTATTTATTATTTTTTAATTGTAATTAATTTTAATGTTTGAAGGAGACTTTTTTAAATGATTATTCATGTAAATTTACTTAATATTCAATCATATAAATATATATGTAATTTAATAAAATTGAATTATTTTCTTATTTTCAATTTTTTTATTATTTAATGTAATTTGAAAAAAAAGTAATTTTTATATTAACTTTATAATTAATCTTATTTAATTGATTCAATATTATAGAAAAATCCCTTCATTTATATTTTTTTCAAATAACAAAAACTTAACCAAATAAATAATATAATTAATATAAAATCCTTCATCCATTTTTTAAATTTAAAAAATTAGAAAAAAAATCTCAAAAAAAAAAATACTAAAAAAATAAAAAAAATGGATTTAGACTGGATAATCTTCCCAGCACCTGACCCATCATATTCTCCTGATAAAATGAAAGTTGGTGATTTAATCTTCATTCCTAAAAAAACTTATCCAGAATTCCCATCTCTCCATCCTTCAACATCTTTAACAAATTTTATCCCATGTCTTCTTCTTCGTGCAACAACGAATTCCCTTTGCCCAAAATATGCCATATTTTTCCATGGAAATGCAGAAGACATAAACTTAGCCTATGAGATGTTATCTCACATTCGATTTACTCTCTCAATAAACGTGATAGCTCCTGAATTCCCAGGATATGGAATTTATTCAGGTTATCCTACAGAAGATCAAATATATTGTGATTCCTTATCTGTATACGATTACATGGTAAACACTATGAAGATATCTCAAAATAACATCATTGTCTTTGGTAGATCACTAGGAACTGCAGTGGCAACGTATCTTGCGTCACAGAGAATGAATACTGCATTAGTTCTTATTTCTCCTCCTTTGAGTATTAGGTATGTTGTAAGAGATATGCTTGGGAAGTTTGTTTCCTATGCTGTAAGGGATAGGTTCATGAATTATAAAATGATTGAAAATGTCACTTGCCCTATTTTAATTATTCATGGACAAAGCGATAGTCTCATTAAATATTATCATGCTACTGAATTGTATAATAGAAGTAAAGCCCCTTGTGAATTAATTTTACCTGAAAATATGGATCATAATGAATTTGACTTTTTTCATGAGTTTAGTGAACCATTACTTGATTTTATTTCCAGAAATGCTATTTTTGCTTATACTGAAAATTGTAATCCTGAATTTAGTGGGGAGTTGTTTAAAGTTCCAGAGGAATTTAAAAGTCCTCCTAAAAATTGGAATTGTTTAACTGCACTTTTAAAAAAGTTTAGCTTGAATTAATGGTAAATAAATTTTTTTTGTTATATATATTTTCTTTTAAAATATTAATGTTTTTTTAAATTAATATTCAATGAAATTATTAAAGATAGGTCTAAATATCATATATTGAGAAATTATGTGATAAAGAAAAATATCTTCTAATTATAAATTATGATCAAAACACAGAATTATTTACTCGAAATGTAGGAATATATTGAGAAATTATAAAATGAAACACATATTAATATACAATCAATTTTCTAAATTATTTACTATATAAATCAATAAAATTTAAAGGATGTGCTACTATAATCATAAATTATAGAAAATTTAATTATTTTACAATTGATTTTTTCAAAAATTCTTTCCTTTTATAAAAAATTGAAAAAATAATAATTATTTTTTAATTAATCTTTTTTTATTAATAAATATAAAACTTTTCAAATAGAATTATTAATCTATAATTTTTTAATTTTATTGTTAAATAATTTTTTTTGACATATAAATATTGTTATTTAAATAAAAAATACTTGTCAAATGAATTAATTTTTCCTAAAAAACCTAATAAATCATCTTAAAATAAATAATTATAAATTTAATGTTTATAATATTTGGATAAAAGAAAAAAATGAAAAAAATTTTATAATATATAAATTTCTAAATAAAAATTTCAAATTATTTAATTTTATGAATAAAAAGAGAAAAAAAATAAATGAGTACATCACCAAAAAAATTATATGATTCATTAGGAATGTTAAGTGTTGCAATGGCAATGTCTCATTTAAAAGATAACATTCCAAAATTAAAAACAGAAATAGAAAAAGAAGATTTAGAAAAGAAAAAAGAAACAATTAAAAAAGAAGAAGAAAAAATAAGTTTATCTGAAGAAAAGAGTTTTGATAGTAATGATATAATAACAAATTCATCAAAAAAATCAAATATTTCCATATCAAGTAAATCTAAAAATTCTAATTTTAATCTCGATGATAATTTCATAATTGAAAAAAGTAAAACTATTTATACAATTAATGATAATATTGAAATTATTTATTCTTCTGAAAATATTAGTTTAAATCAAAGAAAAAAATTAGATTTTTATAGTAAATCTTTAGTTAAAAAACAGATGATTGAAAATCAAATAGAAAAAAAAAGAAAAAACATTGAAAAAATTGAAAAAGAAAATTTAACGTATAAACCTAATGTAAATAAATTATCTGAAAAGATTATTAAAGATAAATTTAATAATAAATATATTCCTATTAATGAAAGAGGTATTCATTTGAATAATTTAAAACAAACTCAATATATGATAAATGAGAAAAAAAAGAATTTAGATGTTTATAAATTACAAAAAGGAAAAAGTAAAATGAATAATTATCAAATTAATAATTTTATTTCTAAACAATTTGAATGGAAAGAACAAATTGATGATAAAAAATTAGGATTACAAATAATAAAAAAAGTAAAAAGTGAAGAAAGAATAAATAATATAATAAAAGAAAAAAAGAAAAAAAGTTTAAGTTTATTAACAGAAAAATTAGCAAATGAAAAAATAGAAAATTTCTGTAAAAAATATAATATAAAAAGAAATGAAATATATGAAAGATTATATAAAGAAGGAATAACAAAAGAAAAAGAAAATAAGAAATTAAAAGAAAAATATAAAAATTCTTTTAAGCCTTATATAAATAAATTTAATAAATTAAGAAATAATAATGTAATTAAAGGAAAAAAATTAAAGCAATCAAAAAGTGATATAAGTTTAATAGAAAAAAAAATGATAGATGTAAATAAAAGCTCAAAAAAACATTATACAAAAGCAAATTCAATTGTGTTCAAAAAATCTTCAAAAAATCTTTCAAAAAGTGCTTCTTTAAATGAAAATGATAAAAAAGATTATGAAATTGAAGTTACAGAAGAAAATGAAAATAATAAAATATATAGTGTGAAACCTTTAAATTATAGAAATGAAATAAGAAAAAATAATAAATTTAATTATGATACTAATCATTCGACAGGATTAACAAATAATAATAATAATATAAATATTATTGATTCAAATTCAAAAAGAGAAAAAAATCAAATATTAAAATTTAAAGAATCAAATAATTTAACTATTCAAAATTTAAATAAAACAAAGGAAGAAAATAATGAATCAAATTATCAAAATAACAATAATAATAAAAATAACATTAAAACTTTAATGACAATGGATTTTAATTTTATTGAAGACCAAAAAAATTTTGAAGAAAGTGAAAATAAATATGAATTAACTTCCATTTTAAAAAATTCAATTAATAAAGATTTTAATGATAGTGAACAACCTTCTTGGATAAATCAACTTATTGAAGTTTCAAATGAAAAAATAACAAATAAAGTTGATTTAAAAAATAAATTATATAATATAAATATTAGAAATTCTTCTTCTACAAAAGAATATAAACCTTTTATTGTAGATGGAAAAAATAGTATTTTTTCACAATTTTTTATAAAAAAATAATTTTTTTATTATTTATTAATTAATTAATTAAGAAAATTTTTTTCAGTTTTTTACGTTTAATTAAAACCAAAAATTAAAATTACGAAATATATAAAAAAAAATATCTAGTTATAGTAATATTTTATTTATTTTTATTTAATTCAGCTTTTTCATATAAATATAAAATCATATAATTCCCAAAATTAAACCTTTTTTTTGAATATTCAAATAATTCTTTTATAAATAAAACAATAAGAAAAAAAATTTTTTCTTTTTCTATAGACTTAAGATAATCATCTTGAATAATTTTAGGACTATTATTTAAAACCATATTTATAGTATTTAACTCAACTTTAGACAGAGTTAAATTTTTACAAATTTTATTTAATAAACATCCTCTAATATTATTAACATTTACTTCTTTAAAAATTTTTTGAAAAAAATTTATAATAATATCATTATCATTTTCAGGAATTTTTTTATTTAATATTATATAAAAAATTTTAAAAATATTAAATAAAATTACTTCATTTTCATTATTTGAATCATATTGAGAATGTTTTTTAACAAATTCATTTTCATCTTCTTTATTAATAAAGCCTAAAAGACATTGAATAGTTTTTGAAGGCTTAAACAATATAAATTCTTTTTCTTGTTTATTATAAATATCTTTTTTATAATTTAAATAATTATGATAATCTTTTAAAATATCTTCTTTTGAATATTTACTTTTCATTGAAAAAATTAACCTTAATTTAAAAGGCAAAACATTGTTTTTAGAAAGAATAGAAAAAAATGAATCTAATTTTTTTTGTCTATTATAAAAATTAATTTGGTTAATAGAAGGAATATCCATTATAGATAATTTTCTATTATCAATATCAATAGAATAATCTTTTGTTTTAGATTTAGTCCATTTTTTAATTTTATTTTTTTCTGAATTTTCACTTGAATTATTTCCAGTGTTATTTAAAGTAGAATCAGATGAAATTCTTGGAAATTTATTCTTATTTGAAACTTTAATTTTAGTTGATTTTCCATTTGATGGATTTATAAAAATTGCATCTTGAGTTTTATTAATATCATTTTTTGTAAATTTATTTCTGTTAATTTTTCTCATTTGATTTTTTAGTAATGGACTGTTTGGTTTTTCTTTAGTATCTAATTTTAATTTTGAAAAATTTTTCCCTATTTGAACTTTTTTATTTATATATATATTATGAATACTAATTTTTGAAGGAGTTTTACTTCTTTGGTGAATTGATAAATTTTTGTTTGAAGTTTGAGATATTTCTGACACAAAAGATGCATTTAGTGATTCAAATGAATTTTCATATTTTGTTATTATATTTTTAACTATTATATTATATTAATTTATTTTACATTTTTTTGTTAAATTTTCATGCTCATTTTTTATATTTAATAATTCTTTTGTTATTATTACCATTTTCTTCTCTATTAAATTCCTTGATATTTCAAAATATTGAAACATTTGATTTTTAAAATCAATAAATTCATCGTTTCTTTCCATTACTTCTTCAAATTAAATTATTTATTCATATATAAAATTAAAATAATTTCAAAATAAAAAAAATATATTTAATTATATAAAAATAAAAATGGATTATCAATATAAAAGTGTATATGAAGGATTAAATCAAAATGAAATATTGAATTCAAATATAAATTCACTAATAACAAAAAACAAAATAAACCCAATGACAAATGAATCAACAAAACTTTCTTCAATAATGAATTCATTTAATTTTGATTACAAAAATAATGATTCAAAAGATAATGAAAACAATAATTATAATAAACTAATTGAAATAAATTCAAATGAAAATTATAATTATTCTCCTATTAAAAGTAATTCAATAAATATAAATAAAGAAATAAAAGTAAAAAATGATAATCCAACATTTAGAAGACCAACAGAGAATTATATTAAAAACATTAAAACAATGTATGAATTAGATAAACAACAATTAATTGAAGAGAATAGAGAATATAAATTACAAAATGAAACAGAAAAAAATCAATTAACTGATCAAATATTATTTTTAGAAAATAAAGTAAAATCTCTTCAAGATAAAAATAAAATTGATAGTAAGGCAATGATTGATCAATTTAATTTTAATATTAAAAAATTAACAAAAGAAAAAGATGAACAAATTCATATGTTAGTTAATAAGAATACTGAATTAACTCAATGTAATGAAGAATTATTAAATAAATTAAATAAATATTTAGATATCATAAATGATACTAAAATAAATTTAGGAGCACAAATTTCTAATTTGGAATGTGAGAATGAAAGGTTAAAAAAAGATAATGATAATATGAAAAATTTTTATGAACAAAAATTAAAATATTATGAAAATAATTTAGAAGATGAAAAAAATAAATTAATTTACGGTTATGAAAATCAAATTCAGGAATTAAGAAGTAATTATGAAAATTCAAAAGAAAACTTTAAAAAAATTATGGAAGAAAGAGAATTAGATATTAAAAAATTATTAAATCATGAAAAAGTAGATGTAGATAGAATTAATAAAATAAATGTAGATTATAAAAATCAAATAGATAAATTAAATGAAGAAAAAATAAATTTATTAAGACAAAATGAAGAGCAAAAATTAATAATTCAAAATTTACAAAATTCATTAGATAAATCAAATAATGAAGGAAAAATATTATTTAGACAAAAAACAATGACAGAAGAAAAATTAGATAAATTATTAAAACAAAATACAGATTTAAAAACAAGTAACGATGCTTTAAATAGAATTACTTACGGAAGATTTAAAAAATTAAATACTTTTTCAGAATAAAAATAATTATTAAGTTGAAAATAGAATTTTTTTTTTTAAACTAAAAGTAATTTAATTTATAATTCATTTTTTTAAATTTTATTTTTACTTAATAAAGGTTGGAGAAATTATTATAATTTATTCTTCATAAGCCAAAATATTTAATAAAGTGTTGTTTATAAAAGAAATTATTCTTTAATTAAATTATAAAATTATTGTAATTTATATATTTTCTCAAAAAAGCAAAATAATATACAATCATTTGATTTTTATATTTTAACTATATAATTCTATTATTGTTGAAAGTGTAAAATTCTTGGATTTTGATTTTTCTTAAATTATAATAATAATTTTTAAAAGATAATTGAATATTATATTAAATTTAATTCAAAAATTTTTCAAGTCTATTTTTAAATATAAATAAAAAAAAGAATAATAAATTCTATTTGTTCAAATTTGAAATATATAAAATTAATAATATTTATAAAAATATCATGAATAATATACATATATATAAAGAAAAAATAATTATTTTTTTCATTTATTAATTTTGATTGCCAAAATTCGATTAAGTGACATTAATTTTTTAATCTAAATTATTACTTATCAAACTTAAATTTAATTGTAATAATTTATCAGATTCATTTTTTGGTAATTGACATCTATTACAAATAATTCTAAAAGAAAAATTTACATTTTTACAATTAAAACAAATCCAATCACCTTCTCTTTCAGAAAATTGTTTCTGTCCTTTTCCCTCAAAAATATTTTTATTTATATTACCAATACCATTTCCTACAATTTTCTTTTTTGAATTTAAAATAGGACTTTTATCTAATTTACATCTATTACATTTATTTCTTGATTCATAATTAAAATTATTACAATAAGAACAAACCCAACCTTTTCTTCCAAACATTTCAGTATTATTATTATTAATGTTATTATTATTATTTGTTTTGGTAATGTTATTACTAAAAATTGGAGGAATATAATTTCCATTTAGAATATTTGTTGAATTAAATCTTGGTCTATTTATGTAATTGATATTATTCACTAAGTTAAACTGATTGAATATATTAAAGTTCATTATTTGATTTTGTTGTGAGTTAATACCAATATTATTATTATAATTATTTTGATTTATTGAAATTATATTTTGAGTTATATTAGAATTGGTATTGTTATTATATACATTTGAATTATTTGAGGGAATAAAATTATCATGATAAGTTTGATAATAATTACTATTTGGTAATAATTGATTATATTCTTCTTTATCTATATTATTATTATTCGAATATAGTTTTTTATTGTCATTAATATTATTTTCT